>Ga0208980_10000466_pt1 | contig 22606 bp, 15 predicted proteins | sample WetSurMetagenome_3_FD_187993 | JGI IMG/M metagenome (GOLD analysis project Ga0208980, IMG submission 187993) | Wetland microbial communities from Twitchell Island in the Sacramento Delta, sample from surface sediment Aug2011 Site A1 Bulk (version 2) | ecosystem: Environmental > Aquatic > Marine... | reverse complement strand
CCCGCCACACTCGAGGGCGGCCGGGCCATCCAGCAGTTCGTCCACGGCGAGGAGCGCTATTACCGTCCCGAGGCCGTACCCATCCTGAACGGCGACGGGGAGGTCACGGGCATGGTCCTGGTCCTCAAGGACGTCACCCAGCTCCGACAGCAGGAGGAGATCAAGCGGAGCGTTGTCCGGACCGTCTCCCACCAGCTGAACACGCCGCTGACCTCGATCCGCATGGCTATCCACCTGCTTCTGGCCGAGAAGGTCGGCGGCCTCAACGAAAAGCAGGTCGAGCTCCTGCTCTCGGCCCGCGAGGACAGCGATCGTCTCCACGAGATCCTCAGCAGCCTCCTCGATATCAGCCGCCTGGAGTCGGGCCGGCTGCGCATGGAGTTCCAGGCCTTGCCGCCCGGCGCCATCGTCGCCGACGCGATCGAGCCCTACCGGCGGGAAGCCCAGGACCGCGGCGTCAGTCTCCAGGCCGATGTCGCCGGGAACTTGCCCTCAGTCTGGGTCGACACGACTCGGATCGGAAACGTCTTCGGAAACCTCCTGTCGAACGCCCTCAAGCACACTTCGGCCGGCGGCCGGATCCATGTCACGGCCGAGGCCAACGACGCCTGGGTCCGCTTCATCGTCTCCGATACGGGGGAGGGCATTCACGAGGCTTTCCTCTCACGCGTCTTCGAGCCCTTCTTCCGGGTCCCCCTCCAGCGGGAGATCTCCCTCGGTGCCGGGCTCGGACTCGCCATCGTCAAGGAGATCGTCGAGGCCCACGGCGGGACGGTCGGCGTCGAAAGCCGCGAAGGCGCCGGCTCGAGCTTCTCGTTCACGCTGCGGAGGGCCGACAAGTTCCCCAAAGAGGAGACGGCCTAATGAACATCGTCGGCCTCGTCATCGGCCTCCTGCTCATCGGCTATCTCTTGCTCAGCATCGTGCGGCCGGAGAAGTTCTGACAGGAGAACGCCCGTGGATCTCTCCGGTTGGCTTCAGCTCGCTCTTTTCTGCGGCCTCGTTTGGGCCCTGACCAAGCCGGTCGGGCTCTACCTCGTCCGGGTCCTCGAGCCGGACGGCCGGACTTGGCTCGACCGGCCGCTCCGCCCCGTGGAACGGCTGGTCTATCGGATCCTCCGGACCGGGCCCGGTCAGGAACAGGATTGGAAGCAGTACGCGCGATCGCTCCTTCTGTTCAGCCTGATCGGCCTTCTGTTCACATATGCCGTGTTGCGGCTCCAGCATCTCCTGCCCCTCAACCCGCAGCACCTCGGGCCGGTCAGGCCTGACCTGGCCTTCAACACGGCCGCGAGCTTCGCCACCAACACCAACTGGCAGAACTATGCCGGCGAGACGACGCTCTCGTACTTCTCGCAGATGGTCGGGCTCGTCTTCCAGAACTTCGTTTCGGCGGCGGCAGGCATCGCCGCGGCCGCGGCGCTCGTTCGGGGGATCGCCCGGCATTCGACGAGGACCGTCGGCAACTTCTGGGTCGACCTCGTCCGGGTCAACCTCTATCTCCTGATCCCCCTGTCGCTCGTCTTCTCGGTCTTCCTGGCCTCGCAGGGTGTCGTCCAGAACTTCAAGCCCTATGGGAGCGCCCTGACGGTCGAGAACGGGGCTTCTCAGACGATCGCCCAAGGACCGGCCGCTTCCCAGGCGGCCATCAAGATGCTGGGCACCAACGGCGGAGGCTTCTTCAACGCCAATGCCGCCCATCCTTATGAGAATCCCGCTCCGCTCTCGAACTTCCTTCAGATGCTGGCCATCTTCCTCGTCCCGAGCGGCCTGACCTATTACCTGGGGCGGAAGGTCAAGAATGCGCGGCACGGCTGGGCGGTCTGGAGCGCCATGGCCATCCTGTTCCTGGCCGCGGCCCTAGTCTGCTGGCGGGCCGAGAGCGCCGGGAATCCCCGCCTGCGAGCGGAGGGCGTTTCTCAGAGTGCCGGCAACATGGAAGGCAAGGAGGTCCGCTTCGGCGCGCCGGCCTCCTCGCTCTTCGCGACGGTCACGACGGCGGCCTCGTGCGGGGCGGTCAACAGCATGCACGACTCGTTCACCCCGCTCGGCGGTCTGGTCCCGCTTTTCAACATCCAGCTCGGCGAGGTCGTCTTCGGCGGCGTCGGTTCCGGTCTCTACGGGATGCTCCTCTTCGTCGTCCTGGCCGTCTTTCTGACCGGGCTCATGGTCGGGCGGACGCCCGAGTACCTCGGCAAGAAGATCGAGGCCTACGACGTCAAGGTCTCCGTTCTGGCCCTTCTGGTCACCGTCTTCGGTATCCTCGGCTTCTCCGCCTGGTCTTCGGTCGCGGGCTGGGGACTGGCCGCCCGGGGCAATGCCGGCCCGCACGGCTTGAGCGAGATCCTCTATGCCTTCTCGTCGGGAGCAGGCAATAACGGCAGCGCCTTCGCCGGCCTCAACGCGTCGTCCCCCATCTTCAACGTCGTCCTGGCCGTGGTCATGCTGTGCGGCCGTTTCCTTGTGATCGTCCCCGTTCTGGCCTTGGCCGGCAGCCTGGCCCGTAAGAAACTCCTCCCTCCCAGCGAGGCTGCCTTCCCCGCGACCGGGCCGACCTTCGTGGCCATCCTCATCGGGACCATCCTTATTGTGGGAGCGCTGACGTTCCTGCCGGCGCTGGCCCTGGGGCCCGTCGTCGAGCACCTGCTGATGACCGGGTCGGGGATCCTTTATTGAAGGACAACGCCCGTGCGTAAGCAGAAACGCTCGCTCCTCGACCCCGCCCTTATGGGCCGTGCGGCCGCCGACTCGGTCCGCAAGCTCAACCCGGCCCATCTGCTGAAGAACCCCGTCATTTTCGTCACCGAGGTCGGGGCCTTGCTGACGACGATCGGATTGTTCGTCCGGTCCCCGGGCGAGCCGATGGGTTTCGGCCTCCAGATCGCCGGCTGGCTTTGGTTCACGGTTCTCTTCGCCAACTTCGCCGAAGCCATGGCCGAGGGCCGCGGCAAGGCCCAGGCCGACGAGCTCCGCAAGACCCGGACGCGGACCGTGGCCCACCTCCTCCAGAGCGACGGCTCGATCGCCGAGATCCCCGCCGAGAAGCTGAGCCAGGGCAACCTGGTCATCGTTGCAGCCGGGGAGATCATTCCGGCCGACGGCGAGATCATCGAGGGTGCGGCGACCGTGGACGAGTCGGCCATCACCGGCGAGTCGGCCCCCGTTATCCGCGAAGCCGGCGGAGACCGGAGCGCGGTCACAGGCGGCACGCGCGTCCTGTCGGACCGCATCAAGGTCCGCGTCACGGCCGACCCGGGCAAAAGCTTCCTCGACCGGATGATCGGCCTCGTCGAAGGAGCCAAGCGCCAGAGGACGCCCAACGAGATCGCCCTGACCATCCTCCTCTCCGCGCTGACGGTCATCTTTCTTGTCGTCGTCATGGCCATGAAGCCGTTCGGCGCCTATTCCGGGGTCAGCCTGACCTTTACGGTGCTCGTGGCCTTGCTTGTCTGTCTCATCCCGACCACGATCGGCGGCCTCCTCAACGCCATCGGCATCGCCGGCATCGACCGCATGGTCCAGAAGAACGTCCTGGCCATGAGCGGCCGGGCCGTCGAGACTGCGGGCGACGTCGACGTTCTGCTCCTCGACAAGACGGGCACCATCACCCTGGGCGACCGGCAGGCCTCGGCCTTCATTCCGGCCCCGGGGGTGACGATGGAGGAGATGGCCGAAGCGGCGCAGCTGGCCTCCTTCGCCGACGAGACGCCCGAGGGACGGAGCATCGTCGTGCTGGCGAAGCAATACGGCCTGCGGGGCCGGTCCGTGGCCGATCTGCCCGGCGCCGTCTTCATCGCCTTCTCGGCCCAGACCCGCATGAGCGGCGTCGACCTCGAGGGTCGCCGCATCCGCAAGGGCGCCCCTACGGCCATCCGCGCCTTCGTCGGCCGCGAGACCCCGCAGGGGGTCAGCGACACGGTCGACCACATCGCCTTCCAAGGCGGCACGCCGCTTCTCGTTGCCGAGAATGACCACGTCCTGGGCACCATCCATCTCAAGGACATCGTCAAGGGCGGTTTAAGCGACCGCTTCGCGCGGTTCCGGGCGATGGGCATAAAGACCGTCATGATCACCGGCGACAATCCTTTGACCGCGGCGGCCATCGCCCGCGAGGCCGGCGTCGACGATTTTGTGGCCGAAGCCAAGCCCGAGGACAAGCTGGCGCTCATCCGCAAGGAGCAAGCGGCCGGGCACCTTGTGGCCATGACCGGCGACGGCACCAACGACGCCCCGGCCCTGGCCCAAGCCGACGTGGGCGTGGCCATGAACACCGGGACGCAGGCCGCTAAAGAGGCCGGCAACATGGTCGACCTCGACTCCAATCCGACCAAGCTTATCGAGGTCGTCGAGATCGGCAAGCAGATGCTCGTCACCCGCGGCGCGCTGACGACGTTCAGCATCGCCAACGACGTGGCCAAGTATTTCGCCATCATCCCGGCCATGCTGGTCGGCGTCTTCCCGGTCATCGCGCCGCTGAACATCATGGGCCTGGGCTCGCCGGCGAGCGCCATCCTGAGCGCTGTCATCTTCAACGCCCTGATCATCGTGGCCCTGATCCCGCTGGCGCTGCGCGGCGTGCGCTTCCGGCCCATGGGCGCCGGGGCCCTGCTGCGGCGCAATCTCCTGATCTACGGCCTCGGCGGTCTGGCGGCGCCGTTCCCGGGGATCAAGCTCATCGACGTCATTGTGAACGCCCTGCACCTTGTTTAAAATGAGAGGCGAAAAGACCATGAAAGGCTGGCTCGCGGAACTGAGATCGTCGGTGCTGGCGCTGGCCGTCCTCGCGATCATCGTGGGCGGGATCTATCCCCTCGTGTCCTGGGGCCTAGCGCAGGCCCTGTTCCCGGGCCGCTCGAACGGCTCCCTCGTAACGCGGAACGGCCGCGTCGTCGGGTCGAGTTTGATCGGCCAGCCGTTCCGTTCGCCGGCCTATTTCCATCCGCGGCCGTCGGCCGCAGGCGAAGGCTACGACGCGGAGCGATCGGGCGGGACGAACCTCGGCCCGCTGTCGAAGACTCTCGTGGAGGCCGTCCGGGCCCGCGCCGCCGCCTACCGGGCGGAAAACGGGCTGGCGGTCGACGCCGCGGTGCCGGCCGACGCTGTCACCTCCTCGGCGAGCGGCCTCGACCCTCACATCTCGCTCGAGAACGCCCGGATCCAGTCCCGGCGGGTGGCCCGGGCCCGCGGGCTTTCCGAGGCCGACGTCCTGCGCCAGGTCGGGGTCTGCACCGAAGGGCGAACGCTGGGCTTCCTTGGCGAGCCGCGCGTGAACGTTCTGCTCTTGAATCTCTCTCTTGATGGGGTTCGCGATGCCGGAAAATAAGGCCGACGCGTTCCTCCGGATGATCCGGCGCTCCCAGCGCGGCCGCCTCAAGATCTATCTCGGCTACTCGGCCGGCGTCGGCAAGACCTATCAGATGCTCCAGGAGGGCCACCGGCTCAAGAGCGAGGGGATCGATGTCGTCATCGGTCTGCTCGAGACGCACGGCCGGGCCGATATCGTCAAGCTGGCTGAGGGCCTCGAAGCTGTGCCCCGCCGCACCCAGTTCTACCACGGCATCGCGGTCGAGGAGATGGACCCGGAGGCCCTCCTGGCCCGCAAGCCGCAGGTGGCCCTGATCGACGAGCTGGCCCACACGAACATCCCCGGCAGCCGCAACGCCAAGCGCTACGAGGACGTCCAGGACATCCTGGCCTCCGGGATCCACGTCATCAGCACGCTCAACGTCCAGCACCTCGAGAGCCTCTACAATATCGTCGAGAATGCGACCGGGGTCAAAGTCCGCGAGCGCCTGCCCGACTCCATTCTGGCCGAGGCCGACGAGATCGTCGATGTGGACCTGGCCACGGCCGACCTGCGCAAGCGCCTCGAGGCCGGCAAAGTCTATCCGTCCGAGCGCATCGAGACGGCCATGGCCAACTTCTTCACGCCCTCGAACCTGGAGAAGCTCCGTGAGCTGGCCCTGCGCGAGCTGGCCTCGCAGATCGACCTGCGCCGCCGCGAGGAGCTCGGCGCGGAGGGCGGCGAGACGGCGTCCGACCAAATTATGGTCTGCCTGAGCTCACAGGGGCCGAACAGCGAGAGACTCCTGCGCTACGGCTCGCGCCTGGCCGGGAAGTTCAACCGGAACTGGTACGCGGTCTACGTGCAAACGCCTTCGGAGGAGGCCACGGTCATCGACGCCCAGGTCCAGCGCCATCTGTCGGACACACTGACGCTGGCCAAGAAGCTAGGTGCCATGATCTTCACGTACAAGGGCGACGATGTGGCCGAAACGGTCCTCCAGTTCGCGGCGGAGTACCGTGTCGGCCATATCGTGGTCGGCAAGACTCGCCCGAAACCGTTCTGGACAGGGCTCGGCCGAAAAGCTTCCGTGGGCGAACGCCTGATCAAGATGGCGAGGGGGATCACGGTCATCGTCCTGGACACGTGCGAAGCGCTGCCGCCGTCGGTGCGACCCCAGGAAGAGATCCCCGAAGAGGAGCCCGATCCGCAGGGCGGCGCGGTGCGCGGAGCCGGCGGGTTCCAAAGCCGGCCGCCTGAACCCGGGATCCTGAGCCGGATGCTTTCGCCAGGCCGGATCGTCATTTGGAACGAGCCCGTGGACAAGAAGGGCGTCCTCCGCGAAATGGCCTCGAGGATCGGGCCTGAGGCGGGGCACGAGACCGTGGACAGCCTGCTCGAGGCGATCGACAGACGGGAGGCCCAGGGCTCGACCTTCCTCAACGAGGGCGTGGCCTTCCCCCACGTCCGGATCCTGGGACTTTCCGCGCCGTTCATGGCCCTGGGCTTGCCGCGGGCGGGTGTGAGCGATGTGGCTACCGAGAAACCCATCGAGATCGCCTTCCTCATTCTGACGCCGCTCGAGACGCCTGATGTGCAGGTCAAGCTCCTGGGCTTGGCCAGCCGGGCCGCACAGAACAGATATCTCATGCGGACCCTTCGATCCGTCAGGACGCCGGCCGAGGCTATAGGAGCGATCCGCGACTGGGAAACTCCGGATGCTTAGATGAAAAGCCGGGTGCTCTCGGAATGCAGATGAACTTGGGCGGCCAAGGTGAATAATTCTGAGCACACCTTCAAAAAGCGACCTTGTAAGCTGCTCTTGCTACGCCAATTAAGGAGGCGGCCCTGCTGCCTTCTCAGCAGCGGGTCGGGTGTTCAAGTCCCTCCAGGCGCGCTCTCATATCCCCCCAGAAAACTGCTATTTAGACAGCCGCCGCGGCACTTGAAAAGTGTCGCAATTTTGTACAGCTTTGTACCGTCTTAGGCATCTGTTGAGCACAATTTCAATGGGGGCCTCTCGTGAGGACAAAGGGTGGAACGTCATGCCGGAGGCCGCGAGTTTGAGTCTCACCGGCCCCGGCTTTGTCAAAAGCCATTCCCGTTTCACGCCAGGCGGCCCATGGGGAACTTCAAGCCTCGACCCGCGAATTCGCTGATGGCCAAGGCGCCCAGGAATTTCAAAAAGGGCTTCTTGGGCACGCTGCCAAAAAGACACTTCCGGAGGATCCTCTGCCCTTGACCCAAGGAATAGAATCTCCTGACGATCGAATCCCTGATCCGCCCATATTCCTCCGCGGAGCAGGTATCCGAATATACGGTGCCGTCCGGCCCGATGTGCCAGCCAGGCGTTCCTTTGATGACGTTGTGGATCCTGGAATGCTGGAACGCCCTGAGGCACGTTACGCCGATGAAGTCGAGGCCCAGCTCCCTGGCGTATTCGGGGATTTTGCGACTTTCAGCTTCAGTCTCATCCAAATAGCCGATAATGAAATAGCCCAAATAGAAAAAAGCGAACCGGCGGAAGACCTCGAAGGCCTTTTGGCAATCCCGGACAGTGAAGCCTTTTCTCATTCTGCGAAGCGTCTTGTCCTGGCAAGATTCCAGGCCGAAAGAGAGGACCCAAAAACCCGCTCGATTCATCTGCTCAAGGATGTCCGGCCTTCTGGCGATCTCGATGCGCATCTCGCAGCCGAAGAGCTTCTTGATCTTGCGCTCTGAGATCAACTGACAGATCTCCCCAATCCTGTCGACGTCCTCGCCGAAATTGTCGTCGCAAAAGATGACGAGGTCCGCCGGGATCTGTTCGATCTCATTGACGACGGATTCGGCCGACCGGCCGGACCAGGGCCTGGACCGGCCCTCGGAATCCTCCCTGAAAGTGCAGAACTCACAATGATAGGAACATCCCCGGGAGCTCATGATGGAGTCGATCCCCACGTTCAAACCAAGCGGCAACTTGTACCGATAGTCGTAGCGGCGGAGATTCCTGTCGGGATAGAGATCGCTCATGGGAGACAGGGGGCGGGGATCGGTCCGGACGATCGTCCCGTTGTCACGGAAAGAAATGCCTTTGATCCGGGCGAAGGGGATTCCTGACAGAATCTCGCGAGTCGTTTCGTCCCCGTCTCCGTGGACGACGATGTCGACGCGAGGAGACGACCGGAAATAGCCTTCGGCATTCTGGGCGGCGTGAAACCCGCCGAGGATCACCTTGACGCCCGGCGGTATCTGACTAATGATTTCGAGGGCGGCTTGTTCCTGATGGGGCCAGTGGATGCTGAGCCCGGCGACGTCCACGCCTTCGAAGAATGACGGGACCGGCTTTGATTCATATCTCATGTCGATGATCAGAACCTCCCCGACCAAGTCCTTGGAAGCCGCAGCAATGACCTCCAGGCCCAGGGGGGGATACAGATCATCATAAGTGATTCCCCTCATTTTTTCGTAGGGGAAAATCCCCAAGAACTTCTTGAACATCGTAATCTCTTCTTGCCGGCCCGGGCTGTGCGCTTTCCCCGGGAGAACAATGGGGCGGCCGCCAATGATAATGTCGAGTTTTCGCCCCCACCGGTGCGTATTATAGTCCAACTCGAGGGCGACGGGGCCGTTTTTCTCGCCATTCGGGCCGCAGAGCAAGCCGCCCTGAGCGGGAAATTGACTTTCAAACTCCTAGTTGATAGACTGCCTTAAAGATAGGGGGTCGCAGGGAGTGAAATGTCCCACTTGTGAAGCTGCGAATCCCGATGATTCCCAATGCTGTTTCAAATGCTCCACCCCCCTGCCTTTTCTTGAAGAAACCCTTCCTCTTCCGAGGGCCAGCCCGGCGACAAAGACCGAAATCAGCGTGGGAGCCGTCTTCGCCGGCAAATACGAGATCCTGGAAAAGCTCGGCCAGGGAGGGATGGGTATTGTCTTCAAGGCCCTGGATCTGAAGCTTAACCGCCCCGTGGCCCTAAAATTCCTGGCCACAGGGTTGAGCGCCAGCCTTGAAATCAAGCAGAGGTTCATCCAAGAAGCTCGGACGGCGTCCGCGACCGATCACGCAAATATCTGTGCGATCTATGAGATCGATGAAACGGATGCCGGGCAGATCTTTATCAGCATGCCCCTTTACCAGGGGGAAACGGTCAAAGGCAAGATCAGGAAAGGACCCGTTGATTTGAACGAGGCCATCGGCATGGTGGCCCAGCTCGCGCAAGGGTTGTCAAAGGCCCACCATAGGGCGATTGTCCATCGGGACATCAAGCCGGCGAATATCATGGTCACGAACGACGGCGTGGTCAAGATCCTCGATTTCGGCTTAGCCAAGTTTGCCGGCCCGTCGGACATCACACAGGCCGCCCAAGTCATGGGTACTGTGTCGTATATGTCCCCGGAGCAGGCCCGGGGCGAGAACGTCGATCATCGGACGGACCTATGGTCGGCGGGCGTGGTGTTCTATGAAATGCTGACTGGGCAGCTTCCCTTCAAGGGTGACCACTCAGAGTCCTATATTCATTCCCTCTTGAACGATGATCCGATCCCCCCGTCGCTGGTTCGGGAGGATATCCCGGAGGAGGCCGAGGAGATCATTCTCAAATGTTTGGAGAAGTGCCCCCAAGATCGATATCAAACCGCGGATGAGGTGCTGGAGGCTCTGGCCAAGCTCAGGGAGGCGATGGCGAAGAGAGCGGTCCAGAACGTGATCGGCCGGGAGAACGTCGTGGAGCGGCCGCGCGAATCGGAGCGGCGGCTGGCCACGATCATGTTTGCCGAGATCACGGGATACTCCGAAATGCTGAGGGCCGTGGATATCGAAGAAGCGCCGCAGATCATTAGCCGCTGCCTGGCGATGCTCAACGCGAGCTGCATGAAGTACGGCGGCAGGGTCGAGAAGATCGCGGAAAACACTCTGATGGTCGTTTTCGGCGTCCCCAGATCAGTCGAAGATGCTCCCAAGAAATCCATAAACGCGGCCATCGAGCTTCGGGAAAGCCTCGGCCGGTTCAATCAGGAAGAGGGCCTGAAGCGCCCCCTGGCCATCCGGATCGGGATCAATACCGGCGTCGTTATCGCCGGCCCGCTAGGTCCGGGAGAGATCGGAGAGTATTCACTGATGGGGGAGCCCGTCGAGCTGTCCCTCCAGTTGAAGGACTCTTCTCCGCCGGGCGAGATCGCGGTGGGCGCTTCGACCTACAGGTATACGCGGAACGAGTTCGAATACGAGGAAATGAAGCCCCTCGTCCAAAAAGGGAAAAGGGAGCCCATCCCCAGTTTTCGGCTGGTCTCGGCCAGGGCGAAGATCTATCGGGCGCAGCTGGGGGCGGAAAGGATGATCTTCTCCGCTATGGTCGGCCGTGATCAGGAGCTCGATCGGCTGAGGCTTCATGTCCTCAAGGCGATCAACGGCGAGGGATCGATCGTCAACATCATCGGGGAGGCCGGGATCGGCAAGTCCCGGCTGATCGCGGAGCTGGCCCTTCAGAACGAGGCCGGGCGGGTGAATTTTCTTCTCGGGCGGGCCCTCTCATTTGGGCAGAATCTCAGTTTCCATCCTCTCATCGATATCCTCAGGAACTGGGCCGGAATCAAGGAGGATGACACGCCCCTGAGTTCCTCCCGAAAGTTAGAGTCGGCGATCCGGAATGTCTACCCGGAAGGCGTCGCGGAGGTCTTTCCATTTATCGCCACGCTCATGGGGATTAAGATGGCCGGGGAAGGTGCCAAGCGGATCGAGGCGGTCGCTCGCGAATCGCTAGAGAAGCTGATCATGAAGAACCTCCGGGAGCTCATTGTCAAGGCGGCCGCGATCCGTCCAATCGTTTTTGTCATCGAAGACCTGCATTGGGCCGACCTCAGCTCGATCGAGCTGCTCGGCTCGCTGTGCCGGCTGGCCGAGAACAACCGGATCTTGTTCATTAACGTCTTCCGGCCGAATTATGAGGAAACGAGCGGGCGTCTTTGGCGGGTCATCCGAACGAGGTATCCAAAATTGACCTCCGACATCGTGCTGGAGCCCCTCGATGACCGGGAGTGCCAGACTCTCATCGGCAACCTCCTCCACACTGAGGACCTCCCCGGGCGCATCATGGAGCTTATCGCCAAGCAGGCGGAGGGCAATCCGTTCTTCATCGAAGAAGTCGCCCGCTCCTTCATCGACGATGGCGTCGTCGAGAAAAAGGAGGGCCGTTTTTTCGTGACGGAAAAGATCGATTCCGTCATCATCCCGGAGACGATCCATGATGTCATCATGGCCCGCGTCGACAAGTTGGATGAACAGACCAAAGGCCTCCTCAAGATCGCCTCTGTCATCGGCAGGTACTTTTTTTATAGGATCCTGGCCGAGGTGGCCAAGTCGATACGGGAGATCGATGACAAGCTGGAGTACCTGAAGGAGATCCAGCTCATAAGGGAACGGAGCAGCCGAGCCGAGGTCGAATATCTCTTCAAACACGCCCTGGCGCGGGAATCCGTCTATTCGTCGATCCTGCTGAGGAAGCGGAAAGAGCTGCACTTGAACGTTGCCAGAACGATCGAACAGATCTTCCGCGATCGTCTGAACGAGTTCTACGGTATGCTCGCTCTTCATTACAGCATGGGTGAAGATCTGGAAAAGGCTGAGGAGTATCTGACCAAGGCCGGCGAGGAAGCCCTGAAGGCCGCCGCGTCCAGCGAGGCCATCCGCTATTATCAGGAAGCCTTGAGGGTTTATTTGAAGGTCCACAGCGATTGCGCTGACACTGAAAAGATCGCGGTGCTCGAGAAAAACATCGGCTTAGCGTTCCTGAACAAGGGCCGACTCGCCGACGCCGTCGAGCATCTGGATCGAGCCCTGGAAATATGGAGCCCGAGAGGGTCCAGATCCAAGTTCCGCGCCGTTCTCTCATTCGTCTACCATATGGCTTATATCCTGAAGGCCGCATATTTTCCGAAGGAAAGGTCGCGCAAGGAACCTCCAGAAAGATACAACGAGATCTTCGACCTCCAGATGAAACGGGCCACGGCGCTCGTGTCCTTCTCCCCGTTTCGGTTCTTGATGGATTCGATATCGATGATGAAGGAGCTGATAAAGTTCGATTACACGAAGATCAAGAACGGTGCTGTTACGGCCCATTCTTGCAGCGCTATTTTTGCCTTCACTGGCATATCGCTCAAGCTGAGCCGCAAGATCAATGAGAGTTTTGAATATGTGCCGGGCGACAAGGACGTCAAGACCATCCTGACCTTCCAATGCTACAAGTTGCTTAATGATTTCCTCTCGGGGAACTGGAAGGATGTCCCCCCTTACGACGAGAATCTCATGGATGAGAATCTGAAGATCGGCGAGTTCTTCCTCGTTTACAGCTACCAGATCTGGCTTGGATTATTGTCTGCCGAGCAGGGCGAATATCAGAGAGCCGCGTTCTGCGCGGAGAAATTGGGCAGGATCGGCGAGGAGTACGAGAACGATTATTGTCGTTCGAGAAAGCATCTTGTTAAGGCCCAATTGTTGCTCAAGCAGAGGAAGTTCCCGGAGGCCTTGGCATCCATTGAAGAGAATCTGGAGCTGCAAAGAACCATCGAGCACAATCCCTTCATCGTCCTCTACATGCTTGGCGTCAAAGCCCATGTCCAGCTGCTCCAAAACGAGATATCGGGAGCACAGGAAACCCTTCGGTCCGCCCAGGAGATCATCCTTCACCAGAAGCACATTTTCCCCTACTTCATCAGCAATTTTCTGATCGCGCGATTCCTGTGCGATCTCCATTTTCTGGACGCCGAAGTCCGTTCCCGAAAACCGACGCGGATGGAAGCGTGCCGAAAACAGGCCGGGCGGAGCGCACGGGCGGCCCTCAAGAACTCCGCGAAGTATTCGGCCGACAGCACCGAGATCTTTCGATTGACGGGTGTTTATTACTGGCTTCGCGGGAAACCGAAAAAAGCCCAGGATTGGTGGCAAAAGAGTATCAAGGTCGCCGAGGGATTGAGCGCTCGGCCTGAATTGGGCCGGACTTATCTCGAGGTCGGGATAAGACTTTCAGAGGACGGGAGCCGGCTTATGACGTTCAATGGCTTGACGGCCGGGGAGTGTTTCATCAAAGCCAGGGCCCTGTTCGAAGAATCGGGCCTTAATAAAGACCTCGACGAGCTGGGAAAAGTGGAAAATCTGGCGGAGGGCGGGTAAGGGAAACTATGCGAAGCTCCTTGAATGGTTAAAACGAATCAAGGAGGCTTCATTGGCTCTCGTTGGAAACGAATTGAACGAGCCGCTCGGCGAGGTGGCTGGCCGGGCTTAGGGGCAGCTGATTACCCCCCTCCCAGCAGCCTCCTTTTAGGGGTGGCCTCGAGCACAGTTCCGAGCACACTCTCCAGAAGCCGTCCCGTAATCGGTTCATTATGCGTCAAATAAGTAGCCAACCAAGCTGCCTTCTCAGCAGCGGGTCGGGGATTCGAGTCCCTCCAGGCTCGCTCTCCCGTCCCCCGGGCGTTCCGTAGCCATCACTAAAAGGGCGAGATCTCGTCGGTTAGTAGACCTTCCAGACACGGCGGCCGAGGCTCCGTCCTATGAAACCCAGGAACCAGACGATCAGGAAGGCGGGGGGAAAGGCCACGGACACGATCAGGCAGATCAAGAATATGACCATGCCTCGCCGGGCAAAATTGAGCTGCTTGAAAATATCGGCCGAGCGACGGGAGGAATCGATGAGCCGGTTGTTGACGTAAGCGTGGCGGATCATGGCACTGGAGATGAGGCCCAGGGGGAGGATGTTCAGCGAGTAGACGATGACGGCCGTTCGCGTGGCCGGGTGGAGGGCGATGAGCTTAGTCGAGAAGGGGATAAGCGCTATGAAGAAGAGAAAAACCAGGCTGAGCAGGACCAACCGGTCGTCATAACGAATGATCGGGCGGAACAGACGATGGTGAGACATCCAGTAGTTGCCAATGATGAAGAAACTCAGGAGATAGCTCAGATAGTTCGGCCAGAGCGCCCCCAAGGCCCGGCCCAGGCCCATCGACACCTCCGGCACCTTCAGGTCCATCACAAGAAGCGTAATGGCGATGGCCATGACCGCGTCACTGAAGAGCAAGACGCGGCTGAGCCCCGATTCGTCGTCGAATATCGGGATCGTTTCCCTCATCTTCAGCTCCGGTCCTCACGCCGCGGCTTGCGGATCGCGGCGTCATTATAGCACGGACGAGAACGATCCTTCTAAGCAGCGCGTCGGGGGGTCAGAGGCCCGCTTGCGCCGAGCCTGGCGATGTCGGATTGACCGTAAAATCCCTTCCCAGGCGGTAGGCTTGGTCGAGCCAAGCGCGCCGCATCTCCGGGGTCGAGACGTCCGCGCCGTAGAAATAGACGTGCTCGACCTTCTTCACCCCGGGATACCGGAGCCCCCAATCGTCGATGGTCCTGGCCATCGCTTTTCCGAATTCTCCCTGGTAGGTCTCTTCCGTGAAGTGGGTCGTGTTAATGACCAGGGCCTTTTCGTGACGCAAAAGGGGGATCCGGCCGGCGGATGAGCCGCGCCACCCCTCCGGCGTCAGGCTGTACGCGAAGCCGGGGGCGAAGACGCGCTCGAACCAGCCCTTGAGGATCGCGGGAAAATTCATCCAGTAGTTCGGGGCGATGAACGCCAGCCCCTGGGCCCGCTCGATCTTCCTCTGTTGGGCGACGACGTCCTTGGGCATCTGCTTCCGAATGATCTTCACCAGCTCCTGCGGGCTCTTGCCCTTCAGCCAGCGCTTGGCCACGAACCTCTGCACGGGCCCGCCGCAAAAATCCATAATGCTTTTCATCAGGTCCATCTGCTCCAGCATGTCGAGGGGCATGCTCTCATGAATGTAGCTGGCGAAGTCCCTGGTCTTGAACACGGGGTCGAACCGGATCGCGTAAAGATCGACGATCTCGTTGGTATGTCCGGCCTCCCGGAGTCCCGCGTCGAACTGACGCAGGATCGCGTGGCAATAGGACTTGGGGTTCGGATGGGCGATGACGGTCATGATATTCATGGGGCACTCCTCACGACGCCTTGGCCCCGCGGACGCCGAGCTCCGCTTGGTAGAGCTTCCAGCCGGGCCACCAGGTCGCGTGCCACCGATGGATGCGCGCGAAGAGCGAACGGGGCTTCCGCGACGCCTGGCACCGGATGGGGCAATCGGCACAGTTGTGAAGATTCATCAGGGCTTCGATCATTTCATTTCTCCTCTTTCTTGATATTATGCGATTCCTCGATATCTTCGCTAAGCTTCTTTATCAACGACCTCATCATCTCGTTACAAAGGGAGCCGATCCCGCGGTCGCCCATGATCTTCTGCAGCATTTCCGCGGAGGGCGTTCCCTCGAAGCAGGTGCTCACTTCTTTCGGCTGGCCTTTGTTCTCTTTCATTCTTCTTCTCGTTCTTAATGAGCTTCTCCTTCTTATTATGCGGAAAGCATGCCAAGGAAGGGACAAGGCCGAGCCGTCACCGCAGCCAGCAGGTAACTTATTGATATTGGTTGATATAGCGCCGCAAGGCCGGGCTGCCCGACAGGCAGGGAAGACCATGAGGAGTTACCGAAGGTAATACGCGCGATCGACCGACATTACCTTTGGTAACACGGCCCATAAGGCCAAGGCGCGAGCGGCTACCTAATCTTACCCGGCCTTTTGAGGTCCCAGCGTTTCCGCTTCTCCCACAGGTTCTTCCGGCTGATCCCCAAGATCTCCGCGATCTCCTCCTCGGAATGGTCGCACTGCAGCCGGCCGATGGACCGTTTGGTGTATTCCTCGATGGAGACAAATTCGCCCGGGCTCCCTGAGGCCTCGGCTTCCGAGAGCAACTTGGCCGGCAGCTGTTCCGGGCGGATGGGATTCCCCTCGTCGGTGAGGTGCAAGGCATATTCGATCACGTTTTCCATCTCTCTCGCATTTCCCGGCCAGCCGTAGTTCATGAACGCCTTCAGGGCTTCCGGCGAGAGCCCGGTGACGTTGCGCGAATGCGCATCGCAGAGACGCTGGAAGAGGTGAGCGGCCAGCGGCGGGATGTCCTCCTTCCGGTCCCGGAGGGGAGGCAGGAGGATGGGAATGACGTTCAAGCGGAAGAAGAGGTCCTCGCGGAATGACCCGTTCCGGACGGCCTCTTCGAGATCCCGGTTCGTGGCCGCGATGATCCGGACATCGAACTTCCTGACCCTGGTGTCTCCGACCCGGCGGCTTTCCCCTTCCTGGAGAAAACGAAGCAGTTTGACCTGAGCCGCCTGAGGGATCTCTCCGACCTCGTCCAGGAAGATCGTGCCGCCGTCGGCGGCCTCGAGCAAGCCCTGATGGTCCCTGACAGCCCCGGTGAAAGCCCCCCGGACGTGACCGAACAGCTCCGACTCCAGCAGGTTTTCCGGGATGGCCCCGCAATTGACCGTCACATAGGGCTTATCTTTTCGATCCGAATTGAAGACGATGGCCCTGGCGATGAGCTCTTTTCCCGTCCCGGATTCCCCGGAGATCAGGACGGAGCTCGTCGTGGAGGCCACCCGTTCGACGAGCCGAAGGATCGCTTTCATCCTCTTGGACTGGGTGACGATATTGTCGAACTGGGCCTGGCGTTCGATCTCCCGACGGAGAGTCGTGCAGGTTTGGGAGAGCCTCATCTGCTCCGTCACGTTGCGAACGACCTCCACGGCGCCGACAATGGCGCCGCCCTTGTCCCTGTACGGGCCGGCGAAGACCTCCATCCAGAGGATATTCCCGTCCGGCAATTGGATATCCCGGAGGGCCTGCCGGGGCTTTCCGTCTTTGATGACCTCGAGGATGATGCAGTTTTCGCAAGGCTCCTGGCGCCTGCGATAGGCCTCGTAGCACCTCGCCCCGACCTTGGCTCCATAGAGCTTCTGGACGGCCTCGTTTTGGAAGATCACCTTCAAGTCCTTGTCGATGACCGTGATGGCGTCGCTCACGGTGTTCAACACGGCTTCGAAGAGCGCCTCTCCAGGGAACGACAAAGGATCTGTTCTCATTTTAAAAGGTCTCCCCTTCCAGGGCCCCGCTTCATCGCCTCGGCCCGGGCCTCGGCCAGCACCTCTGCGATCACGACCGGCTTGCCGCCCTGGGCCTTGCTCCGGTCGGCGGCGCTCATGAAGGCATAGATCTCGATCGTCTCGTCCTCGGAGACCGGCGGCCGGGCGGTGGCGAAGAATTGGGCGATCGCCTTCAGCAGGGGTCCATAGTCGCTGCCCATGGGCAGGACTTCGATCTTCTTTTCGGCGAAGACCGTTCCGCCATAGCTGTGTTCGCTCGAGCGAAGCCCGCGGACGGTCCCAATGCGCCCATCCTTCCATTGGCCCACGCAGAACTCGGTATCCGCCGTCTGGAAACGGCTCACCGACAGGCAACCGGTCCCCATGACGGTGAAGAGGATCTCGACCCCATGGATGCCATACCAATAAAGGTCGGGGTGGGTGGGCTCCAGAGAGGCCCAGCTGAAGGCGTCGGCGCCCTTGACCGCCCCCTGGGCGCCGTGACGGAGCTCCAAGGCCCCGGGGATCCAGCGGAGAGACGAAGCGCTGAACAGGGGGACGTTCCTGGCCCGGGCCGCTTCGAAGAGCGCGATGACGTCCGCGAGCGAGGCGGCCATCGGCTTGTCGACGTAGAGAGGCTTGCCGGCTTCGATGACCGGCCCGGCCTGCTCGAGATGGACGCGGCCGTCGTTCGTCGTGAGAAGGACGAAATCGACCTTGCCGACGAGCGCCGCGATCGAATCGACGATCTCGACGCCCATGTCCCGCATGTCCCGAACGTACTCGGGAACCCTCGAGGTGCTGGACTCGATGTCGGGGCTGCCCTGGGGGTAGGCGGCGACGACCCGGAATCCCCTGAAATCCCGGGCCGAGGCGTTCCGGGCGTTGAACGCGCGCGTGAAGGCCGGCGCGTGCGAGGTGTCGAGGCCGATGATGCCGATCCGCTTTCCGGCCTCGGCCGTGCTGATCCATCCCGCCCGGGGCGACTCCCAAGGCGCCTTCCGGACGCCCGCCAGTAGGATAAGAAGAAGAGCCCCGAGGCCCAAGGCTCCAAGCAGGATCAGAGTTTTCGTGTCGATGCTGGCCCGGTTCCCGGCCATGGCGGTCTTCCTTTTAACGGCGTTTCGGCAAGAAACGTTCTTATGACCTGAGGATATTTCGGACCGGGCCCCGCGTCAAGGAAAAAGGGATGCGAACGGCGCGTCGAAGATCACGATCGAAGGGGCGCGCTTCGAGCGATTTGGAAGATAGGATATAATCTAGGGGATAGGTTCCCGTTAAGGAGGGCCGCATGAAGCGAACGTTCGGCCGGCAATGGACGTCCGGGATCCTCGTCCTCCTCGGCGCGGCCGCGATGGCCGCGGCCCAGAGCAGCCCGTCCTTGAAGGATGTCCTCCGCAAGAACATCGAAGCCTCGGGCGGCAAGGCCAAACTGGCCCAGGTCAAGTCCCTGTCTTTCCGGACGGGTGGGACCCGAAACGTCGTCTCGTCCGCCGGCGAGCTCAAGGTCACGACCGGCCGGGAGCCCGCCGTCACCGAAGCCGTCCTGGTGGCTGGCGGCAAAGTCGTCCGGAATACGTTCGGCGTCCTGAGCGAAGTCACGGGCCCACAGGCCGCCGTCTACCAGACCCTGGCCAAGCTCTACGCCGGCCTTTTCTCGCTGGCCCGGTTCGAGGGCCGGCTCCAGCTCGCCGGGGTCAAGTCCTTCGGCCCGGAGAAGCTCTACCAGCTGACCCTCAAGGCTCCGGTCGGGTCCGTCGCCGTCCACTTCTACCTCCGGGCCGACGACTTCCTTCTCAAGCGCCTGGTTTTTTCGGGCACGACCCCGGACGGGGACATCTACGAGGTCAACTACGACTTCGCCCCGTTCGAGGAGGTCGAGGGCCTGAGGCTGCCCCTTTCCTGGTTCGCCTCCCAGGTCGGGACGCGCGGCAACATGACTGAGATGAGCGAGGTCAAAACCAACATGGCCCTTGACAAGGGCTTTTTCGCCAAGGCCGAGTCGAACGTCGGGCGGACCGAAGCCTCTCCCGGCCAGCTGAAGGGAAACGTCCTGGATTGGACCGCCTCCCCCTACGGGCTGACCATCGTCACCAACTGGACGCGGAAGGACATCGACGCGGCCGGCTTGCGGACCGGCGATAAGCTCGTCCTCCTCATCGGTGAGGACGAATATGGGCTCGTCTTCTACGCCCAGTCGAGCGAGCTCCCTCCCAGGGAAGAGCTGGCCAAGATCGGCCGCCTGCTGGCCCCGATGCCGCGGGGCGGCGAGACGTTCGCCGTCCAGTTCATCGGGGGAGAAGGCGGAGCCTTGGAGGCCAAGCTCGCGCCCCTGGCCGCCCTTTCCGTGAAGAAGACCGCGAATTGACACCGAAGGAGTACATGACATGTCAGGATTGAAGAGACGCCAGTTCATCACCTCGATCGCTTCCGGCGCCGTCGGGCTCGGCGTCGCGGGCCGGCTCCCGGCCAGAGCTTCCGTCCAGCCCGCCGCCGGCCAGGAGGCCGCAGCCCCGAAGATAAAGAAATACAACGACCTCGGCCAGACCGGCCTGAAGGTGTCCGACGTCAGCTGCGGCGCCATCTCGCTGTTCGAGCCCAACGTCCTCCGCTACGCCTATGAAAACGGAGTGACCTATTTCGACACGGCCGAGGTCTACCTGCGCCAGAAGGGCGAGACCTACGTCGGGCAGGGGCTGAAGGACATCCGCGACAAGGTCGTCATCACCACCAAGCACATGATGGACTTCCGCCAGAAGATCGATAAGGCATCGGTCATCAAGAGGATGGACGACAGCCTCAAGCGGCTCCAGACCGATTACGTCGACGTGGCCATGGTCCACAGCATCGAGGACCTGACGCCGCTCCTCAAGAGCGAGGAGATCCTGGGCGCCTATGACGAGCTCAAGAAGGCCGGCAAGGTCCGGTTCACGGGCTTCTCCACGCACAACGCCAAGGTCACGCTCAAGCAGGCTTTGGAGACGGACTTCCCTCAGGTCGTCCTGGTCATCTACAATCACATGGAGGGCCGTGAGATCGAGCCGCTGGTCAAGGCCGTCCGGGCCAAGGGCATCGGCACCGTGGCCATGAAGATCTTCGCCGGCAACCAGCAGGGAAACCTCAAGAGCATGATCGGACCGAAGATGAGCTACCCGCAGGCGGCCATCCGCTGGGTCCTGGCCAACCCCGACTTCGATACCTGCATCCCGACCATGTCCAGCTATTCCCATGTCGAGGAGTACGTCGCCGCGTCGGCCCAACCCCTGGACCGGGCCGCCCTCGGGATGGTCGCCCGCTACCGGGAACAGGCCACTTCACGGTACTGCCGGGTGAGCTGCACCGAGTGCCTCGCCGCCTGCCCGGCCAGCGTCGCCGTCAACGACGTCCTCCGTTACGCGATGTACCACGAGGATTACGGGATGGAACGGATGGCGGCGGACCATTACGCCGAGCTCGAACCGGGACGCAAGCCGGTGGGCTGCGCCGGCTGCGCCGCGCCCTGCGAGGGCGCCTGCCCCCACGGCCTGCCGGTGCGGGCGAAGCTCGTCCACGCCCACGAGATCCTCTCGGCCTGAGGTTTGAAGCCCCGTTTCAGATGTGATAGACCGTAGGGGGGACCTGGCCATCGAGGGGAGGGCCGAAATGCACCGGGCGAGCCGGATCACATCAAGCCGCTTCGGGCTGGTCGGGCTGGCCATCGTCATCATCGTCTCCGGCGACCTTTCTCCGGCCATCCAGCCAAGCCGTTCTAACGAGGGCTTCCTGGCCATGGCTCTGCTGAAGACCCGGCTCCAACAAGAACGGATCGAAGGGGAGATCGCGGCGGCCGAGAAGGAGCTTCAGGCGAACTCACGTACGATCAAGGAAGCCGAAGAGCGGATGGCCATCGCCAAGGAAACGTCCAGTAGACAGGCCGCGCTCGTTCCGGGGATCGATCTGCGCAACGCGCGGGCAGCCAGGCGGAATATGAAAAGTACTCTCACCCGGCTGGAGTCCGCCCGAACCGCGGCCGAGGCCGCCTGCGCCGTTATAAAGGAAAAGCTTGTCTCGAGCGAGGGCCGGGAGCCGGATTCCCGGATCGTCGGCATCATTTCATCGTCGGCCAAACAGGTCGCGATCACCAAGCGCGATGGGCAAAAAGTTCCCCTCAAGCAGGACCAGCCCGGATTTCTCGAGCCGGGCGATGCCGCGGCGGCCAAGGGCGCGGCCGGAGCCGAGTTGCTCTTCCTCGACGGGCGAGGCACGGTCCAGCTGGACGGGGAATTCCAGCTCGAGATCGAAGAAGCCGGCGGGCGAGAGCAGGTCCTGCGGCTTGCCCGGGGAAAAGCGCTGCTCGCGCTCGAGAGCGCCGAAGACATCCAGCGCCGGCTTCTGGACAGGGCCCAGCGGCCCGACGATGATCTGACCCCGGTTCTCCAGAGATTCACAGGTCTCTCCGGTTCGGATCTCGCGCAACTCTTCGGGGAGGACCTGAAGTTGGCGATCCCCGGGGCTGTTTGCGCCGTTCGGAGGGCCCGCTTCACCGTCGAGGTCAAAACGGAGCGGGAGGTCGATATTGTCGTTCTCGAAGGGACCGTCGAAGTCAATCATGTCAACGGCAGGGACCATATCGTCGTCGAAGAGGGCTTCGGTGCGGTCGTGACAGAGGGCGGGCTCTCAGGGCCGCGTCGATGGCCGAGCCAGCCCGCCGCGGACCCGGCCCGGAAAAACGGTTCGGGCGCAAAAATCTGGGCGCACCGGCCGAAGGTACTCGTAACCCATTCATATTAATTCAATTGAGAAAACAGCCGGGCTGCCTTCAACGCAGCAGGCCGGGGCTTCGAGCCTCTAGAGGCGTGCCGGGCCTGTCCCCGGTTCCCGGAGCGGGGAGTCGCTCCGTCAGGCGGCAATCACCCTTCGCGATGAGACAATTTTTGCTAATTTCACCCAGGCAATGCTCCCCCCCGGTGATTGACGCATTTTGTCCATGAGCGAGAATAGGCGCTATGGGAGCAAGGCCTTGGACCCCTTAAGAAAATCAGGGATAAGAGAAAAAGACGATGCCCGTTCGTCCCTTTATGATGGGGTTTCAGGGCTCGGCCAAATTGACAGGAATTGTCCATAAGAATAAGATTACGGAATAAAAAATGGCATCCAACCTGGGTGAGCTGCTTCTGCGGGAAAAGATCCTCTCGGTCGACCAGCTGAAATCCGCCCTCGAGTTCCAGAAGAAGAACAGCCTGCCGGTCGGCACCTCGCTGGTCCAGCTGGGGTTCCTGACCGAAGAGGACATCGCCCAAGCTCTCAGCCGCCAGCTCGGCTACCCCTACATCGACCTCGACCAGTTCGACGTCTACGCCGAGGTCATCACCTTGATCCCGGTCGACGTG
>Ga0208980_10000465_pt1 | contig 22627 bp, 16 predicted proteins | sample WetSurMetagenome_3_FD_187993 | JGI IMG/M metagenome (GOLD analysis project Ga0208980, IMG submission 187993) | Wetland microbial communities from Twitchell Island in the Sacramento Delta, sample from surface sediment Aug2011 Site A1 Bulk (version 2) | ecosystem: Environmental > Aquatic > Marine... | reverse complement strand
ATACTCTTCAAAGATTTCTTTTAATTCTGCTTCACTCATTTTAAAATGAAGACTTCCTACATAAATGTTCATAATTCAATAATTAAGTAAATAAAACAGTAACAAAGGTCACATAAATTTTTGATATCTGAAAATAAAACTATATAATATATTGTATTTAAATAACTTTTTGGATCAAGCAGAACCTGCGATTCAGCAAATAATCCCTGTAAAAGCCACCTTCTTTACAACAATTTTAATGTAAAACATCAGCTTTTACAAATTGTTCACTTTAAATGCATTAATGTAATAACTTGATTAATTACCACGACTTTCACCACCCTGAATTATTACTTTTTAATACGTATATAGATATGCCTGATATTATTCTGACCGGAATCTCTCTCATCTATCTCAAAATCAAGTAATCTGATAAGCGGAGTCAGTTTGGCAAAACCATAATTCCTGGGATCAAAATCGGGTTGCTTCTTAAGGATCAGATTGCCGACATCCCCAAGGTAAGCCCAGCCATTTTCATCGGCAAGATCGGTAATTGATGAGGCTATCAGATGCTTCGCTTTTCGTATCTGACCCTGCTGGTCATTATCTTCGTTTCTCGGCTTGCTCCGGGCAGGTTTCCCGGGTTTTTTCCTGACAATGACAGTATCAGAGACTCCAAGCGATGAATTTATAATTTCCAGATAAATGAATTTATCACAGGCAATAATAAAAGGTGATGGTGTTTTTCTTTCACCTATGCCAATCACTTTCATCCCGGCTTCCCTCAAGCGTGTCGCCAGCCGTGTGAAATCGCTATCGCTCGACACCAGGCAAAAGCCATCGACCTTACCTGAATAGAGTATATCCATGGCATCGATTATCATCGCAGAGTCCGTTGAATTCTTGCCTTTTGTATAACCATATTGCTGAACAGGAGTAATTGCATTCTCAAGCAGTACCGATTTCCAGCCAGATATTGTAGGTCTGGTCCAGTCGCCATAAATCCTCTTGAATGTTGGAGTACCATATTTTGCTATTTCTTCAAGCATGCCTTTAACGTTACCATGCGGTATATTATCTGCATCTATCAATACAGCCAGTCTCAGATCGTTTAAAGTTTCCATGGTTGTCTTCTCAAGTTTTGCGCAATTTACTGATTATAATTAAGCTTTTTTGCCCTTCATCTCACTGATTTCAAGAGACAAGATAATAGTCCTCTTCAAAACAGATTTTTTATAGGTAAAATCAACCTTGTCTGAATAATGAGACATTATATAGTCCAATCCACGCTTCTTTTCTTCTTCTTCCGTAATGATCTCGATGTTACCCCAACCCACAACTGACCTGTAGCTCATCCCGAAATCGCAGGCCTTCTCACCTTTATAAAGTTGATGATCTGTATCAAATTCAAAGCATGCATATTTGTTTTTTCTTATAATTTCCAATTTCTTTCCTTCTTTGGCACAATGAAAGAAGAGCTTATTTTCATCTCCGCCTGTATAGCCAAAATTCATTGTTACAATATATGGGATATTGTTGTCGGATAATGCAATCCTGCACACATCGGAGCGTGATATAATTGAGTTAATTTCATCAATGTCTGTTATTTCTCTCTCTTTTCTTCTCATTTTTCAGTCTGCATTAGTTATTCTAAAATGATTGACTAATCCGGTTACCGTTTTTTTTCCTGTCTAGGAAAGCATAAAAAAATTGATTAAAAATAAAGAATATTATTAACTTTGGCCGATTCAAAAAAGAGTCATAATCTTAAATTCAGTATTATGGGAAAAGGTGATAAAAAAACCAGGAGAGGAAAAATCATTCTTGGTACCTATGGTGTCAGACGCCGTAGAAAAAAAGCTGACAAACCAGAAATTAAACATGTCAATATTCCAAAGGAGAAAGAATCAAAAGATAAGAAACTGCTGAAGGAGAAAAAAGAAGTCCCTGAAATTAAAGAAGTTAAAAAGGCTATTGAGGTAGCTGAGGTAAAGGAAGTCAAACCCGTTAAGGAAGCTAAGGCAGTCAGGGAAATTAAAGAAGAAAAAGAAGTAAAAGCGGTTAAAGCAGAGAAAACTGTAAAGGCTCCAAAAGCAGAAAAGGAACATAAACCAGTTAAAGAACCAAAAGAAGCTCAGCCGGTTAAAGAAGAGGTAAAAGAAGTTAAGAAGACAAAACCGGTGAAAGAAACTAAAAAGGCAACTGAATCTGCGGAGACCAAAATCTTAAAAGAGAAGAAAGAGCAGAAAGCGCCAAAAGAGGTTAAAGAGAAGAAAGAATCAAAAGGTTCTAAACCCAAAAAATAAAATCAGGGCTAGCCCTGCTTTCTGACAACCAGCCACCTGTAATCATCGGGATCGATACGGGCATTGATAATTACAGGTTTATTCATTAAAAGAGCATCAATAACTGCTGTTCTCATACTCTCTTCTGAATCAACTGAAAGTACATTGATGCCGAAAAACATCTCGGAATCAAACAAATCTCCCGAGTAAAGCTGAGTCCCGTATGGCGCTAAGTTCTGCCACGATTGTTTCAGTTTGATCAGGTTCAGTTCGCCATCGGAGAGAACAATAGTTATCACTGGCAGATTATATCTCCTTGATGTTATTATTTCTCCTGCCATCATAAGAAACCCGCCATCACCTGTTACACAGACCACTGTTCTCCCCGGATAGATCATTTTAGCTGCCAGAGAAGCAGGCAATCCGAATCCCATACCTGACCATCCATTTGTCATAATAATATTCTGTTTCCCGGAAGTTTTCCAGTATTGGCCCGCAAGATGCAGATGTGAGCCGACATCAACAGTCAATAAGGCATCACCCGGAAGTTCCTCCTGCAATACTTTTAATGCAGTAACAGGTCCGAAATGACCGGTGAAGCCATTAAATACTGCTGCTGTTTCGTCGCGGACAGATTGTATGGCAGATCTGTTGAAGATAATGGAACTATGATCCAGCCTGTTAAGTATGCTGAACCATTCATCAGGACAGCCGGTAAACTGGAGAACGTCATTTAACGGCGGCATATCTGTCTCTTTCGTGCCGAAATGTATTAAGGGGACATCCGGCAACCATGATTCATAATTATATTCAACAGGATCATAACCAAGTCCGATAACCAGGTCGGTTTCTTCAAATATATCTTCAAGGTAATCGCTTAATACATGAAACAAAACGCCTGCATAACAAGGGTGATCTTCCGAGAGCAGCCCTTTTGCCATTGGTGTCAGGACCACCGGGATCCGGTATTTTTCCAGAAACAAGGTCAACCTGTTTCCCAGTCTATATCTTGCTGATGTCAGTCCGGCTGCAACTAATGGTTTTCTTGATTTTTCAAGGACTGATATTATTTTATCTACATCATTCCGGTGTGTCTTGTTTCCGGATCCCGTAAAAGATTCTGATAATCGTTCTATTTCATTATTTGCAATGTCCGATGGCAGACCAATATGAACAGGTCCGGGGTATTCTTCCCGGCATATATTAAATGCTTTGTGTATAACCTCAGCTGCATTATCAGGTTTTAACCTGAAGGTGGCTTTTGTCAATGGTTCAAATAGCTTCTGATGATCTATATTCATCTGAGTTGTACGATGAATCATTTTTTCCTCAATTTCACTGGTGAAAATAATCACCGGTGACCTGTCGAGAAGTGAACCGCCGGCTCCTGTGGTCATATTAGTTGCCCCGGGTCCAAATGTTGCATGGCAGACACCAGGTACTCCGGTCAGTCTGGCAGTGACATCAGCCATAATGCCGGCTGCAGCTTCATTTGAGGTAAGTATAAAATCAATGCCGGCTGATCTGAAAGCTTCCATGTATGGAATTGACGGACCTCCCGGTATCCCGAAAACGTGCCTGATACCATTCTTAAATAATTGATCAGCAATGTATTCAGCAACGGTCATATTAATTGGACTTATTATTAGACAAATCTATTAAATTAAATCCTTAAAGCAGTGGATGGAAAATACCCGAAAAATGTTTTTTTTTCTGATATTAGCGGCCTGATTATTTTCAAGTGTATAGTAAAGGAAATACAATATTCTGGGCTCTCATTGCATGCCTGCTCTGGTCGACCGCCTATGCCTGCATAAAGCTCGGACTTCAATATGATACACCTTTGCATTTTGCAGGTATAAGGTTTATAATATCAGGATTAATGATCCTGCCATTCACTGTAAAACCTGCAGTATATCTTAAAATGATAAGAGAAAACTGGAAAGTTGTGATATTGGTAATGGGACTTCAGACTCTCATCAACTATTCTCTTTTTTATTTTGGATTGGATCTGGTACCCGGAGCCCTTGGGGCGGTTATAGTAGGATCACAACCTCTGGTAACTGCAGTTGTAGCCTCAATGATGCATGAAGAAGATAAGCTTACAAGACCTAAGATCATCACAATAATCTTTGGGATTTCAGGTGTAATACTAATAAGTGCCGGAAGACAGGTATTCAGATTAGGGTCAGCAGCTGAGTTCCTTGGTGTAATAATGATATTGGGAGCGAATATTGCCACCGCGACAAGTAATGTGGTTGTCTCCCTTAAAAGCAAGGGAATGAATCCGTTAGTTCTGAGCTCTGCATCGCTCGGAATTGGCGGACTGATTCTTTACCTGGTTTCAATTCCCGTAGAAGGAACCATGCAGATCAATAAACCGCTTGTTTACTGGTTTGACCTTTTATGGTTAAGCTTTATGTCGGCTTTTGCATTTTCATTATGGTTTAAGCTTCTTCAGAGGCCTGGTGTAAAGGTGTCGGAACTGAATCTCTGGAAATTCATTATCCCGGTGGTAGGTGCTGTTCTGAGCTGGCTGCTGGTACCCGGAGAAAATCCAGAATGGCTAACAATTACAGGAATGATAATAATAACTGCATCGCTTGTCCTCTTTTATTTCAATACAACAAAGTCTAATTCTTACTCTAAAATTCAAACTGCTAAATGAAACGGAGACTTTCGGCGCTTGCAGTTCTTGCAATATTCTGGCTCGTATTTTTTTATTTTGCGAGGTTATTATTCCTTATTGTTAATTATAAAGAGGCTGCTGGTTTAGGATTGAATGTGCTGGCCGGAACATTTTCGCATGGAATAAAACTAGATATTTCAGCCATCGCATATATTTTCATTTTACCATTGCTGGTTTCTCTGCCATCAATCTGGATTCGAGGCGAATGGTTCAGACATTTTATAAAGTTCTATACCTGGATTATTCTCTTAATCTCCGCATTACTGGTTGTAGGTGATGCAATTCTTTATACTTACTGGGGTTTCCGTATGGACTATACACCCCTCATTTACCTTAAAACGCCTCAGGATGCAGCAGCTTCGGTTAGCACACCCTTAATAATAATTTTCTGCATTACTGTTATTTCAATAACAATACTTTTCGGGTTCCTTTACAACAGATTTGTTGACAGATTGTTTTCAGACACCGGTAAAATAGCATACAGAGCTCCGGCAACAATCTTTATCATGCTGTTATTTGGTTCACTGATAATTCCTATAAGAGGTGGATTTGGAGTTGCTCCAATAAATGCCGGCACAGTCTACTTCCATGATAAAATGTTTGTGAATCATGCAGCAATAAATGTTGTCTGGAATGTTGGTGATTCCTATGTAAACAGGAAACCTGGTACCAATCCTTACTCATTTGAAGATTTGAGCAGAGCCATCGCAATAAGAGACTCACTGACTTTAAAAAGAGGCATTCCCCGGAAAGTCCTGAATACAACCCGGCCCAATATCCTGTTAATAATTCTTGAGAGTTTTGGTGACCGCCTTATTGGGCCCCTGGGAGGTGATTCATTGACTACTCCCTGTATTAACAAATTAATTGATGAAGGCCTGGTTTTTTCAAATTTCTATTCGTCGGGAAACAGGACAGATAAAGCTTTACCTGCAATTTTAAATGGCTTTCCAGCTCAGCCTAAAGTTTCGATAATAAAGGAACCGAAGAAAACGCAATCGATGATCAGTCTTGTGAAGATTCTGAACGAAGCAGGATATTCCAGTTCATTCTGGTACGGGGGTGATATTAACTTCGCAAATTTTAACTCATTTGTAATTGCATCGGGCTTTCATCAGAAAATAACCATGGATAATTTTGATCCCTCATATTACAATTCAAAATGGGGTGTACATGACCATGTTCTATTTGAAGCACTCCGGGATTCAATGGAAATGGTTAAAGAGCCGTTTTTTAAAGTGGTTCTTACCCTATCAAGCCATGAACCTTTTGATGTACCGATGGATCCCGTTTTTCAGGGTAAAGATGAATTCACAAAATTCAAAAATTCAATCAATTATACCGATAAAACAATTGGAAGCTTCATTGAATGGGCAAAGACTACCAATTGGTGGAAAAGTACCCTCGTAATTCTTGTAGCTGACCATTGCCGCCGCGCTTCACAGAATGATCTTGTTTATTCACAGAATATCTTTAAAATACCCATGCTGTGGATTGGTGGTGCGCTTACGGAAGGTGGAGGAAGAATCGGTAAATGTGGTGATCAGGTTGATATATCACTCACACTTCTTGACCAGCTTGATCTATCAGGTGACTTTCCTTATTCAAAAGATTTACTGTCAGACGGATCAAATTCTTTTGCATTCTATACATTTAATGAAGGATTTGCATTTATAACTGACAGCTCGACAGTAATATATGATCATAAGCTTGGAAAGCCTGTTGTCAGGACAGGTGCTAATCCGGAAACCAACGAGAGATGCGGCAAAGCCTATCTCCAGGTTTTGTACGATGATTTCATGAAAAGATAAGATTACCTTTTTTGATTTATTTCCTTAGATTTTTGTATTCTGTTTTGTAAACATATCCTCCGATTAATTGATTAATTTTGTCAATATGGAGGTAAAACCTGTCAAAGTATTTGCGACCGGCAATCAACCGCGGTTAAAGTATGTTGCAGACCTTATTTTGAATGAAATTCTGGGTCTGTCATGGGAATTGGTCACCGACAGGCGAAAACTTGGGAAATTTCCTGTAATAAACTATTCTGATGAAAAGATCCCGAATTCTTTCAGGATCAATCCCGTTTCGCTGCTGTTCGAAAAGGAGATCCGGCCACAGGAAATAAGCGTCAGCGACTGGAAAGGAGTTCCGGTTTTCTTCCAGTCACAGGTCGATTCAGATCTCCCGTTTGACATTTTTGCTGCCACATTTTATATGGTTTCCAGATACGAAGAATATCTGAAATTCGAGGCTGATGAATTTGGCAGATTCAGATCATCCGGATCGCTTGCTTTTAAAAATGGATTTCTTTGTATCCCGGTTGTCGATATCTGGGCTAAAGAGCTTGCAAAAGCACTTGTTAAAAAATTCCAGAACCTTACATTTAAACGGAATGAGTACAAAGCTCTACTTACATTCGATATTGATGAGCCGTTTGCTTTCCTCGGAAAGAATCTTATAGGAAATATCGGCGGTTTTTTACACGATCTTACTTCAAAGTCAAGTAATGCGAGCCACCGACTGGGTTGTTTAACAGGAGGCGAGAAAGATCCGTACGAGGTTTTTGATTACATGACAGGATCAGCTGATCAGAACAAAGCTGAAACCAGATTCTTTTTTCCAGTAGGGAATCCTTCAGGTTTCGACAAGAATCCTGTATGGAAAAATGATGAATACAGGAAACTTATTTGCAGGGTAGCCGATAAATTTGATATCGGCCTTCATCCTTCATTTAAAGCGGCGACTAACCTGCAGCTTGTCACGACCGAAATTCATCGATTAAAAACGATCATTAAGAAAGAATGCCGTTTTAGCAGGTTCCATTATCTGAAGATTGTTATGCCTTTATCATACAGTAATATAAGCAGTGCAGGTATTAATGAAGACTATTCGATGGGATTCGGCGATGAACCGGGATTCAGGGCAGGAATTGCACGGCCCTTCAGATTCTTTGATGTTGCTGAAGATAAAATAACTGACCTTCGCATTTTTCCGTTCCAGATTATGGATATAACTCTAAAGGATCATAAAAAGCTGAATCCTGAAGAAGCAAAAGAATCTGTAAGCAATCTGATTCAGCAGACAAAGAAAGCAGGAGGGTTATTTATCAGTATCTGGCACAATACATCGCTTCTGGAGATCCCGGAATGCCGGGCCTGGCGGGAGGTTTTTGAATTCACCTTGAAGGAACAAATGCCCTGATTTCTTGATTATTGATTTGTTTGTAACACACTCTCCAGTTAGGAGACTTTGCAAATCATAGTTTTTCCAGTTCTATTTCCTCGTCATCCCTGATTTCGGATATTTTCCCGTTTTCAAATTTGATAGTTCTGGCGTTGAATTTTTTCACAATTGTATAATTGTGGGTTGCAATTAAGACAGCTCTTCCTGTATTGCTGATATCCTTAAGCAGTCTTACAATACCTTCAGAAGTTTCCGGATCGAGATTACCTGTCGGCTCATCAGCCAGAATTATCTCGGGCTCGTTAAGCAACGCACGCCCGATTACAACACGCTGTTGTTCTCCTCCCGAAAGTTGATGAGGCATCTTATAGCCTTTAAGGTTTAGCCCTACCTTTTCAAGTACTTCATTGATCCGTTTTTCAATTTCTGAATTGTTTTTCCACCCGGTTGCCCTGAGAACAAATTCCAGGTTCTCATTAACCGATCTGTCAATCAGAAGCTGGAAATCCTGGAAAACAATGCCTACTTTTCTTCGCAGATAAGGGATCTCCCTGTTTCTGATCGCTGAAAGATTAAAACCAGCCACCATCCCGGTTCCTTCTTTCAAAGGCAGCTGTGCATTAAGAGTTTTAATCAGGCTTGTCTTTCCGCTGCCGACCTTTCCAACAAGGTAAACAAATTCGCCCTTACTGACATTTAAATTTACGCCTGTGAGTACCAGATGATCCTGCTGCCAGATATTGCAGCCTGTCAGTTCAATTATTCTTTCCTGAGGTTGGGAATCCTGCATTTATTCGATATTTGCAATGCAAAATAAGGAAAGAATTGATAAATTACATTTATATGTTAATAAAATCAGTAATAAAGGCCTGAAGCCACCGTTTAATAATTGTATTTTTACCAGTGCTGAATAAAATCGATTGTTGTTATATATGGCTAATTATTAATTTGTTATTGACAGAAGAACAATCCTGATGTCATGTTCATTTCAATAATTAACAGCCGAAAAATATAAGTTATGAACAGTAAAAAAGCAGTGTTGATTTTCAGTTTCCTTGTTGCTTTTGTTATTCCGGTCATATCGCAGGTATCTTTCTCTGGTGATGACCTAAGATCAGAATTCAACAGAGCTATGGATCTTTACAGTAAGGAAAAATATGCAGCAGCGATCAGATTGTTTGATATATACATTGCCGATGCCAATGTAACCGATGTGGTAAAGATTGCTGATGCTGAATATTATGCTGCCATGTCGGCATTGAAGCTTTTCAATCCGGATTCGGAATACAGAATGTCAGTATATATTGCAAGGCATCCCGAGAGTCCGAAAATCAACGAAGCAAGGTTAGCCCTGGGAGATTGTTTTTACCAGAATAAAAGCTACAGGAAGGCTTGTTCTTATTATGAATTGGTCAGAAGGCAGGAACTTAACAACGAAAAGCTGCCTGAATACTTTTTCAGGTACGGTTATTCACTCTATGTGAAAGGAGACAAAGCAAAGGCTTTAATGATGTTTTCAGAAATAAAGGATATCGATACTGAATATACCGCTCCTGCTGTCTATTATTTTTCTCATATAGCGTATGAGCAAAAGATGTATGAGACTGCGCTTGAGGGATTCATGAAGCTGAGGGATGATGAGACATTTGGACCTATTGTTCCATTTTATATTGTTCAGATAATGTACCTGAATAAAGATTATGATGGCATACTTGAAATTGCTCCTGATCTTCTTAAATCAGCACCTAAGGACAGAGCCATTGAGATGTACAGATTTATTGGCGATGCATACTACAATAAGGGGAATTACCAGGAGGCCTTAAAGTATCTTGGAGAATTTAATTCAGGCACCAAGACCGGCGGAAGAGAAGATAAATATCAGCTTGGTTACTGTTACTACAAAACCGGTAATATTGACCAGGCAATAAAAACACTTCTGGAAACAGGAGCTAAATCAGATATTCTGAGTCAGAATATCTGGTTCGTATTAGGTGACTGTTATTTGAAAAAAGGTGATAAGAAACGGGCGCAATTTGCTTTCGGACAAGCATCGAAGATGGATTTTGACAAGAAACTGAAGGAGGAATCACTTTTCAATTTTGCCAAACTCTCTTACGAAACATCCTCTTCACCTTTCGGTGAGGCGATTGCGGCTTTTCAGGAGTACATTGAACTTTATCCTGGTTCGGATAAAATAGAAGAAGCATATAATTACCTTGTTTCAACATTCACGGAGATAAAAAATTATAAAGCTGCCCTTTCAGCCCTCGATAAAATAAACAATAAGGACAGCAGGCTCGAATCAGCATACCAGCGGGTTGCATTTTTCAGGGGCCTTGAATTATTTAAAAATATGGAGATTGACCAGGCTATTGCCTTATTCGATAAGTCGCTGAAATATGAAAAATACAACAAGGAGTTCAGGGCGCGGGCTATTTACTGGCGTGCTGAAGCTGAATACAGGTCAGGAGAGTACAACAAGGCGAAAGATGATTATGAAATGTTTATGGGAATTCCTGGATCCAGTCTGCTGACCGAGTCCGGTCTGATCAGATATAATCTTGGATATACTTGTTTCAATCTGCAGGATTACAATGGTGCGCTGACTCACTTCAAAGCATTTGAATCAGAAGCTGCAAATGCAAAACCTGAAATCCAGATGGATGCGAAGCTCAGGATAGCAGATTGCTATTTCATTACTACAAGTTATCCTCAGGCAATTAGTTATTATGACAGGGTTATTGAATATGGTAAAACCGATGCCGATTATGCTATGTATCAGAAAGGATTCTGTCTGGGGCTTACAAATAACCAAAAGGGGAAAGCAGATATACTGACCTCACTTATGGTAAAATACCCATCTTCTGCTTATGTTCCAAATGCAATATATGAACGGGGAAGAGCTTATCTTGTTCTGGAGGATTTCAAGCGCGGTGAGGCTGACTTTATTAATGTGATTGCCAACTATCAGTCAAGCCCATTTGTTCCGAGGGCAATAGTTCAGCTGGGACTGCTTTATTACAATCAGGGAGAGAATGAGAAATCTGTTGCCCAGTTTAAAAAAGTGATAGAGAACTACCAGTCGACTCCTGAAGCCAGATATGCTTTAACTGGTCTGAAGAATACTTATGTTGAAATGAACGATGTGGAGAGCTATTTTTCTTATGTGAAATCGATCGGATATGGTGATGTGAATATGGCGGAAAAGGACTCCCTCCTTTATATTTCAGGTGAAAATCTTTATATCTCAGGCAAATGTGACAGAGCTTCTGAAGCATTCAGAAACTATCTTCGGGATTTTCATAATGGAAGTTTCAGGCTTAATGCCCAGTTTTACCTCGCGGAATGCCTTAACAGGTCAGGAAAGGGGGATGAGGCTCTGGAATTTTACAGGGAAGTCATAAATGTTCCGAACAATCAGTTCCTTGAGCAATCACTGATTGCAGCGTCTTCAATTCTGTATGAAAATGAGGAATTCTCAGCGGCTTTTGATTACTATGAAAGACTGGAAAAGATTACGACAGCTTCGGAAAATAAGCTGATTGCCCTGAAGGGACAGTTAAGATCAGCTTATCAGGAAGGAGATGCACAGAAAAGCATCAAGGCTTCCGACAGGATAAGAAATTCACCGAACATGCCTGAAGAATTGACACGTGAAGCAATCTTTATCGGTGCAAAAGCACATTACAGCCTTAATGAATTTGATGAGGCATTAAGAGATTTCAGAAAGACAGCGACAGAAATTGTAAGTATTGAAGGAGCAGAATCAAAATACAGAGTGGCTGAGATTCTTTTCAAAAAAGGAAATACAGAGGAATCGGAGAAAGTTGTAACGCAGTTCATTAATCAGAATTCTCCTCACCAGTACTGGATGGCAAAAATGTTTCTGCTGCTTGCTGACATAAGCATAAAAAAAGGCGACACTCTGCAGGCACGTGCAACGCTCCAGAGCCTTAAGGAATATTATACAATTCAAAGTGACGGCATTCTGGATGAGGTTAAAGAAAAGCTGGCATCGCTTGATACAGGGAATTAAACAGTAACAATGATTTCTTTCAGTAAAGGAACTTTAAAAAAGAAGAGATAAAGAAATTGAAATTGAACCGATATGATAAAAAGAAACCTGATCATTATATTCCAGATAGTAATCTTCTTTTTGCCTGCTAATGCCCAGGTCAAAAAGTCAGAATCGGAACTTAAAAGAGAGGTGACATTATATAATCCGTATAAGCCTTCGCTGGGTGATGCAAGGAAAAAAAGCTATCTGCCTGAGATAATCGATACGGCCAACGTCAATCCTGTTTTCAGCTATGACGTGTCATCAAAGCCATTCTCTCCTGTTTATACGATAAGTCCTATTAAATCTGCATCACTTCTTTCCGATCCCCTGCCAAGATTATATAAGAGCTATGTTAAAGTGGGTTTTGGAAACAATAATACCCCACTGGCAGAATTAAGTATTACGAATCTCCGTTCAAAGAGTTCAGCAATTGGCTTTTATGCAAAACACTATTCTTCAAACGGTAAAGTCCCGCTGGAGAATGACCAGAGAGTATTTGCAGGATTTATGGACAATGATGTCTCATTGTTCGGAAAAAAATTCTTTAACAAGAGTTCCCTTGATATTTCAGCAAAATTCCTTCAGAGGGTCCGATACGCATATGGTTACAATACTGAGGAGCTTTTTAATTTTAACAAAAATGATATAAAACTAAATTATTATGATGCAGGAGGAGTTGCCTCCTTTAGTTCGCTGAACCTCGATTCTGCTGACCTTAATTACGACTTTGGACTTGCTTATGATTATTTTCATGATACAAATGAACGAACAATGAACCACCTTGGTTTTTCAGGTTCAATGTCAAAGCTTTATAAGGGTTTTTATATAGGATCCGGGTTGCAGATTGATCACTATAAACTTTCCGATTCTATAAATCTCGATCCAAAGTATATACTTACCTTCAATCCCTATGTGAAAAAAAGTACAGGACAGTGGGATTTTAATATCGGGATCAGGCTTGCTGTCGAGAAAAATCTGTCTGATTCTCCTAAAGTCTATTTCTATCCTGATTTCAGGCTGGGATTCAGCGTTGTACCTGAATATATGAGGTTCTTTGCAGGTCTTGAGGGCAGGCTTGTAAACAATGAGCCTTTGAATGTCATTCCTGAAAATCCTTATCTGGTGCCTGATGGTTCTCTATTCAGAGTCCCTAACACCAGCAATGCAGTGGAAATTTCTGCGGGCATTAAAGGGAATAATGGACTTGGCGGTAACTACCTTGTGTCAGCTTCATATTCTGCTGTCAAAAACATGCTTTTATATTCAAATATAGTATATCCTGATACCGCTTCGAAAGTGGAAAGAGGTAATCATTTTATCGTTCTGCCAGATGATGCGGAAGTTTTTAATATTCACGGTGAATTCAGCGGCCTGATCTCTGATAAAATGTCATTTAATGTTTCAGGGAACTATTTCCATTACAACCTTTCCGAAAATGAATATGCCTGGAATAAGCCTAACTGGGATGGTAAGTTTGGCTTGTTTTATAATTTAAGGAACAAAATTATTGCGAGCACCGAATTCACGTTTTTAGGAAAGAGAAAATTAGCGATAAGCGAGAGTCCTACGGGCTGGAATACGCTGACTCCTGTTTATATCGGAGAGCCGTTTCACATTAACCTTGGTCTGAGCGCTGAGTACCGATATACAAAAATACTTTCATTCTGGTTTAAGATTAATAACATTTCCTGGGACCGTTATTACGAATGGGCTTATTATCCTTCCCAGATGTTTAACTTCATGCTCGGATTCAGTTACAGTCTTTAATATTTGGTACGAGGTTTGAGGTGTGAGGTGTGTGGAGATGAGATACTCTGCTTTATTAATGCTTCGAAAGCCAACTCCAACTAACCGCAAGACAGCATGGCAGCATGACCGCAGGACAATTTCTAAATGTTAATTTCTTTATGAAATTGTGCATTACTTTTAACAGGTTTTAACTAAAAAAACCAGGTTAATTCGGTATCTTTGTCGGAGTTTTTAAAAATCATTAAATCAATTGTTTAGATAGGGGAAACAATTGCACAAAACAGGTATAAAATTGATTGAAAACATTATTGATTTAATATTAGTGAACGATGAGTGAGATTGAAAAAAGGTTGCAGGAAAGTGCTGAGTACTCTGCTGAGAATATTCAGGTCCTTGAAGGTCTTGAAGCCGTTCGGAAAAGGCCTGCAATGTATATTGGTGACATTGGGATAAGAGGGTTGCATCATCTTGTCTATGAGGTTATTGATAATTCTATTGATGAAGCTCTGGCTGGTTTCTGTACAAGGATTGATGTTGTAATTCACGAGGAAGGTTCCCTGACTGTTACAGATGATGGCCGTGGGATCCCGACAGGTTTACATGAAAAAGAACAGAAATCAGCCCTTGAGGTGGTCATGACTGTTCTTCATGCCGGTGGAAAATTTGATAAAGACTCCTATAAGGTCTCAGGCGGACTTCATGGAGTCGGAGTTTCATGCGTGAATGCCCTTTCGAGTGTTCTGATCGCCACCATTATGAGAGAAGGCAAGGTATTCAGGCAGCAATATGAAAAAGGGAAGCCTGTTACCGGGGTAGAGGTAATTGGAGAGACAGATAAATCAGGCACTATAATAAAATTTAAACCTGATTCCACAATCTTTCAAACCACCGAATTCAACTTTGAAATATTGTCGGCAAGACTGAGGGAACTTGCATTCCTGAATAAAGGGATACTCCTGACAATAACTGATCAGAGGGAACTCGTGGAAAATGGTAACGGGGGGAAAGCACGCTATGAAGAGTTTCAATCCAGCGAGGGCCTTAAGGAGTTTGTTGAATATCTGGATGGTACCAGGGAAAGACTGATTGAAAAGCCTATTCATATTGCATACGAAAAGACTGAGATCCCTGTGGAGATTGCCCTCCAATACAATAATTCTTTTTCTGAGAACGTGCACTCCTATGTGAATAATATCAACACAATTGAAGGTGGATCCCATCTGGCAGGATTCAGAAGGGGACTGACGCGAACGTTAAAGAAATATGCGGATGATTCAGGTGCTACCGCAAAACTTAAATTTGATATTAACGGGGACGATTTCAGGGAAGGGCTTACTGCAATTATTTCCGTGAAGGTTGCCGAACCACAGTTTGAAGGACAGACAAAAACAAAACTTGGCAACTCAGAAGTTATGGGAGCTGTTGATCAGGCTGTAAGCACTATGCTTACCAATTATCTTGAAGAGAACCCCAAGGATGCCAGAATAATTGTACAGAAAGTAATACTGGCCGCAACTGCCAGGCATGCAGCCCGTAAAGCACGAGAACTGGTACAACGCAAAAATGAATTTTCGGGCTCCGGACTACCTGGTAAACTGGCAGACTGCGCAGACAGAGATCCGGAAAAATGCGAAATATACCTGGTAGAGGGTGATTCAGCCGGTGGAACTGCAAAGCAGGGCCGTGACCGTAAATTTCAGGCTATCCTGCCACTGAGAGGAAAAATACTGAATGTGGAAAAAGCAATGCAGCACAGGATCTACGAGAGTGAAGAGATAAAAAACATTTTTACGGCACTGGGTGTCAGTGTCGGTACGGATGAAGACAGCAAAGCACTCAACACCGCCGGTTTAAGATACCATAAAATAATAATTATGACTGATGCCGACGTCGACGGATCCCATATTGATACACTTATTATGACTTTCTTTTTCAGATATATGCAGGATCTTATTAAAGGAGGAAACTTATTTATCGCCATGCCTCCGCTTTATCTGGTCAGGAAAGGAAAAGCTGAAAAGTATTGCTGGACCGAAGAAGAACGAATCGCTGCAGTAGATGAAATGGGTCAGGGAAAGGAATCTGCAGTAAATATACAGCGTTACAAAGGTCTTGGTGAGATGAACGCTGAACAGCTCTGGCAAACGACTATGAATCCGGAAACAAGGACATTAAAGCAGATTACTATAGAAAGCGCAGCAGAGGCAGATCGTATATTCTCGATGCTTATGGGTGATGAAGTACCTCCAAGAAGAGAGTTCATTGAAGCCCACGCAAAATATGCCAAGATAGACGTCTGACAAACATATTTCTACAGGCTTCCCGGAAGAGAATCAGAGACTTTCAGACTCCAAAGGGTTTTACCTTGATCCGAATGGCATTATATTTACAGACTTCACTGCAGCAAAAGCATCTGATGCATTTCCTGTCAGTCAGCACAACATAATTCTTTCTTTCCGGATGCATCGAAATTGCATTTTGAGGACATATTTTAATACACTCCCTGCATCCTGTACAGTTATCGTGGATAAAAACAGGTCTTCTGTCTAATCTTCTCAGAAAATGGATCCTGTTCTTCAGGAATTTAATGGAAATGTTTGCATCGGGGGTAACAGGGATTCTTTTAAAGTCTTTTCTTATGAGACTGTTCAACTCAGGCCCGTCATATATAATTTCATCAGGAGAGTGAAGCCAGATACCTCTTTTTAGTGCAATCCTGTTTGTAGGAATATCTTTCGGATTGTAACCTGCAATTGCACTGGCTTGCATATCAAGTGCCAGCGGATTTGAGGAACCGATTAAAACCTCCGTCCTGAAAGGAGTTCCCTGTCCCGGGCCATGTCCTTCCATACCTATTATACCATCCATCAGAAAGAAATGTGGTGTTATCGCTTCATTAAGGTCAACAAGGAACTTACTGAAACTCTCCCTGTTTTGATACATTGCATGTTGTCGGCCTTTATGGAAACCAGGGACAAGCCCGAGAGTATTTTTTATGGCTCCCGTGAAATAGACAAGCTCGTGATTCTTAAGTTTGGGGAGCGAAATTATAAGGTCAACTTCATTGATAATGGAAGCTATTCTGATCTTACTGCTGTTCATCTTTATGCTGGACGGACTATGCAAAAAATCTATCCATTGTATTCCTGTCTTTTCGCAAACTGCACTGATGCCTGATTTTTCAGGTCTGAATCCTCTCAGATGCACGGCGGGAGAATCACCTGCAACAACCTCAGCTCCTTCTGCCTGAAGGTACCTTATCACTGCCTCAACCACAACAGGATGTGTGCTGATGCACTTGTCAGGTGAACTATCAGAAAGAATATTTGGCTTTAAAAGAACCTTTTTATTTTTCAATTCAGGACCTTTACAGGCTCTGTAAATATCCGAGATATGATGGTATACCTCATTAAAGTCGTATTCCCTGCATTTTCTTGTTGCAACAATGTTGTTCATAAAACAGTTTCGCTATTATTTATTCAATATCGTTTCTTTCAGGATCTCTTCTATCCCTTTGACGATCTCATGTGACGGACCTGAATAGTTGTTGATTATTAAACAGAATGCCAATTCTTTAGCTGATTTTGTTTTAAAATATCCGGCATAGCTTCTGACTCTTGTCATGGATCCGCTTTTTGCCCTGAGATTTTTCTCAAAAACAGGGTCTTTGAAAAAGTTTTTCAGGGTTCCTTCGCTCCCTGCCTCGGGAAGGGAAGCATAAAATTCATTGCCGTATTTTGCTTTTTCCCTCATGTAAACTAACATCTCTGCGAGTCCTCTTGCATTTATCGAGTTCAGGGGTGAAAGTCCGCTTCCGTCTTCAAGGAACATGCCGCTGAAACTGATCCCAGCATCTCCCATGAACTTGAATAAAACATCTATACCTGCCGAAGTTGTCCCTTTGTTCTTAAACACAAAACCAAGTTCTTTCAAAAGATGCTCAGCATAAAGGTTTACACTTTCATGATTCAGTACCTCAATTATTTCTTTAAGGGGTGGAGAGCAGACCTCAGCAATTGATGTTATTTCCTTAGCTGAGAAATCTGATTCTATTCTTGCAGTTGAAGGATTATTTGTGATAACCACACCGATTGAATCAAGCATTTTATCAATAATCTTTGCAAGCAGAAGAGGGGGATCGCTGATTGAGGCTTTTAGCACAAAATCTTCCCTGTTGACTGGAATGGTACCGGCCAGCCAGCCATAGTCGCCATAGGGTGCTCTGAAAACATAACCCTTGTCGGAATTTCCTGAAGCTGTCAGCTGGTTTGAAAGCTCAAAACGGCAGACGCCTGGAACAAATCCTTTTATAACCGGAACAGAACCATCACCTGAGGTCATGAAATGTATTTCAATTGTGTTGTCAAAAACTGACAAGCCGTAAACTCCCGCTCCGTAATAATTTCCGGCATCTTCCCAAAGCCATTTGGCTGGTACAGGCTGATAATCATATCTTGAATCATCGGTCATAACCCTGCCATCTATTTTACGAATTCCCAGGTTTTTAATTCTGGTTATCCAATCCGAAAGGAATTCTTTGCAGCAGTCAGGAAAATATGCTGATCCAAGTGCAGGATCACCGCCTCCTCTGATAACTATATTTCCATTGAGACAGCCTGTTCGTTTATTCAGATTACCGGAATAACCGATTTCAGTTCTGAACCTGTATTCAGGACCAAGTAATTCCATTGCAACTGATGAAGTGACCAGCTTCAGGACAGAAGCTGGCATTAGGCTTTTTTTCGCGTTATGGTCAAACACTGTTTCACCATCTGTTGTATTTAAGATGCAAATTGATACTGATGAATGAGCCATTGATGAATCAGCCAGAAGCAGTTCAAGAGCTTTCTCCTGCCCCGATAAAAGTTGTGAAAGAAACAGGAGCTGTATGAAAATGTATCTTTTATGCATAATCTTCAGGCTTTGTTCTGTTTGAGTGTCGATAAGAGTCCGCATGCTGCCTGAATATCAACACCTCTGCTGGCTCTGATAGTTGTCAGGATGCCTTTCCTGTTCAACGCCTCCTTAAAATTCAGAATCGCCTTATCGTCAGGGCTGCGGAATGATGATCCTGGTACAGGATGATAACGAATAATATTGATCCTGCATTTTATACCGTTCAGTATACGGGACAGCTCCCTGATATGGCTGGGAGTATCGTTCAGGCCTTCAAAAAGAATATATTCGAAGGATACTCTTCTCTGGCTGTTGAAATCAAAATCCCTTATGATATCCAGCACCTCTTTGACTGTATTTGTTCTCTGGATGGGCATCAGCTTACTGCGTTCATCGTCAAAAGGGGAATGCAGGCTTATGGCGAGATGGCATCTGCTTTTCTCAAGGAATTCTCTTATACTTTTCAGAATACCGACAGTACTTACTGTAATTCTGGTGGGACTCCAACCGTATCCCCAGTCGCTTGTCAGGACCTCAAGGGATTTCAGCACTTCAGTGATATTGTCAAGAGGTTCCCCCATTCCCATATAAACTATATTGGTCAGTTGTCTGAATTCCGGCAGGCTCCTGAACTGGTTCAGTATTTCATTTGATGAAAGATTGCCCTGAAATCCCTGTTTCCCTGTCATACAGAATACACATCCCATTTTACAGCCTGCCTGTGATGATAAACATATTGTGGCACGATCATTATCAGGTATATAGGCAGTTTCTATATATTTGTCATTCAGTACTCTGAAAAGATATTTCTTCGTTCCGTCACCGCTCTCGGAAAAGCTGACAGGATCGGCGAGACCGATCTCATAATCGGCTGAAAGAACATCTCTCATTTTTTTTGAGAGATTGGTCATTTCGGCGATTGTTCTAATCTCTTTTTTATAAAGCCAGTCAGAGATCTGTTTTGCTGCAAATCCAGGCATTCCAACGCGCCTGGTTACAGCGATCAGTTCATTCAGTGTTTTTCCGTATAGTTTTTCCTTTTGCATGTCGCCCTTGCCTGTCAGCTGCCCTTTGCCTTTGTTAAATCCGTATCCGGCTTTTTTCAGATCTTGTATCGATTATATATAATCAGGATTAAGACAAAGAAGAGAATGGAATCTAAAATATGTTCATATCCCGGGACTCCAGGGCTATATTTCTATTTTCCCTTCAAAGACAAATGTAGCAGGTCCGCAAAGCCAGATATTAGTAATTTGATTTTCAATAATATCAAATTCCACACTTAAGTTGCCTCCCCTGGTCCTGACATTTACCGGGCTGCTGACAAAATGTCCTGATAATACTGAAGCAATGGCAGAAGCAGTAACGCCTGTTCCACATGAAAGTGTTTCTTCTTCGACTCCTCTTTCAAATGTCCTGACATAGATACCATTATTTTCGGGTTCGACAAAATTCACATTAGTTCCACCGGGCTGGAAATCCTTTGACCATCTGATCTTCTTACCCTCGTTATTAACATCCAGATCTTTTAATCCGTTGGTGAATGTCACGTAATGAGGTGAACCGGTATTAATGAAATAATTGCCTGCTAAAGAACTGATATTATTTACATCATTCATTCTCAATCTAATCAATCCCTCTTCTGAGATTGCATCATGAGTTCCGTCGGCAGCACTGAACCTGAGCTTTTTCCCTGAAATACCATATCTTACAGAGAAATCTGCTGCACATCTGCCACCGTTACCGCACATTGAACCCCTGAATCCATCAGAATTAAAGTAAACCATCTCGAAATCAAAACCAGGTTTTTTATTGATAAGAATCATTCCATCAGCCCCGATTCCGAATCTCCTGTCACACATTTTATTTATCAGTACCGAATTCTCAGGATTAAATATATTCTCACGATTGTCTATAATAATGAAATCATTTCCAGCGCCCTGATATTTGTTAAAAGCTATTTTCATCTTTGTTAAAGTGTTGTTAAATATTTGTCAATTAGTCATAAACATTAGAAATATGCATAAACTTTGCAGAACAAAGAGATCAGAAAACGGTTATAAAGATATAAATCTTTTATTAAGGCAAAATATTTGGAAATCGGGAATAAAACAGGTAAATTATAATTTTAATTTAAGCAGCTATGAAAGCAAAGAATTTATTAGGTGGTTTATTTATGGCTCTTTTAGGAGCAGCTATTGCGTTATTCGCTTATACAAGAATAAATGAAAAACCCTCAGTCGCTTTGACTAAGGATAGTTCAAAGGTAGAAATCAGGGATGCAAATGCTCTGCTTACTTCAATGGCCATTCAGGATGGTCAGATAGACTTTACTTATGCAGCCGAACAGACGGTTCACGGTGTTGTGCATGTACGTACAAAAAGCACGGTCGGACCTGAAGCAAGCAATCCCATTATGGAATGGTTTTATGGTGATCGATATTCAAAACCAAGGGAAGTGCAGGGTTTTGGTTCCGGAGTGATTATCTCGGCCGACGGATATATAATTACTAATAATCATGTAATTGAGGATGCAGAAGAGGTCGAAGTAAAACTGAATGATAACAGGACATTCGCAGCTCAGATTGTCGGTCGTGATCCCGCCACTGACATTGCTCTTCTTAAGATCAAAGCCAATGACCTGCCTTATATTAAATATGGTGATTCTGAACAACTGAAGCTTGGCGATTGGGTGCTGGCAGTCGGAAATCCTTTCAACCTTACATCTACCGTAACAGCAGGTATCGTAAGTGCAAAGGGGAGAAACCTTGATATTCTGGACAGCGATCTAAAAATAGAATCATATATTCAAACTGATGCAGCACTGAACATGGGAAACAGCGGAGGAGCCCTGGTCAATACCAAGGGACTGCTGGTTGGAATTACATCTGCAATCGTTTCTCCTAGTGGTGCATATGCAGGAAACTCATTTGCAATACCTGTCACAATAGTTAAAAAAGTAGTGGAAGATCTTATGCAGTTCGGAGAAGTGCAGCGGGCAATAATCGGAGTAAACATAACAGAAGTCACCCAGGAAGATGCTGAAAAATACAAACTTAGCGAGGTTAAGGGAGCTCGCATCACAAATGTTCTTTCAAACGGATCTGCCGAAGCGGCCGGACTGAAAGAAAATGATATTATTGTAAAAATCGATGGTGTCCCTGTTTCAACGCCTTCTGAATTGCAAGAGCAGGTCGGGAAACACCGTCCGGGTGACAAATCAAACATAACATACTTCAGAAACGGGAAAGAGGCTACAGTGACTGTAACAATGAGAAATATAGCAGGTAATACAAATGTTGTAACTCGCGAAATGGGTGAAGGTGGAATTGTTTATGGTGCACGCCTTGAATCGCTCGGATCATCCGATAAGGATAAGTTTGATGTAGATTATGGCGTAAAAGTCACTGAATTGAATGATGGAAAGTTCAAGGATCTTGGAATCAAAAAAGGCTATATTATTCTCAGCATAAACGGGAAAAAAGTCAAAAACTCATCTGAGGTACTCCAGGCAACCGATAATGAAAGCGAATTAAAATCAATTGAAGGAATACAATCCAACGGAACTATCTTCAATTACTCATTCAGAAAATAAGTCGTTTGCACCTAAATAGTTGTTATACAGGGGATTTTTTAAAAAAGATCCCCTGTTCATAACAATATGGATTATATTTTGTTTATATCTAATAAAGCAATATCTTTGCGGAAATTTTTTCGGAGGCATAATGAGACAGCTAAAGATTACCAAATCCATAACAAACAGGGAAAGTGCATCACTCGACA
>Ga0208980_10000464_pt1 | contig 22661 bp, 20 predicted proteins | sample WetSurMetagenome_3_FD_187993 | JGI IMG/M metagenome (GOLD analysis project Ga0208980, IMG submission 187993) | Wetland microbial communities from Twitchell Island in the Sacramento Delta, sample from surface sediment Aug2011 Site A1 Bulk (version 2) | ecosystem: Environmental > Aquatic > Marine... | reverse complement strand
CGGTGATCACGACATACTTTCCGCTTGGCTTCCTCTTTAGCCTGTTCAGGATGGCGAGACGCACCTTTGCCTTCGCATCACCGTACAGCTCTAATTCCTGAGGCAGAATTCCCGCTTGACTCGCAATATTGGCAATGGGAACGTACACGGAAGATTGAGAGATCTGGATATCACTGGGCATGGCAGGCCTGGACGTACGCGTATGATCAGTTGTCGATGCTACCATAGTATCCCTCCGCACCTGGTTATTGTGTCCCAATTTTAATGAATGTAGAGATGATTCCAGCCTTGGTCATGATCTCCTAACTATAACAAATGCGTCGCCGGTCCCGGTTTAGGTGGCCCGATAATTAAGAAAGGGACAGTATAACCAGGTGCGAGGTACGCTAAAGACTGGCTGCTGTCATTCCGACGAGACGGCCGTAAGTAAGTGCGAAGCCGTGGCTCGCTCCCGCAGTCACAACGGGATAGTCGAGGAGAAAGCGCCCACCCATCGCGTTGCCGGCTGCATATAGGCCTTCAATTCCTTTATAGGATTTGTCGAGGACGTTGCCAGTTTCCGGGTTGCAGGTAAGACCTCCCATCAGGACGAGCATGCCTCCGGGCATTATCCTGGATGCATAGAATGGAGGAGTTGAGATCGGGAATAACCGCTTTGGCGTTTTGCCGAAGTCCTCATCCACCCCTTTTCTGCAGAGTCCGTTATAGCGGTCGATCGATTTGAGCAATGTCTCCTGCGCCGTTGCCTCGAGTCCGAGTTTCCCAACAAGATCTTTCAGGTTGTCGGCGATCACTATCCCGCGTGACGTCCTCACCGCCTCGCGGGTCGTATAAGCCGATCTTCCGATGGTCATCATTGCGCCTCTCAGGTTGGGGTTTTTGTCCGGTTCGACGCAGTAGTTAACGCTGCCATGGGAGCAACCCATTTTGTCTATCTGCTCGGGCCACTTGTCGTCGAAAACCTGCCAAACTGTGCTGTTGGCTTGTCGATAGACGGCGCTTCCCAACTGCTGTCCTCCGACATCCTCGTTCACAAAGCGCTTCCCTTCGACGTTGCACAGAAAGAAGGCGTCGACGCCGAGAGCACCTCCCATGGAGTGAGTCATGGGTGCATGGGGTCCATCCTCCATCTTCGCACCAATCCACACGCCCATTCGCTGGCCATCGCCTGTGTTCGTAGGTTGTCCCTTCGCGTCCCTGTGACCCCAGAAGCTCATGAAGCGGGTCGCCCAGGGGGTATAATAAGAGACCATTTGTCTGTTGCTGCCGTAGTCTCCCGTAGTAAGGATAACGCCCTTTCTGGCGAGAATTATTGTATAGGCCTCTTTCGCGTCCTGGCAAATAACGCCCAAGACCCGGCCCTGGTTATCGGGCCTGATGAGTTGGCGCCCCCAAGTCGAGAATAAAAACTTGCAGCCTTTATCAAGGCATCTTTGATAAACTCGCGCCAAAATTTTTCCCTGATCCGGGATGAAGCACATGACCGTAGGAAATGAGGGACTGAATTCTTCTGCCGGGTTGTATCCCTGCGGCTCGGGGAAGTGGAGCGGCTGCACGGTTATTTTGCTTTCGTCGTAGGAAAGCGCATTTTCTGGAATTACATCCGCCTCCGGCGCGAGTTCCATCAACCAGTCAAAGGCCGCTCCGCTGTGATCGGCCCAATATTTCCACATGCGCTGATCCGCGCGGTAACCCATCTGTTTGATCGATTCAAGAATAGCGGCATTCTTGTCTATCTTTACACCAAGTTTCTTTTGGATAGCGCTGTCGATAACACCAAATTGGCCGCTTCGGTACTGGTAAGTTGTCGCCTTCTCGACGACGATGACAGAAGCTCCGGCCTCCGAGGCTGCCCGTGCCGCATTTAGACCGGCAAGACCGGCGCCGACAACGATCACGTCAGCCTCGATAGTACTGGAAATATCGCGGTCCGGAATCGGTGCAGGGGGAATTTCCGGGTTCGCAGAGCTCTCAGCTGCTGTCGTGGCTCCTGATGCCTGTCCAGGGGGCTGAGCTGACAAATCCGGAAGAGTTGCCGAAATGACCGCGGTCCCTCCCAGAGTTGCAGTCCTCTTTAGAAAACTGCGGCGATCAATATCCATTGTGCCCTGGGTCTTTTTCCCATCGCCCGTATCATTGTCTGACATAGTGGGGACACTCCTTGGCGATTGTTTCGCTCCTGGTTAGATTTTCTCTATATAATTTGCGGTCGCGATTCCTGCCATATTCATGCCTACTCAAGGATTTTTGCGAGCGCTTGATAGCTGGCATGCATCGCTTCGACGGCAATTTTGATTTTCCCGGAATCATTCGAACCGATCGTTGTGGCAAGCTGGGCAACGGCTTTGTCAAGTTGGCCGCGCGCCTCTGTGAAAGATTCCTCTTTTCCCCTGAAACGTACCGGAAGCGTGGCCTTGTTTAGAGCTGCCATCTTATCCTGCAATTGCCCAACCGACGCTTTGACTTCCTCAAGAGAATTCTGCGGCATGGAATAATGGTAGATCTTATAGATCACCTTATGGAATTCAGCCAATTCCGGAACGTTCGCCGCGGTCTCCACGGCGAGGTCCTTGGGCTTTTCCTGCGATACCAGCAGTTGACCCGTAAAAGCCAGGGTCAGAAGTATCAGAAGCGTTACTTGGATAGGTAATTGTTTCATTTCAAATCCTGCATTGTATTCATTTATATGGGGGACGTCCACCTCGTTTACCTACTTTTCCAGCCACATTTTACGCTGCCAGGAGCCACAAACGTGGTCTTCCCAGCCAACCGTCTTATCCTTGTGATATATTGTCCGTCGCGGCTGAGCAAGCAAATATTTTAAGTATTAGAAACAGGATTCGCCCGCTCTTCTCGCCAGGATTCGTCGCCGCATCAGGAGGCTGGTGAAAGAAGCGGGCGCGGATCCTACCGGCGGGCGCCATGCAATGTTCAAAATGCAATTGCCAACACATATTACTTATCGCCTTTCAATGACTCAGCGGCAACTCAAATTTAGTTACTTTTTCCTGACAGCGTTGAATACGCTGGCCACCTCGTATTATTTCACCTACCTGTTCTTCTTCCTGCGCGACCGCTTTGGATTCGGCGACCGGGATAACCTCTGGATTTCCGCACTGCACGGACTCATCTACATTTTTTCCGCATGGCAATGCGGCAAGTTTGCTCAGCGGCGCGGATTTTTCGTGAGCCTCAAGGTCGGCTTCGGCGGACTGGTGCTGATAATGGTTGCCGGGGCGCTCCTGGATTCAGTGGCCGGCATCGTCTGCGCGCTGATCGGCTACAGCGTGGTGCTGCTTTTCACATGGCCGGTGCTCGAAGCGCTGGTCAGTGAAAACGAAACGCGCGCCGGAGTGCAACACAATGTCGGAATTTATAATTGCGTCTGGGCAGGTGTAGCGGCGCTAGCCTATTTTACCGGCGGTGCGCTTTACGAAGGACTCGGGCGCAGAGCGGTTTTTCACCTGCCTGCAGCGATTTTCCTCGTCCAATTCATTTTGACAATTCTGCTTTCACGCCCGGCGCAATCCTCAGCAGCGCCGAAATTGGCGCCGGTTTCCCCACCGCCGCACCAACCTGAGGCTGGCGCGGCGCGCCGTAAACTCACTCCTCAGACGTTCATGAAAATGGCATGGCTGGCCAACCCCTTTGCATACATGGCCATCAATACGCTTTGGGCTGTTATTCCCGGTCTGGCAATAAAATTCAATCTTTCGCCGGCGGAAGTGGGATCGTTCTGCTCCGTGTGGTTGTTCGGACGATTTGTGGCGTTTGCCTTTTTGTGGCGCTGGACTGGTTGGCATTACCGCTTTCGCTGGCTGGTCGCGGCGTTTGGGATCCTCATCGCAGGATTTCTGACGATGCTGCTGGCGAGCCAGCTTTGGATTGTTGTGCTGGCACAAGTGTTTTTCGGCTTAGCCGCCGGCTTCATCTACTACTCGTCGCTCTTCTACTCGATGGATGTGGGCGAAGGCAGCGCGGAACACGGTGGTCTTCACGAAGCGGCGATTGGCATGGGCATTTTTGCCGGACCGGCTGTTGGGGCCGCGACACTCGTGCTTATCCCGCAGCAAGCCAATGCAGCCGCTCTGGCTGTCAGCGGGTTGCTGTTGCTGGGATTGGGCGGTTTGTTTGGACTTTGGGGAAATGCACGGTTGATGCGGAGCAGGGCACGCGATTGATAGCTGATGCTCGAGAGATGCCCAGGTATCCTCCTGAATTCTGTATTATCCAATGTAATTTCTGTATTCTGTATCTTTCCGAGGAGATCGGCGATGCCTGAAAACACCAGTTCTAATTTTATACGCGAGGCGGTCCGCGCCGACCTTGCAGAGGGGCGATTTTCGAAAGTTGTCACTCGTTTCCCGCCTGAGCCCAACGGATACCTGCATATCGGCCATGCCAAAGCGATTTGCATCGATTTTGGCACTGCTGAAGAATTCGAGGGAGTCTGCAACCTGCGGTTTGACGATACGAATCCTACCAAAGAAGAGCAGGAATACATCGACGCTATACAGAATGATGTGCGCTGGCTCGGGTTTGATTGGGATTCGCGCCTCTACTTTGCTTCCGACTATTTCGACCGGATGAGGGATTGGGCGGTGCAGCTGATCAGGGCAGGCAAGGCCTATGTGGACGACCAGACTTCTGATCAAATCCGTCAGACCCGCGGCACTCTGACCGAACCAGGGAGGCCAAGTCCCTTTCGCGACCGCAGCATTGAGGAAAACCTCGCGTTGTTTGATCGCATGCAAAAAGGTGAATTTCCCGATGGCTCGCGCGTGCTTCGCGCCAGAATCGACATGGCTTCGCCCAACTTCAACCTGCGTGATCCCGTGATGTACCGCATTCTTGACGCGCCGCATCATCGAACGGGCAACCGTTGGAAAATTTATCCTATGTATGACTGGGCGCATGGTCTGGAAGATTCCATCGAAGGGATCAGCCACTCCCTGTGTTCGCTCGAGTTTGAGGATCATCGGCCGCTCTATGACTGGTTTTTGGAGCAACTCGGCATTCATCACCCGAGACAGATCGAATTTGCGCGGCTGCAAATCAATTACACCGTGTTGAGTAAACGCAAGCTGCTGCAGTTGGTCGGGAAAAAGGTCGTGAGCGGCTGGGACGACCCGCGTCTGGCGACGCTTGCCGGATTGCGCCGACGTGGTTTCACCCCCAAGTCAATTCGTGAGTTCTGCGAGCGCATCGGCGTAGCCAAGGCGAACAGCATGGTGGATTTCGCTTTGCTCGAGCACTGCTTGCGAGAGGATCTCAATAAGCGCGCGCCGCGGTCCATGGCCGTATTGCGGCCGCTTAAGTTGGTGCTGACCAACTACCCGGAAGGGCAAGTCGAAGAACTGGAAGCCGACATCAATCCGGAAGACCCGTCGGCCGGCAAACGGAAGGTTCCCTTTAGCCGTGAGCTATGGATCGAGCGGGATGATTTTCGCGAGGATCCGCCGCGCAAATTTTTCCGCCTCGCGCCGGGCCGCGAAGTCAGGCTTAAATATGCGTACTACATAACCTGTGTTGATGTCATTAAGGATGCGAGAACAGGAGAGGTAACGGAATTGCACTGCGTCTACGACCCTGCGACAAGGGGCGGATGGTCGCAGGACGGCCGCAAGGTCAAGGGGACCTCTCATTGGATTTCAGCGTCGCATGCTTGCCCCGCCGAATTCAGGCTATACGACCGCCTGTTCACGACCCCAAATCCGGACGAGGGTGAAGGCTATTTGTCCAATTTGAATCCCCAATCGCTGGAAAAGATCGCAGGATACATCGAGGCAGGATTGAAGGCCGCATCGATCGGCGGTCATTATCAGTTCGAGAGGCAGGGATACTTCTGCGTTGACCCCGACTCCAAGCCCGATGCAATGATCTTCAACCGCAGCGTTTCGCTCAAAGATTCCTGGGCAAAAATCGCAGAAGAGGTGCGGGTGTGCGGTCAGCCCTGAAGGGGTTGCGTGAATCCACTACCCAGGGTTGGCGGCGCAAAACGCCGCCAACCCTGGGCTCTGTGATGCTGCCCTTTCAGAGCAGTTTGAGATACACAAGACCTAATTTCGACAAGTTTGACTCTCTGCCTGCGCTTTACGCCTCCATTTTCTCGGGCCTGAAAGGCCGGTAGAGAGTGGCCACGCGCGTGAGCGCGGGGTTGCGACATGCTAAACCCGAGCCCAGAATGGGCGGCACAAATCCTTGAGTTTCCTATACGAATTTTTCCCTAAGGGCTTTTAGCTTGACCCATGCTTCAGCGCGCGCCTTCTTATCGGCTTCCGTCGCATTTGGCGCTTCTCCCGAGCGCATGAAACCATGGCTTGCGCCCTCATAAATCACCGGCTCGAATAGCTTGCCTGCCGCTTTCATGCCTTCCTGCGCAGCCGGAATACCCGAGTTGATGCGCGTATCCGTTCCCCCATAGAAACCATAAACCGGCGCTTGAATGTTCGCGAAGGTCGCGGCCTCTGGGCTGGGACCATAGAACACAAACGATGCCGCGAGATTCTTGCGGTTTGTTGCGAAACGATATGCTTGCCCGCCGCCCCATGAGAAGCCTACTACGCATACCTTCCCGTTGCAGGTGGGAAGCTTGCTGACGAAGTCGGCTACCGCGTTGAGGTCTGCGGTGATCTGGTCGGGGGGCAGTTTCTGAATCGCCTGTGCAGCGCCGTTTTCAGGGAAATCTTTAGTGCGCCCCCCGTTCGGAGCCATACCCGAAAGCATGTCGGGAGCAATCGCCAGATAACCCGCCTCGGCGAATTCATCGGCGACCTTTTCAGCCCAATCTGTCAATCCGAAGATTTCGTGGATGACCACGATACCAGGCGCCTTTCCTTGCGCCTGCGGATAAGCAACAATCGATTCGACGGACCTGCCGTCGTGTTTCACCGTAACCCATTCACGCCGCCGTGGCGATTTATCCACGGCCTGACGTGCCCAATCCTGCGCGCAAAGGGAATAAACGCCAAATCCGGACGCGGTTAGACCCGTTGCGCTTCCCTGCAGAAATCGCCTTCTTGACACCATTTTCATGACCTAGGTACTCCATAGTTAAGTTGCTGCAAAAGTACTTTCTTGGCCTGATCGCCTTTTGGAACAATCCTATAAAAACATTTTCCGACTGCCTATGCCGCAGTGCAAGTAAAATGTTCACAGGTGAGCTAGGCATGCCGGGTCAACCTCCTGTATTGCGCACGATTCGGATTGCCTCAAGCGAAGACTCTCATAATTTCACGGCAGGATGTGACGACGTCGCTGTATAAAGCAGGATTTTCGAAACTCTATGGAAGTTCGTTCGTAGGAATGGCATGTACGCGACGGCGGAACCGCTAATATCTATGAAATTGGACTTTGCGCAAATTTATCGCGAACATCATCGCAGGATATTCAACCTTTGCGCGTATCTGCTGAATTCCCGTGATTTGGCCGAGGATGCATCTCACGAAGTATTTTTGCGCGCGCAGCGCAAAATCGAAACCTATGATCCTGCGCTTCCTTTTTCGAGTTGGATTTCGAAAATCGCGAGCAATTACTGCCTGGACATTTTGCGGAGGCGTGTAACAGAAAAGCGGTTGTTTGGATTTGATGCCTCGGACCTGCCGGACCCTTCGTCAAACCAGCCGGGGCCGCTGAGTGAGATGATTTCGATAGAGCAAGGTGAGGGTGTTCGGCACGCCCTGAGGTCCTTGCCAGACAAGTTCCGCGTCCCTCTCGTTCTGGCGTATTACAACGAGTTCGGGTACGAGGAGATTGCGGCTGTTTTGAATATCCCCAGAAATACCGTGGCCACACTTCTTTTAAGAGGGAAGCAGTTGCTGAGAGGAAGACTCAATAAGGAGAAGCGTTATGAGATGCCCTAGTGAATTTGTTCATGCTCAATTCGCCGATGGCGAATTGCCGGAAGGCGAAGCCGGAGAATTGATCGCACACCTGGAAGTGTGCGCGGATTGCCGAAAGCTGGCAGCCGCTCTCAAAGAGGAGAATCGAGTGCTTATCCGGAATTTGCAGGGCGTTGATTGGTGGGAATCGGAACAAGCGCCCGTGCGACAGAAGGTTACAGAACTTGTGAGTATCGGCCGCTTAGCCGCCGTCTTCTTTGCCATAGCACTTATGGCGCGCGCAGGTTTAAGCCTGATAACGAATGTTGCGCTTCCTGCGGGTCTGAACTGGCTGTTCCCGTTGAATTTTTCGGGGCAGCTGAATTGGTTTGCAAATGGATTCTTTTACATCATCGGGGAAGGGGGTTCCATGATGACATCGCTTGTTAACGAGGTAGGCTTTGCGCTCCTAAGTCTTTTTGCACTGGGCATTCTCCTGGCGGTGACTCGCCGCATAAGAGGAATAGCGGCTATGATCAGTGTGACCGCTTTGATGTGCGCTTTTATCGCACCCGGCTATGCCATCGACTTACGGAAGGCGGAAGGGAATCAAAGAAACGTAACAATCGCAGCGAGTGAAACAGTTGACGATACGCTCGTCGTTTTTGCTGATGCGGTCAACATAGGCGGGACAATCACAGGGGATCTTATTGTGTTTTCCCGGCAGATCAGCGTTCAAGGAACGGTTCAAGGGAACATCATTGGTTTTGCACAGGGTATCGACATCACGGGGAACGTTGAAGGCGACATCTTCGGGTTTGCGCAATCGATCCAGGCGAATGGACATGTTGGCCAAAATTTCTATGGTTTTGGGCAGACCGTGACGCTTGGTACGGGCGTCGCGCCGGAACATGACGCAACGATTTTTGGAGCAAATGCTAACGTAAATGGAAACGTTGGCAACGATCTCACGGTTCTTGCGGGCTCCCTGGACGTTGGTAGCAAAATTGGCCGTGACCTCCGTTTCCGGGGAGGACAACTTTCGGTACACGATCCTTCTACCATTGGCCGCAATCTCGATGCCGTTACCAATTCCGAGAAGGATACACAGATCGACTCAAGCGTGACAATTGCGGGCAAAAAGATGGTGGAGTACACAAAACCCAAACCGAGCCGATACCTGACCACCCGCTTTTATTTTTGGCAGATCATAAAAATCGGTGCTGCCTTCGTTATGGGGCTGCTGCTGTTCTGGCTTTTCCCTGGCGTGAGTCGGGTTTCTCTCTCAACTGGCAGGGCCCTGTTGACTTCGGGAGGCATTGGTTTCCTCGCCGCGGTTGCGGCTCCAGTGGCCGCCCTGATCCTGGCGATAACCCTGATCGGACTTCCAATTGCATTCGTGATAATCGCTCTCTGGCTTCTGGGCCTTTATCTGGCGAAGATCGTAATTGCGAAATGCGTTGGCGAGGCTATCATGCGGAAGAGATGCGATGGGATGTCGGCCGTGGCCGTCGCCCTTATTGTCGGCCTCGTCGTCATAGCTGTCGCCGCGAACTTGCCGCTTATCGGCGGCATCGTCAACTTTTTCCTGTTCCTGATTGGACTTGGAGCTTTGGTGATTACTGCATACCGCGTATCGGGATGGCGGTCCAAAGCGGAGCAAACTAACACAACGCCCATATCATTGCCTTAGTGAGGACGCTGAAATACGCGGAAGAACATTTTTTCCACGTATTTCGGCGTTTTTCCACGTCCTCATAATCAAGCCCGCAGTGCGAGCCGGAGCCCGGCCCTCACTTTCAACGCCTAAAGACCGGACGCATGATTCTATTTGGCGGTCCAGACTGAAGTGTCTTCTCCGGCAGGGGCGTTTTCTGCAATGTGTTCTGCCATTATTCGAACGAGGTTCTGGTTAGACCAAGGTTGCCAGCCATGGCCCTTCATGGGGCGGCCATATTCGAATGTGCCTTTATAGTGCGGATTGGAGCTGTTTTTAAGGACCTCCTCGAGTCTGTAAACCGCCAGATTGAGATAAAAGTTGTCCATATCGCCCACAGCTACATTGATTTTTCCCGAAAGTTTGGGCGCAAGGGTGGCCCAGTTCTTCTTGACGAAGTAAGCCAGGTCGTAATTATGATCCCGCATATACTGCGCCACCTCATGATCAATCTTCCCGCTCAGCTTGTCCCACAAGGGTTTGGGATAGCCGTCCTCCCCGACCGGGCCATAGGCTGCTTCCCAGGCTTCCAGTTGTTGGCAGGAACGGCCGTGGCTGCCGAGCACTTCTTCGAGTTGACTCATCTGCTGGAGCGTGACCTGAGGCTGTCCCTCCACCGTGCGCATCATGGGCCGCAGTGCCTGCTGCCAGCGGTCGAATAATATATAGAATGCATTTTCTTCGGTATAAATATCCAAAAGCATATAGCGTGTGAAATCAACCGGATCCGGGTAAAGCGACCAGACGCCCCCGAAGAAGTCGGGCCGATGTACCTGCAATGCAAGAGATTCCCATCCTCCTGTGGAGCCTCCTGTCAGAACACGCGCGTAGGGCTGGCGGATCATGCGGAAATGTTCCTCAAGATAAGGAATCAATTCAGTCAGGAGAGCGTCTGCACAGGGTCCGTTATTGGCTGAATTAACCGCATAGGAATCATCGAAGAAGGGCGTCGGGTGCTGAAGAGTTACGGCAATCATGCGCGGAAAGTCTTCCGAGTTCCAGGCTCGATAAAACTCGCCGCCGGTTTCCACGTTATTCTCATTCACCGTTGGGCGCCCATCCGAGCCTGTGAGATTTTCCTCAACTGAGAAGTTAAAAGGTGGTTCCAGGCTGAAGTGGCCTTGCTGGTAAATGGTCGGGTAGCTTATCTCCGGATTATTTCCATAATCCTTGGGCAGCAGCACTACCGCTCCAAGATAAACTGGCTGCCCCCAAAACCTGGTAAGAAGCTCGCTTTGAATCTTGACGCGTTTCACCCAGGTTGTATCCGCTGGAACATTTATCGGAGGAATGACCTGGTTCAGATTGAGCATGATTTTGTAACCTTGGGCGGGATCCAGGCGCGTTTTGGCGGCGCTGCTGTATAGATTGCCCGGCGAGTGATTGAATTGCTGGCCTTCCCATTGGTCCATGTGTGCCCATATAGTGTGGCTGTCAGAGCGTCTGAATTGCGTGTATACGTTGACCAGCGCCTGGACATAATAATCGCCGGCGGGAATATCCCTCAAACTCTTTTGCGGATATCCCGGCGTGGAGCCATCAATGATTACAGGCTCGCCCGGCTTCAGCTCGCTGACATCGACGCCGAATAGAGGTTGGCTGTTTGTCCACCACCCAACCTGCGCCCGTGGTTCCGTGTTTTCCTCTTTGCTGATTGCAATGAATACGCGTCCCGTAATTGATTGCGGATGGACTGACGCAGAAAATGACACTTCGAACCTGAGGGCTGGTGGCTCCGCCTTGGATTTTGCGTTAAATGCAGTTCCAAGGATTCCTCCGAAAAAAAGAACAAGCGCGACGATGCTGCCTATGATTAACTTGTGCTTTCGATTCATCTTGTCCCCCGAGAAGCCGTTCGCGGCCTAGTCCTCTGGTCCGGCGGTGCTGATATGTTCGGGATCATTATACTATTGAGTACAAATTCTAATGGTGTCGTCTGCGGTACTGAATTGTATCGCGGTTTCAACTGCCATGTTGCGAGGTTTGCCGGGACGGTCACATGTTTCCCGCTACTTTTGAAAACTTCTTTTTGGTATCGTGTTATCTGTATCTTGTCAAATGGAGAAACGCTTGACTGGGACTGAACGTGCACTTGTCCTCCTGTCGGGAGGGATTGATTCCACCGTTTCTCTCTTCTGGGCTCTTTCCAAAGGATGGAAGGTGCGAACGCTCGAGTTCGAGTACTATCAGCGGCCGCACCGCGAGAGGGCTGCCTGCCAGAAGCTTGAGGATCGAGCAGGCATTGACAAGCCGATCATTGTGCCTTTGGAATTCATTCGCGAAGTCTCCGACCTCGATGAGAGGGATCTGGTCGGCCCTCTCTGGGGCCAGGCACCACAGGGCTACATCCCGTCGCGAAACTTGATCTTTTATTCGTTCGCCGCTTACTATGCGGAAATCCTGGGGGCACGATACATCGTCGGCGGCCACAATCGAAGCGATTCCAAGGACTTTCCGGATGCAGGAAAGAAATTCTTCGACCAAATGAATGAGCTCCTGAAATCAAGCATGTGGAGCCATACCAAACTGAATGCTGAAATTCTTTTGCCCCTCATGGAACTCAGGAAGACTGAGGTTGTGCGCATGGGCGAGGCGCTCAAGGTCCCGTTTGAACTGACCTGGAGCTGTTATCATAACGCTGAAGTTCCCTGCGGTACCTGCAATTCCTGCCGCGAAAGAGGAGAAGCGTTTTGTGAAACCGGTGTTAGAGATCCGCTGGCTTTAGGATCAAGCGGCAAAACGAAGCGGTAAAAACTGCGGACAAATCAGCACACACTTGTTGCGAGGAGGACGGATGAAACTGGGTGTCACTGAATACATCGATTGTGCTCATTATTTGCCGGGACACCAGAAGTGCGGCAGCTTGCACGGCCACACCTATAAGGTTGAGATGATCATTGAAGGCGAGAACAAGACCGGCATGATTATCGATTTTGCCGGGCTTAAAGAAATTCTTCGTTCAACCTTGAGCCACTATGACCATAAATTGTTAAACGACTTCCTGGAGTACCCCTCAGTCGAGAATATTTGTGAAATGATCAAGCGCAAGCTGAGCGATCATCTGCAGCTCCCCTTCACCCTTCGCGTCTGGGAAGGCCAGGGCAAGTGGGCCGAATTATAGCTCTCGTTGCCCCCGCCGCGTACCTGGTTATACTGTCCCAACTTTAATTAACGTGCACCTGGTTATAGTGTCCCGCCTGAGAGACCTGCCAATTAAGGAGGCGACAGCATAACCAGGTGCACGTTAATTCATTAAGAAAGGGACAGTATAACCAGGTACGCATTAATTATTTGTTGGTGAAATATATCGGGGGGTGCGGAAACATTAGATGCGCAATGAGCAACTTCAAGGTCAATCTGGCGGGCGAGGACTTTCATTCGGGAGAGCAAGGGATAGCTGTCCTTCTGGCTGTGATTGCGTTATGTATCTTATCGCTGGTGGGACTTCTGATGATGTTGAACGCCAGTACGGATCTGCGCATCAGCGACAATTCAGAGAGTCAGATTCGCGCGAACTCCGCTGCCATTGCAGGCCTGAACCATGCGAGAGTGTTGCTTCGCGGCTTGGATCTCGATCAGCAGCTGAAAGGGCCTGATGGCTCCAATGATTCAAGCAGCGCTTACCTGGTCCAGGCAAAGACATTCGGCTTCCGCAACCCTGTTCCCTGGGCTATAGCCCGTTCCCTGGATATCCTCAACCCTGAGGGTGATCTTATCGGCATGCCGGACGACGGTCTGATCAACTCAGGTTGTTTCGCCGGCACTAACGGCACCCCTCTGATTCCCCTTGCCGGCATCACCCAGATTGCGGACAATCCTAACGGCCCCGGCACGATGGTCCTTTCTCGTTATTTTGTAAGGGTAAGCGACAACAATGGGGCATCCGCTGAACTTGCTGGAGATCCCCCTGATGATCCCTTTCATGATGGGGATGGGCTTGTGATTACGCGGTCTTTCGGCATTGCCCAAACGATGCGGGAGAAAATAGGCAGCACCCGCATTAACAACTCAGTGGTTGTATATGAGGCATGGTTTAAGCGCCGCTCTACATTCCGTCTGCCCGCTCCGTTACTATTTGAGGGAAGCCAGGCAGATGCGACCTTTGCCGGAAATGATTTCATCATTGATGGTGGAGAGCAACCAGGGATCGGTGCAATAGATAACGATGTTGCCGATAGCTTTTTCCCGGATCAAATACTGCGGGCTTCGGCGACGGGCCACGGCAGTATTGTCGGAGCGGGACTTCCCAATCCTTCCATTGTCAACATGACAGAAACAATTGAGGAGGATCCAGACAAGGCTCTGCTTTTGAACCCTGCATATCTGTGGAGTTTCACACAAGATGCGATGCCCGGCTTTGCAGACCATGTCTATGACAGCGATCAAAACTGGTCGGCTGGAAGCGCGCCTTATCTGGGGTTTTTTGATGTTGCACAACCTGCCAGTGCGCCGGGCCAGGATCCCAAGGTGACGCTTGTAAAAGGGAACCTCTCCGTTTCGGGAAGCATTACGGGGAGCGGCCTTCTGGTCGTGACCGGGAATTTCTTTTGCGACGCAGGATTTCAATACAACGGCTTGATTCTTGTAATCGGAGCGGGGCGCGCAAGCCTCTCCGGAATCAATACGGGGATTTCGGGCGGTCTATTTATAGTGCAAGTGTCCGATGCCGGCGGAGCGATCAGCTTCGGCATACCCTCATTTTCCATAAGCGGCAGCAGTTACATAAGGGCCAACGCGAATGCTTTGCGCATGGCTATCGGTTTGATTCCCGTGTCCCAGATCAGTTTTCGCGAAGTGACCAGTTCCATGGATCCCTAGAAAAAACAACCCCGCATTTCTAAGGTGCCTGCGGCCGGATCTGGGATTCAATGGGCTGGTTAGGGAGCTCATCGACGTCATCCATACGGCGTGGAAAATGCTTTGCCAGACTCTCCCCGCAAGCCTCGATCGCTGAGCAAATACCTTCTCGCGGCTTTCCTGAGTGGATTCCATTAATTATTTTATCCCTGACCTCATCCCAACGAACATTCCCCATTTTTTTGTGGATGCCACGATCGGCGATGACAACGACCCTCTTTTCAAAAACGGATAGGAAAATCTCAATTCCGTTCTCTTCCCGGGTTCGATGGAGTCCGCTTGAATAAAACTGCATGAATGCGGCCTCATGCACGCGTGCATCCATTTCTCCCCTGGAAATGAGCAGCCGGCGCCAGGGAACATAAGGCAGGATGGCGTAAAATAGCGCTAGGGAGATGAACTGGACCCAAAGCGCTTCCGTGATTGTGTGCACAAGAGGCAGGGCAAGGTAGATGGCTGTAAGCGCAGCCATGCCTATTATTGCGCCCAGGAGCGTGGCGTAATTGTAGTTTGCCGAAGCGTTAGTTATTGCAAAAACAATCTCTCCTGAGGTGATAGCCTCAGCTTTTTTAACGGTTTCCCCGATGATCTCTTGATCTTCTTCGCTAAGGAGTTTCATCCCTTTGTTTTTATCCTCAAATTGTCTGTTCCACGCGCTTGTATAGTCGGGTCCGTCCTACCAGCTGCCGGAGGATCCCCCTCCGCCAAAGCTGCCTCCACCCCCTGAAAACCCTCCCCCTCCGAAGCCGCCTCCTCCAAAGGTTCCTCCTCCGCCGCTTCCTCCCCAGTAGAATGGTCCTGCCCATCCGCCCTTGTGGCTCTGCGAGCGTGTGCCGGCCCGGACCATAGCGCCAAGAATTATTCCGATCACTCCTCCGAAAATCCCGCCGAACAGCGCCAAAATCCAATGATGTCCGAAGAGTGAATAGGGAAGCAAGGCGCCTGCAATTGCTCCAAGGATCCCTCCCCCCCATTTTCCGGTGAAACTCATAATCCACAGCAGAGGCATGAGCAAAACAATAAGGAAGTTGAGAGTGCTTCTTCCTGAGCGGTCGGAAGAGGGGTTGCTTTTGACAGGCGTGGGCTCATAGGCGCCGCGGACCACCTGGATGATCGCGGTAATCCCCGCGTCGACTCCCGCCCCATAGTTTCCCTGTCTGAACTGTGGGATGATTTCGTTTTGAATGATCGTGTGGCTCTTCGCATCGGTCAGAGTGGGCTCGAGGCCATACCCTGTCTCTATGCGCACCTTTCTTTCTTTTAATGCAACCAGCAGCAGGGCGCCGTTATCGCGGCCCTTCTGGCCAAGCCCCCAGGCAGTCGCCGTGCGAACGGAAAAATCTTCGAGCGACTCTCCCTCCAGACTGGGGATAATAAGAACCGCCACCTGGGTGGAGTCTGAAGTTTCCAGGTCTTTGAGTTTGGCCTCCAGCCCGGCCGCTTCCTCGGTCGTGAGGATGCCCGCCAGATCCGTAACCCTTGTCTGGAGTTTTGGAATCTCAATGGCGTGCGTCCATCCGGCCAGCAGGAAGAAGGTTACCAGGCAGCGAATGAATCTTGACATGACATGCCCTTACTTGCTGAAATCAACCGCGGGTGCCTTCTCACTTCCGGGCGCAGACTCAAAATAAGCCTTCTTCTGGAAGTTGAAAAACTTCGCGATGATATTCGCAGGGAATTGCAGGATCTTGCTGTTGTAAGACTGCGCCGCTTCATTGAAACGCATGCGTTCAACGGTTATGCGGTTCTCTGTGCCCTCGAGCTGGCTTTGCAGGGAAAGAAAGGTCTGATCCGCCTTTAAATTTGGATATTGCTCGACGACTGCAAGGAGTCGAGAAAGGGCGCTGCTCAATCCGGTCTGCGCCTGCTGGAACTTTTGCAGGGCTGCCGGATCGTTCAGCATTTCGGGTGTCATCTGTATCGATCCCACCTGGGCGCGCGATGCCGCCACCGATTCAAATACCGAGCTTTCATGTTCAGCATAACCTTTAACTGTTGCTACCAGGTTCGGCACCAGGTCTGCCCGGCGTTGATAGACATTCTCAACCTGCGACCATTTGGTTTCAACATTCTGCTGCTCGAGAATGATGCTGTTGTAGGTCCCCCAAACGGTGGTGAGCAACAGCACTACTCCAACGATAATTATTCCCAGACAGCCAAGTCCTATAAGCCAACCTTTTTTCATGGAATTCCTCCCAGTTCTTAAATATCCGAAACATATACCAAGCTGCCCTAAGCTTTATTCATCAAACGATTGCGAATTCTGCCCCACTTTGGGGTGTCAGAAACCGACATACTCAGGCTCTGGTTCCAGTGCGATTCCAAAGGCCTCCTGGATGCGCGCCTGAATTTCGCGTGCGAAATCAGCAATGTCCTGGGCAGAGGCCCCGCCCCTGTTGACCAGTGCAAGGGCATGTTTGCTGGAAAGGCCCACAGCCCCACGCTGGTAGCCCCTGCAAAAGCCGGCACGTTCCACCAGCCAGGCAGCGGACATTTTCACTTGTCCATCGGATATCTTGTAGCGGGGCATCGTATCGGCACCGGTTTGCCCGCCTGCGACACGCACACTCTCCTCAATTCCCAGGGCCATTTCCTCAGAGACGATCGGATTTTTGAAGAAGGAGCCGGCGCTTTGACAATCCGGGTCCCCGGCTTTCAGCGTCATTGCCTTCGAAGCTCTTATGTCGAGAACAGCATCCCGTGTCTCGGACAGGGAAGGATACCCCTTGTGCGCGGAAAAGTAGCGCTTTACGTCCGCATAGGCAATGGAGGCGCGACCGTCCGGGATCAACGCGAAGGTTACTCGGAGCACGACATAATTGTCTCGATGTGTAGTATTAAAGATGCTGCTGCGATATGAAAAGCGGCACTGCGCATTGCTGATCTCGGAGATTGTCAGTGTTTCACGTTCCAATACCCGCACCGACAATATTACGTTTCCCACTTCCTCTCCGTAAGCCCCGACATTTTGCACCGGTGTCGCCCCGGCAGTGCCGGGGATTCCGCTCAGGCATTCAATCCCGGCTAGATTCCTTCTGACACACAAGCTTACGAAGGAGTCCCAATCCTCTCCGGCTGCGACCGAGATGATTTCGCTCTCCTCCTCATCAGGGCATTCGGTGCCTTTCAGTTCAATGTGCAGGACAAGCCCGGGAAATCCCGAGTCTGACACAAGGACATTACTACCACCGCCCAAAATGAAGACCGGCAGACTGCGGGCGTAGGCGAACTCAAGCGCTTCAATTGCCTGATACTCATCCGTAATATGGGCCAGGTAACGGGCCGGCCCGCCCACACCCAGGGTTGTATGGGGAGCAAGAGGAACATTTTCCTGGATGAGCATGTCGGACTGTGTGCTAGTCATAAGATCTCCAAACAATGCTGGAGTAAATGCGAAAGTCACTGCTAGCCCAGATATCTCCGGCTCAAGCCACCGTAAGCGTCCAGCCTTCTGTCCCTGAGGAAGGGCCATTGAGTCCGGATTGTATCCACTTGAGAAAGATCGCAGGCAACCACCAGGTTCTCTTCGTCCTCGTGCATCGCTGCCTCCAATACGTTGCCTGATGGATCACTGACGAAGCTGGCACCCCAGAAATCGAGGCCGCCGGGAGAATTTTCCCCCTCATGACCCACGCGATTAACGGCGGCAACGAAGATCCCGTTGGCGATCGAGTGGCTTCTTTGCATGGTCTGCCATGCGCTGTGCTGGCTTTTCCCAAACTCAGCTTTCTCATTCGGGATCCAGCCGATAGCAGTGGGATAGAAGAGGATCTGTGCGCCGCCGAGTGCGGCAAGGCGCGCCGCTTCGGGATACCACTGGTCCCAACAGATGAGCACGGCAATCTGGCCGAAGCGCGTTTTCCATACGGGGAATCCCAAATCCCCCGGAGTGAAATAGAACTTTTCATAATACAGGGGATCCTCCGGGACATGCATCTTTCGATACTTTCCCAGATAGGTTCCATCCGCGTCGATGATTGCGGCGCTGTTGTGATAAATACCGGGCGCGCGCCGCTCGAACAAGGGTACTATCAGAACGATGGCTAACTCTTGTGCCAACTTCGCGAGCAATTCGGTAGTGGGGCCGGGCACTGCTTCTGCTAGGGCGAAATTGCTTTGTTTCTCACTCTGGCAGAAATATTCGGATTTAAAAAGCTCAGGCAGGCAGACTATTTGAGCCCCCAAAGCAGCCGCCTGCCGCACGCGGGCTATCGCCTTTTCAAGGTTCCTGTCCGGTTCACGGGTGCAGGACATCTGAATAAGACCAATGTTTACAGTCATGGTTGGATTATAGCATGTGATGTTGCAGCAGATTGCGCTCCATATTTGCAGTTTTCAGAAAGGAGAAGTGAGGAAGCGCAGGAATTCGTCCGTCTTGCGTGTCATTCCGGGGAAAGTTGCGAGGATATTGCCCTGCGGGTCGAGAATTGCGTAGAAAGGCAGAGCCACAGTCCCAAACCGGTCTCTTTGATACTTCTGATTTTCTTCAAATTGCTTTCCCTCTCCATCGGTGAACAGCTGCACGCGAACAAACTTTCCCAGTTCCGAATGGATAGCGGGGAGCGGAAAGATATTGGCTTCCATCCAGCGGCAATTGGTGCAGGTGTATCCGGTAAAATCTACGAATATGGGTTGCTGCTGTTGCCGGGCTTCTTTCAATGCGGAGTTCATGTCTGTCTTCCACGACAGCTCCTGGCCGCGGGATTTGGCTCCGGTAAACGTGACTGCGCCGGCAGTCCTGGGAGGCAAGAAAGCGTCAAGTTCTCCCAAGCTGCTGCCCATCAAACCCGTGAATAAATATATCCCGATGGCTACAAACACGGTGGCAAAAAGCGGCCGCGGGATTCCGAGCCTTTTTACAGGACTCTCGTGTGGCATACGAAATAAGCCCAGCAGATAAATTGCCGTAAGCAAAACAATGCACAGCCAGATGGCGAGAACAACCTCGCGGGTGAAGATTTGCCAGTTCCACACCAGGTCCACGTTGGAGATGAACTTCATCGCCGCAGCGATTTCCAGGAATCCCATGGTAACTTTGACGGAATTCATCCAGCCGCCGCTCTTGGGCAAACGCTTGAGCATCCTGGGCAGCAGGGACAGAATGAAAAATGGCGCGGCAAAAACCACAGAAAAGGCCAGCATGCCCATCGCAGGCCAGAGCCAATCGCCCTGCGAGGTCGCCACCAGTACCGTTCCGACGAACGGAACCGTGCAGGTAAAACTGGTGAGGGTGAAGGTTAATCCCATCAGCAGGGCAGCCCAATAGCCTTTTCCGCTGCTGGCGACTGATAGTTTTGTCAAAATGCTTGAGGGGACTCTGATCTCAACAAACCCGAATAAATTTATGGCGAATCCGACGAATATCGCGGTTATCAATATATTGACCCACGGATTGGCGGCAAATTGATTTATCCCCGTCGTTCCCAGGAGGGCTGCCAGTCCAAGTCCCAGGCCCGTGAATGTAAAAATGATGCCGAAGCAATAGATCAGAGCGTGCGTGATGCCGGATCCCTTCCCGGAATCGGCGTACTTGGTAAAGAATGAGACTGTGATGGGGATCATGGGGAAGACACAGGGTGTGGCAAGTGAGATCAACCCCATGGTCGTCGATAGCCATAGAAATGGCAGGAAGCCGGCAGTCCGCGCCTGCTGAATCTCGGCGTTTGTTCCTCTGGCGGTTTGGTCGGCAGGCTCTGCGCTACTGGCAGACGGCCTGAGTCCGCTGGGGCTTACTGGAGAGGTCGCATTGGCGCCGATCGCTATTTTAAAGGGAATTGGAACCTTGGTGGGAGGAAGGCACATTCGATCATCGCATACCTGATAGACAACCTGCAGACGAACCTCGTAGTCTCCCGGTTCGGCATCAGGCGCAGCTTTCAACTGAATCCAGAAAGACGCGGTTCCTGAAAACAACTCCGTGTCGATGCCGAATCCTTCGTCGAACTTGGTTATTGGCAGTGACTGCCTTATGGATCCTGCCAGCTCGAAAGGCTCTCCTGAGATGAGCGAGAACCGCGTCGGATTGGGACCGCCCGGAGGTGTCGTCGCAGAATATAGATGCCACGTGGGATCAATGGAGGCTTCCACATGGATTTCAATAGAATCTCCCGGTTTAACTGAACCCTCTGGAGGTTCAGCAGCCCAATGCACCGGCGATTCAGTTGCACCCAATGCATTGGAGGTAGCCGTTATTGCGAAAATGAGGACTGCAAGACCGATGACTTTCAGCGTTCCGCCCATACCCATTTGGAAATAGTAGCTTAAATTTTTCAGCGCTGCCACACATTAACCCCTTGGTCAAGGCGGGCAGCCTCTTCGGCTCTTTTTTCAGGTTTAGTTAATGAATATCATTCTGCAAATTGCCCGGAAGTTGTTGATTATTTTTATGATGCGATGTATATTTTATTCACTTTGATCACGTTTTTGTACTTCGTTAGAAAAGCAGCTGTAAATCCCTGCGGAGGGCGCGCAGCCACTTTGTTTTTCGCCCGATCGGGCCTGCGAACAGTTATAAAAACGGTAGTGATCGCATAACATGGGAACAAGCCCGTGCAGGGCTAGTACTATCAAGAGGACAAATGAAAGAACAAGGCACAGTAAAATGGTTTAACAATGAGAAAGGCTACGGATTTATCCGTCGCGCTTCCGGGGATGATGTTTTCGTACACCATTCCGCAATTCAGGCAAGTGGGTTCAAGTCGCTAAATGAAGGCGATGAGGTCGAGTTCAATGTGGCCAAAGGCCCAAAGGGATATCAGGCTCAGGATGTCGTAAAGCTTTAAGCGTTATGCGCAGAACGGAGGTCCCGTTCACACCGGAACCTCCGTCCTGGTAAACATCCAATACTCTAACATTCCTTCCAGCCTCAGAGATGGCAGAAGTGTATCCGAAGCTGTCCGGAGAGGCCCAATTGCGCGCGCTTCATTTATTGTGGCCTCACAGTTTAATACGGCGAAAATTTCCATATGTTCCATAATTGTCCTTCTTCGAAATTCAAAAATCCTCACTATTTGAATCGATAGCCAGTTGCCTTTATAATTTGTCAAATCGCGTTTAAAAATCACAGCCCGCCGGGCCTTGAGGCAATTTGAGTATGAGCAACCTGAAGAAGCGGCATTATAGGGACGACGTGGAGTTGTCGATCGTCGGTTTGGGCGGCATGCTTCTTGTCGGGATGTCGCAGAGGCGCTCGAACCTTCTTGTGAGGGAATCTCTGGAGCAAGGCGTTAATTATTTTGATGTTGCGCCCTTTTACGGAGATGGCGAAGCCGAGAAAAAGTTGGGGATCGCTTTGGAAGGGATTCGCTCTGGAGTATTTCTCGCGTGCAAGACACTTGAACGAAGCGCGAAAGAGGCGCGCTCAGAACTGGAACGATCGTTGAAGCGCCTGCGCACGGATCATTTTGACCTCTATCAATTTCATGCCGTGACGACCCTTGGAGATGTGAAAAAGATTTTTGCGGCCGGCGGCGCAGTGGAGACATTTCGAGAGGCGCGGGCTGAAGGAAAGATCCGGTATATAGGATTTTCGGCTCATTCGGTCGAGGCAGCCCTTGCCATGCTTGATAGGTTTGACTTCGACTCGGTCCTTTTCCCGATCAACTTCGTTTGCTGGCACAAAGGCAATTTCGGGCCGCAGGTGATGCAAAAGGCGAAGGAAAAAAATGTTGCCCGCCTTGGGCTCAAGGCGCTTGCCATCGGCCCCTGGCCCAGAGGCGCGGAACGCCGTTATTCCAAGTGCTGGTACCAGCCGATTGAGGAAAGGGAACTAGCCGCCCTTGCGGTGCGGTTTTCTCTTTCGGAAGATATCACTGCTATTCTGCCTCCTGGAGAACTGCCTCTTTTCAAAATGGCACTTGAAATCGCGCGCGATTTTACAGAGTTGGCTCCTAACGAGCGCGCAGTGTTGGTAGATAAAGTAAAAAAGCTGAAACCGCTACTAAAAGAATGAAGGATTTCGGAGGCGCTGTTCATTGGAACATTTCCCATTGAGTTTTGAGCAGTGCGCGTCCTATAATCTCCTGCCCCTGGAGAATGGACTGATCTTATAGTGGATCCTGGTCCAGGGCATTTCCACAAGGTGGGCCGTTAGCTCAATTGGCAGAGCAACTGACTCTTAATCAGTAGGTTGAAGGTTCGATTCCTTCACGGCTCACCAAATAAACAAAATAAATACAATAACTTACAGACAAAAGCCAGAACGCCGGTTTTCGCGTAAAAATTTCTAGCAACCACATAGCAACCAGGCATCCAGTGGCGTGGTGGCT
>Ga0208980_10000463_pt1 | contig 22675 bp, 35 predicted proteins | sample WetSurMetagenome_3_FD_187993 | JGI IMG/M metagenome (GOLD analysis project Ga0208980, IMG submission 187993) | Wetland microbial communities from Twitchell Island in the Sacramento Delta, sample from surface sediment Aug2011 Site A1 Bulk (version 2) | ecosystem: Environmental > Aquatic > Marine... | reverse complement strand
AGGCTAGTTGGCAACCCTTTCGGATGGTGCTTGTAACCACCTACTTTGTATTTCGGTACACCAATTGATATTTCTCAATTGCGCCAGCCTTTTTAAAGAACCCCGGCAGGAATTCGACACCTGCGTTTCTAAATCGTAACTCATTCGTACAATTAGTGTTTTGCCGTGAAACTACGGGGTATGAAAGCATTGGCAATGTGGTAATACTTTATCCTTGCCGCTATTAAATCTTACCGCATACTCAGAAATATATACTTAGGAACTGCCATCATGCACTGTGTCTTACTACAACTTCGCACATTGCCAATGCTAGTGGAGCTTGAGAGTATCGCACTCTCTTTTTTTCTTTGCAAAAGAAATGTAATACCTTCTATACTAAAGCCCCAATTATTTAGGTTGTCAAGACTCGAACTTGATTGTTAGCATCCGCCAGATTTTAAGTCAGAATCGAACTGACCAGCAGCCTTCGCCCGGTGTCCCACCACCCGCAACCTATTTTGTTAATGTGCTGTTATCGCTGAACAAATCGACAATAATAAAAGAAATACCACTACTGCTATTACTATTGTGCTCAAACCGCTACAGCCATTTCCTTGCTCTGTATTCCCCTCGTCTCCAAGCAAGACCATAAAGGGTAAAAAATATTTCTTATTCATACTTATATTATACCACACTTTCTCGTTTTTGTCAAGGGTAAAGCGGAAGTTCTTATGTTTTAGCCTTGCAAAGTCAATGGGCAATTTACCATACAGGTGCACCACATTGGGTACAATTATGGTTATCGCTTTTATAACTTCCACAATATTTACAATACATAGAACCAGTATGTGATTTCCTTCTGACAAATGTTCTACCGCCTTTTTCGCCCATTTCCCAATTGCTATCTTCGTTTGAAGGAAATATAGTTATTTCGGCTTTGGAAAAGGCTTCGTTTTCTGCATCTCTCTCTTTTTGCCATTTTATTGTTTTTTCATCGAATAATGCTTGCATTTTAGCATAAACCTCTACATCATTTCCCTCAAAAGAATAAATTTTTCTTCCTATTTTGGCTTTATTACGAATAGGTTCATTTGCTTTATACTCATCAATATATATCCATATAACCATTATAGAAAATAAAATAGTAGCGAAAGAAACAATAATGAATATGTTCATAATTATTCTCTTGATTTTTGTGCAAGAAGATGCATATTTACCATAGGTACACTTGCTTTATAAGTTTTCCCATCGCTTCCTTTTAGTAATACAGCGTATTTTGGTTTCTTTGGGTCAAGATTATAAACCGTATAAGTAACTCCCTTATGGTTGGTATAACTATCACCAAGATTACCTTTGAAACCAAGAAGTTCTTTCATCCAAGAAAAAGCGGATGTGTCTACTTGCTTTTCTCCACTTTCTCCAACTTTTGTTGCGGTTAACTTGGTGTGAAACTCAATATCGCTATAGCTAATACTATGCAATTCTAACTTTACCCCATACTTCTTTTCTAACTCTTTTACAGCTTCTCCGAAATCCTTACGAAACAAATTTAATTCAGTTTTCTGGAACATGTTTTAGTCTCCTTTTTCGTTTGTTATAATACTATTATACCACAGTTTTTAAAATTTGTCAAGGGGGAAATTTAAAAAAACACCCTACTTGGGGGTGTCTTTTTGATTTGCTTTTGCGAAAATGTATATGAGTATCACAAACCCAATTGTCAACAAATTTATACTTCCTAAAATATCCATAAAGCACCTCCTCGGTTCTTTATGTAATTATACCACAGTTTTATAAATTTGTCGATAGTAAAAACACACTAATTTTTATAGTGTTATTTCACTACTCCATCATCTCTCGAATCCTAATTTCTTCTTCGATTTCTTCGGGAGTTACTGTTTTCATACATTCTTTACAGACCAATGCATCAAAAAATTCATAATCATATAATTTTCTTTTTTCATAACACCAATGGCATTCTCCCACGCCACAATATTCAGGTTGTTTATTCGGATTTTTCATTTTTTTTATTATCGGTATTATAAAAACCTTTGCTTTTATAAATTACACTAATATCTTCGATTAACTTTTTTACATTTTTACTTTGACAACAGGGACAGATAGGTTTGCAATTAAATAGGGTAGAGTATGGACCGCTTATACTAAACCTCATTTCACAAACTTTGCATACATAAGTATAAGTAGGCACTATGGTTTTTCCTCTTCTGTACGTTTGATTCTCATCATAAATTCTATTAGTTTTTCTTCTGTTTTATCATCTTCGTAATTAAAAATATCTCCTTCAAAACCAGCATAACTATATAGAAGTTGCCCTAAACGCATATCCGGGTTTCTGAGCCATATTGTAGCAATTAGATTTAAAATTCTGTTAATCCTTTGTGGGTCACGCATTATATAGCCTCCTTATCCATTTCAATCTTTTTAATTCTTATTTTGGCTTCTTTTTCTGCAATAAAATATTCTGCCCCTATAGGTTCACTGCTATTTTTCCAAAATGTTTCTCCCCATTCAGAATGATATCTTTGCCATTTTCCACAATTTAAACAATGACGATATACTCTTTCCACTGTATATTTTAATGGATTTGCGCCAAAATATATATCCCAAACCTTTTCCCATTTATGAATATGCATTATGAACTCCTTTATTTCTAAATATCGGACGCTGAACGTTGTTTTAAATAATCTCTTTCGTGATTTTCTGTATGTTTAGACGATTGAGTATTATAAACCTCTACAACTTTCCAGCCGTTATCCCACACACCGTCTAGTTCTATTTTTATTATTTTATTGATTATTGCATATTTTGTAGGTATCCAAGCGATATGTCGTTTATTTGCTTTTGCAAGGTAACACTGAGTATAAGAATCCATTATAAATTCCTCACCTTAATATCTCCACACTTTTTCATCCTCATCAATCCATCTAAAACCAATCCAACCATCCAAATCTCCATAGTACATTTCTGTCCATGTAACACGCTTTAACCAGCGGGTTTCGTCTAACCCTTTATCGTTTAGTAAAGCCTTTGGAAAAAAAAGAAAAGCGGTTTTTAAGCGTTTTTCACCCATTTCAGGTTCTTTCTTAAAATGACTTACCAAAGCCTGTACACCAATAATAGCACAAATTATGGCAGCGATTATAGCAATAAAAAAAACAATTTTATCGATTGGCATTCCGTATCTCCATTAGAAGTTTTCCGAGAATATTAGACCCTTCTCCATTGCATATGCCCCAAAAGGTATCTCCCCATTCATTGCCCTCTATAATTTCTTCATCGCCAGTTTCTAAAAGCATCTTTTTTAAAGCAGGTTTAGAAAATTTCTGTTCTAGTAATTTTTTCATAATACCAACTTTAACTTTATCCCAATCTTGTCTGATTGTAATCTCTTTACCCATTCTTTTTGCTTTCCCGGGTGTACTGGCAAAGCGAATCATTAAACGTTCATCTTCGTCTAGGGTCTTGCTGGCTTGATAAGCGTGCTCTAGGCTTGGATAGAAAATATCATCCATCTTTATTTGTACCGGATAGAAGTTTGATAAAAAGAAATATTCTTCTCTAAATTTTGTTATAGCCATTCTTTATTATACCACATTTTATAATATTTGTCAAGCGATTAATAAACTATTTGTTTCTAAAGTGACTAATAAAGCCGCACGGCAGATTGCCAACGGCACAGTGATAGCGATAACCAGTTCAACTCCAATAAGACAACCATAATTTAATCCGGCTTTTTCTATTTCAACATCTGTAAATCTTTCTACTACTTCCCATGCCCTAGCAATATTTGTAGAATAATAGGGGCAACGCAAACAAAGCTCATCATCACTATCTCTTGTATCAGTACGCCAATAATCGACATTTTCTGGAATATCAAAACCAGTAGGGTCTCCATACCATAAATCTAAATGCATTACATTTTTCCCAACCAATACATCCATTTCTCTACCCGCTGGCATATTTTTTATTTCTTCACGAGTTAAAATATTCATTACTCCTCCAAGAGAGTCAATAAAGCTGCGCGGCAAATAGCTAGAGGGGCAATACTAGCATGGGCGCTTTTCCATTCCCCACCATTAAATAACATAACAGATGCTATATAATCCCCATCATACATATCCATTCGGTTAATAGCAAAATTGAATTTCCCCCACAGTTTATCCACTACTCCCCATGCGGAAGAAATATTTGTGGAATATTCCGGGATACATTCTTTTGGATAACATTTTCCGTCATGTTTACATTTGTGTTGGTTACGTATATATATTGGACCAATCATTGTAATTTCCTGTAAATGCCAGTTTTCACATGGCACTAAACCCATTATATCTTTTGCAATCAACTCATCTAATTCTTTACCTGCTGGCATATTTAATATTTTATCATTAGTTAAAACACTCATTTTATTTTCTGTCCTATTCATTCTATTGGTTCCCACCAACATTCGTGTCCATAAATAATTGTGCCGTCATCAAGGGTGATTTGAATATACCAATCAAATATGTCGTCCGCTTCCGGTTCATAGAATATTTTTTTAGCAATTCCTTCTTTCCCAATATGTGGTTTACTTATATCGGGTGTTTTTATAGGGATACCATAAGATTTTTCCCCGGTGACATCAATTATTCTACATCTAACAGGATATTTTATCATTTTTTATCCAACCACATAATTTGTGTTTTCCCATCGTGCCCATGTATTTCTTCAACATCATCAATGCAATCATATATAGCAGTAGATGTATGTTCTGTTAGCCAAGCGATTACACACTTGCCATTTGAGAATTGTACCCCTCGGCTACAATTCCCGTACCACTAATTCCACTTTCATCTGCAATTCGATTAAAAACAAATAATCGCATTTTAACCTCCTAATTTTAACCTCCTATTGGTGCACCACATTTTATACACTCCAAATTAGTAATTACATTGGAACTACCACAATGTTTGCAACGCACAATAACAGGTTTTTCATATAGCATGCTCCATATATTTTTAACCTGTTGTTCTGAAATTTCTACTGGCTTATCTTCTTTATCTGTAACATATGCTTCTAATGCTCTTGCTCTTGTTTGTAATCTAGATACCTCTTGTAGCATGGGAGCAACAAGGTCTAAAGTTGCATCTTTGGAAACCCTAGCTATATCAAATCTTGCCTTATTTTTGTCTTTGTTAGCTTGATTGATAAGTGCCCAAATTCCGGGCACTATGGCAACTGTCGCAATAATAATTGAAGTTAAAAACGTTGTATCCATCTATCTCCTTTAGGGAAATTTTAAAACAGCCTCAAATTCACCACCCACAGGATAGGAGTCGTCTATAAGTTTCTCGTATAATGGAATTGTAACTTCTTTTACTTTCTCATATGAACTTTGACTCTTGGCAAATTCGAAACCAGTTGTTTCAGCAATCTCTTTATACTTAGGATATTCTTCAATCATTTTTTCTAATGATTCTTCCCAACCCCTATAACCGTTTTCTGTCATAAGACCGTAATTGTGAAATTCGTCATAGGTTATGTAGTTTGTAGCAATAAAAGGTACTTTTACAGCCAGATATTCCATTGCCTTAATCCAACTACGTCTTTTATCATATTCTCCCGCAAGAGGGCATAAACCAATATCTAAAGTTTTTAATAAAGCTGTCCATTGCTCTCTAGGCACAAAAGGTTGAAAACGTTTCTGGTTATCTTTAACATCTAATAAATCAAAAACTCTTTTATCCCCACTAATTAAAACCCGCACTTCAGGATGCCTTCTGGCAACTTTTCTTAAGCCTTGCACAACACCGCTGTCGTTAAAGCTGGCGAAATGAGACATGCTTCCACACCAACCAATCCAAATTTCATCTTTTGGATGAGGATAGAGAGGTTCAACATTCAAATATTTATCCATATCTAAAAAGTTATGAATAAAATAAGTGTTGTTATATTTTGACCAATCTTTAGCTAAATTTTCAGAAGGGACTTGTACCCCTTTGACCATTTGTAAACCCCATTTAAATTGCTCGATGGGCTTAGGGCGCATATAGGCTGTACCTTCGTTTCCAGCTTGGTCTTTATATTTCATTTCTCCATGTGTCCAAAAAGCATAAGATATGTTTTGAGGATGCATGATATCATAAGCATCATCAAAAATAGCCATGATTGCTTTATTTCTTACTTTCCAATATTGCATTACAGTTAAAGTATCTCCAAAATAATTCCTTTCTACCACAATAATATCAGCTTGATTAACAATAGCCTGAGTTTCAGGGGTATTTGTTACAAAATCATTGATATACATTGTGACAGCAGTGTGTTTGCCTGTCATGTTTATACTTTTGGCAGGTATAATGCAGTTCCCGTTATTTGTTACTTTACTTTTCAGTAAGAATAGGTCATTTCTGCCTATTTCTGCAATTTCATTTGTTATATTTGCAGACCAGACTATACCATAATCCTTTCTGGATTCCTCTTGGTAGTCGTTGCGACCCTCTCACGAGTGTCTCAGGATTGTCCGCTTCCGGAGTTCCCCTGATATTCGAGGTTTTCTTTATATATCCCTATATAAAGGAGCTAGTTTCCTGACTCTGAGCAATTCCATTCTTGATTTGAATCCGCGTAGATAAAAAGTACGTTCAAATTATTTCTCCTCTTTCTTCTAAATTTTTATAGACTTTTTTAATCCAAGATATAAATTCCATTTGTGTCATTTTTCTCTTTGCTATATTGCATGTTTCGCAACAGGATAGAGAATTGGATACTGTATATCCTTTAGAATTATCTGTTCTGTCTATACCATTATAAATATATTCATCTTTTTCTTTTTTATGAATATGATTGGGGTGACACCCGCAATAAACACAATCTCCTTTAGTTAATTTTTTGAATTCTTCTTTTGTTAAATTAAATTCTAAATTCCTACGTTTTGCACCGTTTTTATAATTACGAAATAAAAAATTGAATCCGGCTTCTCCTTTTTCCAAATAATTAGTTTTACAAGATAGTTTTTTACCACTATGGAGAGCGCTTGTACTTGCGATTACTATTTTATTACAGCAACGACATAAACATTTCCAATATCCTCTTTTTTGTGCCATTTTCAAAGTATATTCATAATCTCTTTCTAAAACCAATAATTCCCCAAATTCTTTTCCAACTAAATCTGGAACTTTCATTTTTACCTCCTGTAGTATTTCCTGATTATTATATTGGCGGAAGACATTCAGGAAAATGCTTTTCGGGAGCGACCCTATCCGCCAATTTTTAATTACAATCCGTAATCCTCCGGTTTTAATCCTCTTGCTTTTAAAGAATTATTTTGATTTTCAGTTACCCAAGCTAAATTTTGTGCAAATGGTCTCCATTTTTTATATAAATAAGGCAAATGGTTCGTATATCCTTGGCGAACGCCTGTCATTTGAGTGGCATCTTGTCTTATCGAGCACTCACAATCTAAGAGTTTTAACTCGTGAAAATAATTATTTCTGGACAAATGTACCCAAAAGTCCCAATCTTCACTAGTAGTAAGGGTTTCATCAAACACGTGTTCTGTTTTTTCCCATGCGGTTCGTGAAAACAATTGACAACAGCAAGGGGCAATATTTTGAATAAGTATCAAGTCCTGATTAAAAGGACTATCCCAATAAAGTTGCTTATGAACACTTACATAACCTTCTGGCTCCTTTTCCCAAATATCTTGAAGCGCTCTCGTATAAACGACATCGGCTCCTAACTTACCCATCATATACATTCGAAATTCTAATGTATAAGGCAAATGTATATCATCATCATCAAGTAAACATATATAATCTCCTTTGGAGTGTTTTAATGCTACATTTCTTGTACCTGCTAAATCTAGATTTTTCTCGTTCTGAAAATATTTAATTCTCGGGTCATTAAATTTATCTACCACGTCTTGTACATCTTCCCCCGCATCGTTTACCAAAATAATTTCCACATTTTTATAAGATTCTGTTAATACCGATTGTAAAGTTCTCGGTAATAACCATTTCCTGTTATACGTGGGTACAAGAACAGAAACAAGAGGGTCAGTCTTTTTTGCTGGATATCTATTTCTACTCATATTTTCTCCTATAAATGGGATTCTCTATTATACCACACTTTTATGTTTTTGTCAAGGGTATTGCTAAAGGTACAAAATTTGCATCATATCTTGCTTGCAAATAATTTTCATAACGCACTCGTTGTTCCATTATATCGCTATAACCTTCTCTTTGAATACCCATCATAGGTATACTAACAAAACAATTGTTATTTGGAATTACTGTATCCGCATAGATTACATCAATCCAAATCTGATTGATAGTAGTGAGCGTAGGTAAATAATAATTAAGTAATTTAGGAATGAAATTTTTGTTTACTCCATATCCCACTGTGCTTTGCCCGTGTGTTAGTCTCGATAAATGTTTAGAAACTTGATAATGGGGGCGTAATATATTTGTAGCCAAATAAAACATGTCCCATTCTCTTTGTTCTAATTCAGTACAAGCTGCATCCGTGAGTTCCCTTATATTAGGTTTGTCAATAAACTGTATATCATCTTCAAAAATAAAAACGTTGGTTTTCTGCTCTAAACCCCATTTTAAACATTCGATGTGTGCAAACATACAGCCTAGAGCATTATTAACCAATTGATTATCAGTGCCCTTAATAAATACTCCCGGCATCCTGACAGGAGAAATTCCCATTCGTGCAAATTCTTTTTCGGCTTGTACTTTTCTATCGGGGCGTTTGTCTAGATTCATATAAATCATCGATGGAAATAGCTCTTCAAATGTTATCATTTTAACTCCAATCCCAAAATTTATACCCCGCTATAACATTATCCAATGCTCCATATACGCTATACCGAGATACAAACCCTAATCTTTTTATTTTATCAACATTTAAATACATATCTCTAGCCTGTACACTCCCTTGAGCGATTGGTTTATCAACATAATTTATTGTACTAATTGAATTTAATTTTTCTTTACAATATTCAATCAAATCTCCATAATAATAACCTTTTCCAACCCCAATATTATAAATATCATTAAGATTACCGTATCCTGCCCCAATCATAATTCCTTCACAGGCATCGTCTACATACATATATTCTCTTATAAATCTCCCTCCGTTATAAACAGTAATATCTTTATTCTTTTTTAATTTTTTAATTAGATATTGGATAGAATTTTTTGTTTTTGTAGCAACATCTGTTTCTCCAAGTATATTGCATAATCTAAAAATACGATATTTTATACCATATAATTCAGAAAAAGTCTGCAATAGTTGTTCAGCGGTTCTTTTGCTTATTGAATAAAAACCAGTAGGATTACAGGGTGTTGTTTCTTCGGCAGGTAGAGGAACAGTACCATAAACAGACCAAGTAGAAATTTGATTAAAGGTAAAATCCGAATCAAATTTTTGCTTTGCTGCATCTAATATCTCCAACATGACAAGAACATTAGATTTTATATCCACAGTAATATCTTTTCTAAACGCATAATTATCGGTTGTACTGATAAAATTTATGATATTATTAGTTGCGGGTATTCTTTGGTTTCTTTCCATTTTTATAGTATAACCGGGATATATCTCGCAAAATCTAGAGCCTATAAAACCACTTGCGCCAAATACTGATATTTTTTCCATTTTATCCTTTGCCCACAATTCTAGTGTTCGGGGTAAATATATTTTTTATATTTTTCTTTATTGTTTACAATATATTCCGGAAGTGTACCGTCATTCATATCATGTATTATCCATTGGGAAGGTCTCCCTAAAATATCTGTACCGTTTTTCACACAATTATCCAAAAGATAGGACACATTAGACTTGACATATTCTGTATTAAACTCTTGATGACTAAAGGCTTCTAACTTTTTTACAATTTCCTCTGCGCCTCCCATATAAGTAAAGTGCCAACCTCCGTTTGTTACATGACTTCCTGTTTTAAACATTCTTAAAGCCGGAATAGAATTTTCCAGTAATTTTTTAAAAGTTAATACACTGGCTCCCATCCAAGTTTCCCCTGCTTTTTCAAGGTTCACATAAAAAGAACACGACATATTTTCTAGTAAATATATTTTTTCATTATCAAAAATTTCGCATAAACCGTCTAGTATCCCCGGTCTCGGGATTTCATCCAAGTCTCCGACTATCATAATATCATCATCATCTGGATACAATAATGTAATCCCCATTTTTTGACATTCTTTTTCATATCCATCCCTTATAAAATGCATTTCGTTTTTTGGAACCCAGTTCATATTTTTTACATTTGTAATTACAGAGGTATGGATTATATCATCCCCTAGCATATTTTCTAAATCAGTATAAGTTTGAGGGGTATCTTTGATAACATAATGAATAATTTTATCTTCAAACTTCTTATATCTTTCTTTATTTTCCTGATAGTATAAGGGTTTCGGCTTTCCCGAGTGAGTTTTTGTGCTCTCGCAAATAACAAAATAATCCACAGAGGAATTCATTATTTCAAGTCTCATTTCTAACATATCTAATTCATTAAAAAAATTAAAAGCGGTATATACTTTCATTTTTAATCCTCTCTCAGATTGGCAACAATTGTCTCCCAATCCACAAAAGGAGCCATCTCTAAACCTATATGAGACGCTTTACCCGGCATTGGGACAACGATACTTCTGTTTTTAACTGTAACCAATTCTCTAAACATTAAAAAATCCATTACTTTTTGGGGTGTATAATATTTATATACAACAGGCAAATCTTCTTGAAGGGTTTTTATTTTTACTGCGAATGTACCAGTAGTAGAATTTGTTTTTTTAAAGTGACTTGTTTTTCCTAAAATAACTTTTGTATCTTCTCCACCGCCATCGATTAGAGGGTTATTTCCGCCTTTAGCAGTATCAATATATTTATCTAAAGAATCATAGAGGGTTACATAATCTCCAATCTCTATTCCTTCAAAAATATATTGTTTGGCATCGGGAGTATGGATATAATCATCTTCTATCATATAAAAAATATCATCGGGTTTTAATGCACTAGCTGCACTATTTATAACATAAATAAAACCATCCATTTGCCCCATAGAAGTTATATCAATATTTGTTATCCCTTTGGATTTTATAAATTCAATTGTTTCGGGATTGGCATTGTCAGCAAATACTTTCAAATTTTCAGTACCAAAAGCATCAAGAAAATTATTAAATAACTTCCTGCGAGTTACAGTACTCAAATAAGTCTTACTTAAATCCGTTCTTCCAAAGGGATTTCCTCTATCTGAAATTCTATAATAACAATATAAATTACTCATATTTATTTCCTTATACTTTCTTTATAAGTAAAGATTTCACCATTTCGGTCTAAGAAAACCCATTCGTCTTCTTTTCCAAATGTCCACACCGCACTGTTAGCCCAACAACCTATATTATGCCTTGCCCAGTGTAGCGGGGCGACAACAATATCTACATTCCTGTTAAGCCATGCGGGAAATAATGCAAACCCGCTATTTGATAATATTAAATTTTTTGAATTATTTACTATATAATAGTCACAGCAAATCGAAAAATGATAAACGGGATAATTAAATATATTTTTGTAATAGTCAACATCATCGGTTACTACAATGAATTTCATCTTGGGGGTTATAGAAAGAATATAATTTATTGCGTTTTGATAATATTCCGGTTTTAAAAATAAATTTGGAATACCTCTATATTCTCCTCCTCTACAATTGATAACAGTTAAATTTTCATTTAATTCAATATTATTATTTTTTAGAATTTTTTCACATTCTTTTGTTTCTTCTTTTCCTATAGTAAACCACTTGCGAAGTTTTTCTCTATTGTAATATCTCGCATCTTGTGCACAGTAAATTCTTAAATGAGTATCATCATTTACAAAAAAAATCTCGGGTTGAAATTCATAAAAATTATAATCTTGATAATGTTTAGCTTGTTCAACCCATATGGCTTGTGTAGTAGGAGGGGCGGAATTATAAGATGCATTATTGGGAAGTCCATAATCCAGATGGAAAAACTTCATTTGTTCTTCCCCTCCATAATAATCAAAACTAGGTATAGGATTAATAGCCCAGTTATATCCATTTTTTTCTGCAACAGTTCTACATAGAGCGTAACGTACAATGTGGTCCCCTAAATTTCCAGAAAGTGACGTTGAGATAGGCATTATTTTTTACTCCTGTTTGTTAGGTTATTTTTTCTTGTTTCTTGCCTTTTCCTTTTAGTTTCTTCGGTTGGAATTTTCCCTTTATTGGAAGCCCCCATTGCTACCCGTGTTTCTTCCGAATATACCCCCGTTTTCCCTTTGTTCCAAGGGGCTTTTCCTAATCTAGCCAAGGACATTTTCTTTTTAGATTTTTCTGATATTAAATTGTTTAAGCCAAAGAGTCTATTGATTCTCATTCCTTCGTGAAGAATGTCTTGCGGTGGATTTGTTCTATATTGATTAATTATCCAATTTAAATCAATCACTTTTTCCCCAATACAAAAAATCCATTCCCAAACGGATATGTGGTAGTCCATTTTTCTTTTATTCTACCCATGTTATAATCAAAAGATTTAATTTTAAAGCCAGCAAGTTTAAAAATATCTATCCACCAATCTTCATCTCGTTTCGTATAATGACTTTTATCAACTTCATATTCTCGAATTCGATACATACCGTCTTCTCCCAAAGGAATAACAAATAAAAACTGTTCTGCTTTGGTATATAAGAATTCTAATAAGAACAACATTTCATCTTCATGAACATGTTCTAAAACATCTTTTCCAACCATAAAATCAACTTGCCTGTTTCCGGGTTTGCTCATATATGCCTGTATGTCTGGTAAAGAGTTTTTAATGGCATAATCACTTATATCTTCACCATAGGCTTCTTTTCCCAATTGTCTCAGGGCGTGTACCAAAAACCCTTTGGCTGCCCCATAGTCTATAACCGAATTGAAATTAAATCTATTAACCAGTTCTATTGCTTCCGAATAGCTTCTTGTGGGAATATAATGATAATTCTCATATCCACTTAAGCCTTTTTTAATTCCATTTTCGTAATAATCTTTATCAAAATTACACAAAGTCTACATCCTCCGTTTCTTGTAATAAATTATAGACATAATCGTTTATGTCTTTTCCACAGTTACAAAAACTGCAACGATATCCCAAATCATGAGGGGGATTATTAATTAGCCATTCTTCCAATTCTGATGCTTTACAAAGACCAAAATCATCTGGTATTTTGCCAAAGTTTTCAAATGTTACTTCCATTGAAGGGCAAGGTAAAAAGTTTCCTTTCCAATCCATAGCTGCCCTAAACCATGCCATATAACAACCCAACGGTGTGCCACGAGCCTTAGTAAAGAACAACAACGGTTCCCCGTATGCTTCTGTAGCTTCCCTTACTTCTTCTTCTCTCTCCCAAGTTGTAGGTCTCATGGGAGTAACCCTTATGATTGTATTGTTCTCTTTAGCCCACTCATATAACTTAGAAAGTTCATCGATTGCTTTTTGATTATCTACTACAAAAGACATACTCTTTTTTACGTTATCGGGTATCCAATCCATATCCATTCTAGCGGCGTATTTAGCCGAGCGTATACTTACTCTAATCCAAGTAAACATCTCTAAAACTTCTTGTGATATGGTTTTTAGAGCAATTCCATTTGTTACCAGTGATAATTTCAAACCTTTTGCGTGCGCATAAGGCACTGCATCATTAAAATTAGACCATAAAAGAGGGTCTCCCCCTCCTGAGAATTCCATTGCTTTTAAACCATATTTAGTTAAAACATCTACAGTAGTTTTAAAATCTGTGAGAGATAATTCTTCTCGTGACCTGACTGTATTTCCAAAACTACAGTATGGGCAATCAAGTTGACAATAGTTGTTGGGGAACATAGAAATATGGATTGGACCAACTACTTCCCCTCTTTCCACTTTAGCCAAGTGTTCCTGATGATGAATCAGTTTATGTATTCCGGGTTTATATTTATCATTTTTTGCCATAAATCTCCTTCTTCACTGTTGATATAGCCGAAGATATAACATCGTCCATATCATAATATTTGTAATCTCCTAACCTGCCACCAATAATAAATTTATCTTTATCATATTGAATGTTTCTATATTTTTCAGCAAGTATTTCATTTTCAATATCGTTAATGGGGTATAGTCTTTCCTTTGTATTATCCCATTCTTCGGGAAATACTTTGGTTATAATCGTAGTATCTCCATTTAAAAATTCAAAATGCTTATGCTCTATAATTCTGTTATATTTTGTTTCTAAGTCACAATAATGATTTACTGCATTTCCTTGATAATCAGGCATTGCTAATATACTTTCTTCAAAACGAAGAGTTCTATATTCCAAATTTCCATATTTAAAGTAAAAAAACTCATCTAAACTTCCGCTGTAAATTACTTTTAATTTATTAAAATAACTTATATCATCAAAATAATTTGTATTTAATTCTACATTTATACCATTTAATAATTTCTCAAATAACTTTGTATATCCTCCAACTGGTATTCCCTGATATCTATCATCAAAATAATTATCGTTGAAATCAAACCTAATCGGTATTCTGGTTATAATAGAAGCAGGTAAATCTTTTGGTTGTCTTCCCCATTGTTTAATTGTATAACTTTTATAAAATATTTCGTAGAGTTCTTGTCCGATTTTGTCTAATATCCACTCTTCTAAATTTTTCGGGTCTGTGTTTTTTATCCGAACACTCTCTAGCTTTTCCTGTGCTTCTTGAGGTGTACGACAACCATATACCTGATAAAACGACAGCAGGTTTAATGGAAAAGAATATATCTTTTCTTTATATATTACCTTTGGTCTAAATACAAAATTATTAAATTCTGCAAATTCATTTATATAATTCCATGTTCTTTTATCCGATGTATGAAAAATATGGCAACCATATTTGTGAACATTGATGCCTTTTATATTTTCTGTATAACAATTACCTCCGATATGGTTTCTTTTTTCTATAATCAAACATTTAAATCCTGCATCAGTAAGTTCTCTAGCACATATTGCACCATATAACCCGCTTCCAACAATCAGATAATCATATTTCATTTCAAATATTCTTCGGATAAATTTTTATAACGACCATATAAATCAGTAGTATCTATATAATTTCTTGTAACCGCAGCACTATAATGAGAGAACAAACCGTCTCCATATATAACTGTTTTTCTATTTTCTTGTTTGGGTCTTATACTTGATTGAAAAGGTTCTTCGTGTACGTTCGGGGGTATAAGTCCTCCAAATTTTTTATAATCCTCTCCCCTCCAAGCTATTACTTGAACAGCAACAGGGAGAAAGTTTTCTACCACAAATGGTTCGAAATAATATTGGTCTAATAATTTCAGATTATATTTCTCAAAAAAGTTATTATGTGTAAATTCAACAAAATTTGCATCATAGAGAGCCAGATAATTATAATAATCAAAATCGACTTTTCCAAGTGTTAATGGTAAAACCCCTATGTTTTGATGTATATTGGCTATAGCCACATTATTTATAACGTTTCCAAATATAAGAAAGTTTTCAATATTATCTATTCTATAAGAAAAAAGTTTTCCAATAGACCCGTTTTTTATGAATATTATATCATCATCCATTCTTATGTAAACCGCATTTTCATCGGTGGAATCTACCGAATAAAAATAGGGTATTGTTGATGCGTGTATCATTTTATCTCCTACATAAGTCGGAGTGATACAAAGAGGAATGAATTTTATAAAATCATATTCTTCAACAAGTTTTTGAATATAAAAAATGTCACTTTGTATCCCCGTATTACACCACAAGTGCCACTCATCAAATTCATTATTTTCCTTAGCTCGATTTACATATTTTACAAGTATTGATAAAAAACTTTCCCTTCCAGCGGGGGTAACAATAATTCTATTCATATTACAAATACTCTTTTCTAAGTCTATATTTACCTATAAAAATATAATATAAAGAGCGTTCTATTATATGGGCTTCTGTCATATTATTTTTTGGTAATTCCTTCATTAAATTTTCCCAAAATGTTTTAGGATATTGTAATGCTTGCTGTTTTCTTATAATATATTGACTTCCGGGAGAAAATCTAAGCCAATTTAAGTGCTCATAGTTTTCAAAATAAGTGTACATAAAATCGTCAAATGAATTATATTTACAAGTCAAACCATAAGACCCGTTGTGGGCACTAATATACCAACTATTATTAATTTCCATATAGCCACCATCATTATCTCTATTTTCATAATTATTAGCGGGTACATTTCCGTAATATTCTAAAGGGGTAAATGTTTTTCTCTTTATCAATTCATCAAATATTTCTTTTTTGCAATGGTCGTAGGGATTTCCCTGTACAAAGCCTATTAGACCGGGTAAATTGTTATAATTTTTATGAATAAAGTAAAAAATATCTTTTTGGTTGCCCCCAATATTATCCACATTGATAATTTTTGGGTTACCGTATATGGCTTCTCCTTTGTTATATACCAGATAATCGTTGGTATAATTTTTAAGCCAACCTAAATCTTCTTTAAATTTACTTATAATTAAAAATAATTTCATTTTAATTTCAAATCTTCTGTAAATATATAATACAGAGACCTTTCGATAATATGTGCTTCTAGCATTTTATTTTCATTTAATTCGTTCATCAAATGTTCCCAAAAACTCTTTGGGTATTTCAATATCTGGTTTTTTTCTACAATATATTGAGAACCTGTTGCAAATTTTATCCAATCTTTGTGAACATAGTTAGAAAAATATTTGTTCATAAAATCATCTAAAGATTTATATTTACAATTTCCTCGTGAACCAATTCCTTGTGTTATAGCATATGCTTCCTCATAACCACCGTCTTCACCCGTTCTTGAATAACCGTCACTTGGAATATGACAATAATATTGTATGCAAGTAAATTCTTCCCTATATAATAAATCTTCAAATTCTTCCTGAAGGCAATGGTCAAAAGGATTTGCCTGTATGAAAGTAGTTAATTCAGGTAATTTATCATAATTTGTATAAGCAAAATGGAAGATATCCCGCTGATTGCCTCCCACGTTTGGTACATTTAGCACTTTAGGGTCATCGGGTACATCGTCTCCTTTATTATATATTATGTAATTATCTGTATATTTTTTAATCCAATTATATTCTTCATTAAATCTTGTTATAACAACAAATGATTTTAATTTTTTCATCTTATAATTTTAATCTCCTTCCCATGTTTTCGGGGGCATATTTTTATGAAAACCAAACGGTTTTATGCCATAGTTTTCAGGCACTGGATTTTCATAAGAAAATTTAGCTGCCACATCTACGGGGGCATATTTTATTCCTAATTCTAACATTTTTTTTCTATGATACACACACAGATTCCCATCCTCGTTATACCAACCCTGTTCCTCTAATAAGCGAAGTTTATTTCTATATGGTATACATAATAATTTATTACTTCTTAAAGAAAAGCCCCCATTCCCAACTCTCACATGCTCTCCGGTATCATGACAAATATAAGCATCTTCTTTAATAGCCCAAGGTGCACCTATATAGTCATATTGTAACCACTCGTTGTCCCAAATTTCGGGATGTATAATCCAAGAATCGTACTGGATAAGCAAACAATGGGATGTTACTATATGCCCCGCAAGACCATGAAAAATATAATCATTGTAATCATTGATATCTCGTATAAACGGGCAATATACATATTGCATATAAGTTGGCATATTATCGGGTATACAGTATGTTGCTATTTTTACTGACCCAAAATCAATACTTTCACAGCATTTCTCTAGTGCTCGAATTGTTTCTGGAACTTTTATTGAGCTAACAGCAAGCAAAGTAACATCAGGTAATTGTATTTTCATTTTCTAAATACTGCCACTCTCTCTCTTTTTTCCACAATTTGTATTTTTCCAGCGATAACTTTTTCGTCACATACTTTTTTTATTCCTGTCCACATATCATCATCATAATCGTGAAACATAAATAAACCACCCGGTCTTGGTTTATTATAATATAATTCAAAATCCCTATTAAATCCTTCATAAGAATGGTCTGCATCAATAAAAACTATATCAAAACTTTCGTCTTCGAAAGAGTTTGCCATATCCATAGTATTACCTCTATACATGGTAATTTTTCCTGACTCAATAAACTCTTTACAATTTCTATTAAATTCTGCAAACATGTTTAACTGAGACCCATATATTTTATAAACTTGTGCCTGTCTAGGGTCGTGTTTTAAGTGGTCTTGATTATCACTCCAAAGGTCTACGCAATCAAGATGTTCAGCTACTGAGGCTATTACATAGCTACTCATCCCTACCATACTTCCTAGTTCTAGTACTTTATTGTTAAGACAAAAATCATAAAGGCAACCTAATTCCCTTTCTGACATTCCTCCATATGTAAATCCTTGGACGTATTTTAATAATTCTTCTCTCTTCATATGGCTCTTCCCTTTCGTTTTTTACTTACAGCTTATGCTTTTTTAATATATATTCGCTTTCCCTATCGATTAGTTCTTGATTTATCCCTGATGTTACCGATTTATCCCATAAATAATTAACAATTGTAACATCTGTCGATAATAAGGGGTCTCCATATTTTTGAATATATCTGTAATAATATTCGCAGTCATAGGCGTATGTAAGTTCGGTATCAAATTGAAGTTTTTCTATCATATTACGAAATGTTGTACAGCTAGGAGTACCAATAGTATTAATTATAGCGATATGGGGATTTAATTGGGGGTTATGATAATTCATAAAGTGTTTTCTATCATAGGTATGAATATAACCTGTGGCAAGCCAATTATATTTGTCTTTATGTGTTTTTGTTATATCATCTATAATTCTAGATGTTTTTAATAAAGAGTCACTATAAGCCAAATAATCGTCTTGGCAGAGGATTTTTATCCATTCACCTTCACAGTTATTCATGGCGTTATTTAAATTTTGTGCGGCGTTACCTGTTTCTTTATTATGAATATATTTAATATGTAGTTTTCTTTTCCAACTATTACACAGGTCTCTTATTACAAAATCATTTGATTGGTCTGATATAACTATTTCAAAATCTTCAAAAAGCTGTTCTTTCATTTTAACAAAAGAATATTCTAAACATTCTTTTCCGAATCCATTATATTCGTAGCAAGGCACTGCGATACTAATTTTCACCTAAAAACTCCTTCATTTTGTCTAAATTCATGGTTACATCTTCTGGCATTTCTTTATTCAGTGTACCAGCACTTAACATAACATTGGCTTTTGTTTTTATCGCCAGTTCATATATTGATTTTGTTTCAGTGCCTACATTAAAGACCCCACAAGCCTGTTTGTTAATTAATTCTATTATATAACCCGCTATAACATCTGTGTAGTCAAAATTCCCATATTGAGTACCAATTGCTTTTGGATATGGAAATGGTTTTGGTTTAAAAGAAGTCCTGATTAAAAGATAATTTTTCATCGCCGCTTGAATATAGCCGTCCGCAAGTAATTTAGTATAGGTATACCAGCATTTGTTATGAACAGGGACATCTTCTTCTCTTGCATTTGGCACACTGGCACTATAGATATAGTCTGTAGAAATATGTACTAGTTTTCTTTTGGTACGATTACAATAGTCTGCTAACTGGATAACCCCACAAAAGTTTACATTCCAATGTTCATCTTTATTGAGGGAATATGTATCTGTATTTGCAATGCAGTTTATAATCGTATCATATTTATAAATTTTAGTTTCATATGTTGTTAAATCTGTAAAATCAAACTTATCTCTTTTTCTTTCTATGTAATCCCAACCAGTTTGAGATACAATTTCTTTTCCTAATAATCCATATCCCAAAACCACGTTATTCATTTTTAAAATCTCCTAAAATATTGTTTATATACTCGAATATTTTTTCATCGTAATGTGGAGAAGCACCAACAAAAAAAACTTGGTCATATATTATATTTGCATTAGGATAATCTTTATAATCTCCTAAATCACTATAGCCCGGATGCATCAATATGTTTCCAGCAAAAAAATTGCGGGTTTGGATTTTATTATTTTCTAAATATTTTACAAGATTAATTTTTTGCTCTTTAGTTCCGCAAATAAAAGGTGTACCAAACCAAGCGGTTAAAGACTGCGATAAAACATCCGGACTTCTAATATAAGCTATATTTTTATAAAATATCTTTGTTATAAATACCTGACTACGCCTTCTCTTTTGTAAAATTTCGTCTAACTTATCAACCTGCACTAAACCAATGGCTCCTTGCAAATCTAAAGGTTTGAGATTATAACCTGTATTTTCAAAAACATATTTATGGTCTACAATACCATCATAGTTTGTAAGCCATTTATCGAACCGATGATTGCAAATTCCATTGGGTAATAAATTTTCTGTACCAGAGCATACACAAGCTCTTCCCCACATTGAAAAACTTCTAGCCAGATTAGCCAATTCCCGAATATCGGTTGTAATCATACCCCCTTCCCCCGTTGAAATAGTATGTGCAGGATAAAAAGAATGGGATGATGCCACGGTATATTCCCCTAACCATTTTCCGTCCCATCTTGTACCTAAACTGTCACAGCAATCAAGAACAAGCTTCAGATTATGCTTTTCACACAAATAAATTAAATCATCTATGTTCGGTGGATTGCCAAGCACAGGAGATAAAAATATTGCTTTTGTATATGGGGTTATTTTGCTTTCTATTTGATTTATATCAAAATTAAGGGTATCAATTTCTATATCTATAAAAACAGGGATTAAATTGTTTTGAATTATAACAGAAATGGTGGTAGGAAATCCTACCACCGATACAAGTATTTCGTCGCCATTATCCCATTTGTAATATTTTTTTAGGGCGGCAATCATGATTAAATTTGCACTAGAACCAGAATTTACCATTACACCAAACAGTTGATTTATTTTTCTGGCAAATTTATGTTCGAATTCTTTTACTTTTTCTCCGGCAGAGAACCATTTACCAATCAAAATAGCTTCAATAGCGGCAATAATTTCTTGATTATTCCAGTACATTCCGCTGTAATATACATTTGTTTTTCCCGGTATAAACTCTTTTGCATTATAAGCATAATCTAAAATATTATAATTTTCCCCTAATTCATTTATGAGATTTTCTATGCTTTTATCTATATTCATTTCTTAAACCACTTTCATTATCATCATTAGGAGATATAAAGTCAATATCCACTTCTTGATGTGCCCCAGTTGAAACAAAACCATCGAATAAATCATTATTTGTTCGATATCCTGCTTCATATAATACTAATAAATTTTCAATACTATAATTAGGATTGACTCCTCTTCTGTTATTATTTTCTTCTTGTATTTTATTTATAGGGTTACAAAAAGCAACAGATGTTTCATAACACAAAAGAAACGGTTTATTAACTAAACGAGGTACATAATTATACATAACCCATTCCAACTGGTTTGGGTTAGAGTAATGAATACCTTCTATAATGGGTTTTATGTCGCTCACTCTATATACAGAACTGGATACTTCTAATGGATATGCAAAATCTCCTTGTTTACTTTCTCTCCAATTAAATGCTTGTAAATTACCACCAACTGTTTGCATATAGGGCATATCGTTTTCAATCCCAAAGGGATAGCAATATTTTGTATTGTTTCCCAATCTTAATGATAACCCCAAAGTTCCTTCACATATATCCAAATACATACATATATCTTTAAAAGAATATTGTTTAGTAAATATACAATCATCTACCACAAATAAAATATATTTTTTGTTTTTTAAACATTCATAAAGATTAAGTTTAAAAGTTGTTTCTTTTATAAATTTAAAGTTCGGGTGTTCTTTGGCTACTTGTTTGTAAGCTTTTTCAAATCTGTCGTTGGACGCTTTATAGATTATAAATTCATTGTTAATATTACGCTGTAAAGAATATTTTTCATAAGTTGTTAAAGTTGTATCGAGTTGTAAGGGACGGTCTTTTGAAAAAACTACAGTGACAATATTATTTTTTGTTATTGGCATCAACATCCTCCTGTTGTATCTCGGTTATCCCGGGAAGTGTACCATATTGAGATATATACATATCTAAGAAATATTCAAGGGTTTCTACATAACCAGAAAGCTTTCTATAATCCCAACGTTCCCAAAACAAAATACACATGAAAATAACCATTGCGACAATAAAAATCCAAAGTTCTATCATGTTTTATCCTTTCTAATCCCACAAATCTTCATAATATTTTTTTAACAAATCTAAAGCATATTGGAATTTTCTATAGTTTTCATCCTCCTCTCGTGGAATTTTATAATCGAATTCTTCATCATATTTTAGATAACACTCAAAACCATCAGCAATATCATCTAAAATTTTATCCCATTTCTCAGATGCCTTTTTATCTTCTTCTGTTTCAATATAATTTCCATCATTATCAATTGAACCTAATTGCATTTGAGAGATAGGATTATCTTCCGCTCCTTCATACATTGTGACAGGAAAACCATGTCCCACTTCTTTTAATTGTCTCATGATTCCCGGAAGCATTTCTGCTAGAAAATATCCCACATGCCATACGGCTTTGTCGTCCCAACCACGAGAAACCCGTTGGTGGGCATATTTAATTTCGTTTTTATAGTAACGCAAAATTTTCCAAGGTTCTTGC
>Ga0208980_10000461_pt1 | contig 22728 bp, 19 predicted proteins | sample WetSurMetagenome_3_FD_187993 | JGI IMG/M metagenome (GOLD analysis project Ga0208980, IMG submission 187993) | Wetland microbial communities from Twitchell Island in the Sacramento Delta, sample from surface sediment Aug2011 Site A1 Bulk (version 2) | ecosystem: Environmental > Aquatic > Marine... | reverse complement strand
CCCCCTCAATGGGGGCACGGATGTGACAAAAAAGACTCCAAAAATGGAGTCTTGAGGTGGGCGCGAGAGGGCTCGAACCTCCGAACCTCACGGATGTGAACCGTGCGCTCTAACCAACTGAGCTACGCGCCCGAACGGACCGATTTTATCACACCCCTGCGCTTGCTGTAAACCTTACCCGAACCTTCCTTCAACATAATCCTGGGTGCGCTTATCCTCCGGGGCGATAAAAAGCTTCTTCCCTTCCCCAGTCTCGATCAACTCACCCTGTAAAAAGAAAGCCGCATAATCCGCCATACGCGAGGACTGCTGTACGTTGTGCGGAACAAGGATGATGGTGTATTTTTCTTTCAGGGTTTGAAGCAAATCTTCGATTCGCGCGGTGGAAACGGGGTCCAGCGCCGAAGTAGGCTCATCCAGCATGATCACTTCCGGCTCCAGAGCCAGCACTCGCGCCAGGCACAGGCGCTGCTGCTGCCCGCCAGAAATGGCGATTGCCGGATCATTCAGGCGGTCATAGACCTCATCCCATAGGAAAACCTGTCGTAGCGCTTTTTCCGCAACTTCGTTCAGTTTCCCGCGATCATGCTCTCCGGCAACTTCCAGCCCGTAGGTAACATTCTGGGTAACGGTCATTGGCAGCGGCATGGGGCGCGAGAATACGATCCCGATCCTACGCCGCAGCCTGGTGACATCCAGTTTAGAGTCGAGGAGATTCTCTTTTTTAAAAAGAATACTGCCTTTCACTTCTTTGACGTCCGTCAGGTCATTCAGACGGTTGATCGCACGCAGCAGAGTGGATTTACCTCCCCCAGCCGGGCCGAAGAGAACATTGATGGCGTGTTCCTTGATTCCCAGATTAATTCCACGCAGGCTTTCCGCCCCATCCGCGTAGGTAATGCTGAAATCCTCGATCTGGATGATATCCATTGGGGTCACCACTGCCGCCTGGCCCGTGCCCGGGAACGAACAAAGGTCGCGATCAGATTCATCACCAGAACAAAGAAGAGCAGCACCAGCACCGTGGCATATTGGACCGTGAGCGGCATACCAGGAACCTGGGTGGAGATCACATAAATGTGATACGGCAGCGCCATGGTAGGGTCGAGTGGCGAGGTGGGCAATGTTGGAAGGTAAAAAGCTGCGCCGGTGAAAAGAATGGGTGCTGTTTCCACAGCGGCACGTTCCAACCCAAGGATGACGCCTGTCAGAATGCCTGGCATGCCCTCTTTAAGAATGATCCGCCATACCGTCTGCCAGCGCGTGGCACCCAGCGAGATGCTCACCACCCGGAAGGCGTTCGGTACGCTGCGCAGGGCTTCCTCGGTGGTGCTGATCACCACCGGCAGGGTCATGATCGCCAGGGTCATCGAGGCTGCCAGGATGCTCACCCCCATCTTGAAGAAGACCACGAACATTCCCAGACCGAAGAGGCCGTAAACCACTGAAGGTACACCTGCCAGGCTGATGATGGCGATGCGGATCGCGCGGGTGGCGGCTGTATCTTTGGCGTATTCGGCGATATAGATCCCGGCGGCGATCCCGAGCGGTACAGCGAATAAGAAGCAGCCCAATGTTAAGAGCAGGGTGCCCAGGATGGCAGGGAATATGCCACCCTCGCGCATCCCATTGGTGGGCATGCTGGTGAGGAATTCCCAGGTGATCCCCGGAGCACCTTTGTAAATAATATAAATGACAATCCCGAGGATCGGCAACACTGTGATCAGGCTCAACACCCACAGAGCCGCGTCGCCGAAACGCTCCTGCCAATGGGCACCCTTTAGTTGGGATTGGTCTTCGAAAGCGGTCACGAAAGGATCCTTTCAGAACGCTTGCGTCCGCGGGTGCTCACCCAGGATGCTAGGATGTTGATGATCAGAGAGAATATAAACAGAACGATCCCGATAAAGAATAGCACTGCGTAATGCGCGCTGCCCTTCGCTACCTCCCCCATTTCGCTGGCGATCGTGGCGGTCATGGTCCGCACCGGCATGAAGATCGATTGCAATCCTTCGGGCATCACGGCAGCATTCCCGGTCACCATCATCACGGCCATGGTTTCCCCCAGGGTACGGCCAATTCCAAGCATGATCGCGGTCAGGATACCGGTTTTTGCGGCAGGAACCGTGATTCCCCAAATGGTCTGCCAGCGGGTCGCGCCCATCGCCAGGGCAGCCTGCCGGTAGGATTGCGGCACGGCGTTCAGGGCATCTTCGGCGATTGAGACCACTGTGGGGATGGCGATCAACCCCAGCAAGATGGCGCCTGTGATGGCCGCCTGCCCCGTGGGAAGATTGAGAGTTCGCTGCATATATGGCACAACGACCACGATCCCGATGAAGCCCAGCACAACCGAGGGCATACCAGCCAGGATCTCCACCAGCGGCTTAAGGATCTCCTTCATCGCTCTGGGGGCGATCTCGGAGATGAACACTGCCGTCCCAACCCCGAACGGCAGCGCGATTAAAATGGCCAGGAAGGTTACCAGCAGCGAACCGAAAAGCAGCGGCAGAATGCCAAAATACGCTTCTGTGGGGTACCAGGTGCTTTGGAACAATTTCGCCAAACCGGTTTCCTTTAGGGCTGGAATACCGTTCTGCAGCAGGAAGAAAAAGATGAGTGCCAGGAAGAGAATGCTCGAATACCCGGCGATCTTGATGATGTAGGTTACATTGCGGTCGGTGCGGATTGGATTTGGTTTGAACATGCTCAGTTGCCCTTGATTGGAACGAACCCCAAATTGGAGACGATCGCCTGCCCTTCCGGGGAAATGATCCATTGCAGGTAATCTGCGATCGCTCCCGTGGGCTCTCCGCGCGTGTACATGAAAAGGTTGCGAGAGATGGGGTAAGTACCATCATTTGCCGTAGATTCGGAGGGTAATACGAAAGGCTGTGATAACTCCTTCGCCAGGCCAAGTACCTTAACTTCTTCAGTGATATATCCGAGCCCGTCATACCCGATGGCGTTAGGGTTATCCCGCACCTCCGCGATAATACCCTCCGAGGAAGGCAGGAGCAGGGTCTTCGGGCAGAAAATGGACTTGTCCTTCTTATCGCCCAAGCGGACAACGGTTTCCAGGAAATACACGTGCGTTCCTGAATTTGATTCGCGGGAAAGTCTAACGATAGGCCTGTCTTCACCCCCCAATTCGGCCCAGTTGTTGATCTCGCACTTGTAGATCTTGGAGATCTGTTCCAGGGTTAGATCCTTAACCGGGTTCTTTGGATTCACGATCACCGCGATGGCATCCTTGGCGATCACAAATTCCTGGGGTTTGAATCCGTTTTTCTCCGCGGTGGCTTTTTCCTCATCTTTCATTGCCCGGGATGCGTTGGCAATATCGGTCGTTCCGGAAAGGAGTGAATTGATCCCTGTTCCCGAACCGCCCCCTGTAACCGAGATCAGCACATCGGTATGTTCCTTCTGGTATTGCTCTGCCCAAGCCAAGGCTAGATTTACCATGGTATCCGAACCGGTATTGGTTATCGTTTTTGATGGAGAATTGTTCGAATTGGCATCCCGCTTCGCGCATGCAGGCAGGAGGACAAGGATGAGGGTCAGCGCGACCAGGATTTTTCGCGTCACAATTTCCAATTATACTTCTCTTGCACAGCATCACTTAATATCCCGACTATCTGAAAATCGGATAGGGTATAATCGCATGCGCGTTTTTACCTATTTATTCTCAAACCAAAAGTCTCAACCAGGAAAGTAGATTATGGAAATCGGCACAATTCAATCCGTGGATATCGACCAGCAGATGCGCAGCGCGTATCTCGATTACGCGATGAGCGTCATCGTGGCGCGTGCTTTGCCAGATGCCCGTGATGGGCTCAAACCCGTTCACCGCCGCATTTTGTTTGCCATGCTGGATATGGGCATCCGGGCTAACACCGCCTATAAAAAGTCTGCCCGCATTGTGGGGGAGGTTCTTGGAAAATATCACCCCCACGGTGATATGGCCGTGTATGACGCCATGGCGCGTTTGGCGCAGGATTTTTCAATGCGCTACCCACTGGTGGATGGACAGGGCAACTTTGGCTCCATTGATGGTGACATGCCCGCGGCGATGCGTTACACCGAAGCCCGCCTGGAGGCTGCCGCGGAAGAAATGCTGGCAGATATCGATGCGCGCACCGTGGATTTCACCGATAACTTTGATGGCACCCTCAAAGAGCCATCCGTTCTCCCCGCCCGTCTGCCCAACCTTCTGCTCAACGGCTCATCCGGGATCGCAGTGGGCATGGCCACCAATATTCCACCCCACAACCTGGTTGAACTTTCCGGCGCCATTAGCCACATTATCGAGCGATACGAGGAAATGGATGATATCGATATCGACGAGCTTATGGGGTTCCTGCCTGGTCCGGATTTTCCGACCGGTGGTGTGATCATCGGTAACGAAGGTATCCGCCAGGCGTATTCCACCGGTCGTGGCAAGATAATCTTGCGTGGTCTGGCCCATATCGAGGAGATCAAGGGCGGACGATACAGCATCGTCATCACCGAGATCCCATTCCAGGTCAATAAATCCAACCTGATCGAACGCATCGCCGAGCTGGTACGCACCGGGCGGATCGAAACCATCTCCGATCTGCGCGACGAATCCGACCGGCGCGGGATGAGTATTGTGATCGAGCTAAAACGCAGCGCCAATCCCCGCCAGGTGCTGAATCAACTTTACAAGTACACCCCCCTGGAAAGCACTTTCAGTATCCATCTGCTGGCTCTGGTGGATGGCGAACCTCGTTTGCTTTCCTTGAAACGTGCGCTTCAAGTCTATATCGACCATCGCAAAGAGGTCATCACCCGCCGCACGCAATATGAGTTGGAAAAAGCGCTGCTGCGCGCGCACATCCTTAATGGATTGCTAATAGCACTCGCCAATCTTGATGAGGTCATACGTACCATCCGTGAATCCCCGGATGTAGAGCAAGCCCGCAGCCGGCTGATGAGCCAGTTCAACCTGAGTGAAATTCAGGCCAACGCCATCCTGGATATGCAGCTCCGCCGCCTGGCTGCCCTTGAGCGGCAGAAGATCGAAGACGAGCATGCTGCCCTCCTTGAACGCATTGAATATCTGAATGAACTTCTTTCCAATCCGCACAAGATCCTGGATGTGATCAAGACCGATCTCAGCGAGATCGCAGCGAAATACGGGGACGTGCGCCGCACCCGCATCCAGGCTGAGGAGAAACAGGAACTGAAGGAGGAAGACCTCGTCCCGGATGAAGCCATCCTCATTAGCATCACCCAAAAAGGTTATATCAAGCGGGTGGCTGCCAACCTTTACCGCACTCAGGCACGGGGAGGAAGGGGCGTCTCCGGCCAGACCATGCGCGATGAAGATGAAGTTCTCATGGTCATTCCAGCCCGCACGTTGCACACGATGCTCTTTTTCTCCGATCGCGGTAAGGTGTATTCGGAAAGAGCTTATCAGATCCCGGATGCGAACCGCACCGATAAAGGCATCCCCATTGTGAACATCATCTCACTGGATGCTGGCGAAAGGATCACAACAGCCGTGGCAGTGCCTAATTTTGAAAAGGGGAAATACTTCACCATGGCAACCATGTCCGGCAAGGTTAAAAGGGTGCCGCTTTCCGAATTCTCGTCCGTTCGTCCTTCCGGGTTGATCGCCATGTCCTTGGATACGAGCGATGAACTCGGCTGGGTCTGCCTCACCAGCGGAAAAGATGAATTGCTCCTGGTGACCGCAAAGGGTATGGCGCTTCGGATTTCAGAGTCCGTCATCCGCCCCGTTGGGCGGCAGGCAGCCGGTGTGACTGGGATCAAGCTCGCAGCCGGGGACCGCCTCACTTCCATGGAAGTTGCGGAACCAGATGCCTCGCTGGTTATCCTCACCGAGCGTGGATTTGGGAAACGGTCGAAACTTACCGAATACCCGACCAAGGGAAGAGCTACCAAGGGTGTGACCACTCTCAATGAAAAATACCTTGAAAAGACTGGCAAGATCGTGGCTGCCAGAGTGGTTCATGACGCCGATGAAGCCACCTTCATCAGCTCCAATGGAGTCGTACTCCGTCTGAAAGTAAAAGATATCGCCCTCACCAGCCGCTCCTCCCGCGGGATCCATTTGATGGATATCGGTGAGAACGACACTGGCGTATCCATCGCCAGGCTTTCACCAGACCAATTGAAACCTGTCAATGGTGAAACCAGCGAAGCAAATTAACGAATAAACCCCCCGGGATCAGATCAACCGGGGGGTTGTTTTATAAATTTATTTTCTTACAGGAATGGAAGCATCACCTTGCCAAAGATCACCAGAACGAATGTGCCCAGGATACAGACCATAATGAGCAGCATCAGCACCACGATAAACCGCTGGGGGGCGGTCATTCCCAGGAACTGCTTGTTCTGTTGTAAGTCGTCCTCGTAATAGATATCCTCTCCCTGCGGGCTGTCGGAAGCGGAACTGCGCAGATCATCCAGCATGGATACCTCCCATTATTTTTCAGGCCGCAAGTGCAGGTCACCCGCGGTGATTCCAATTTTAGCATCATTCGCGGTGGTAATCTCCAGCCTGCCATCGGGTAGGATCCCGGATTGCCTGCCGTACACGATCGTCTTGCCATCCTCGATGATCCGGACAGGCTCACCCTGGAAAGCCAGGTGTTCCTGCCAGTATTGGAAGAATTCGGGTTTCCCCATTTCCTTCCGCCATTCGAAAAGAGTGTTTACGACCATTTTCAAAATCTCGTACCGCGGGATTGGCTGACCGTGCTCGTCATCAATGCAACTGGCTGGGAATTGCAGTTCGTCAACCGGCGGTATGGATTCATGTGCAATATTGATGCCAATTCCAAGGATAACCGAGCCCACTTCTGATCCCTTCCAGGATGTTTCAACCAGGATTCCGCACACCTTTTTCCTGCGGATCAAAATATCGTTCGGCCATTTAATCTCCGCTGGCAGATTCCAACCCTTTCTCAACGCAGCGCACACACTCACGCCGCCCAGAGGGGCAAAAAGGTGGACCAGCTTAAGTTCCTCAAAAGTTGGATGGAAGATTAAGCTTACAGCCAGCGCGGAGCCTGGACGGGTTTGCCAGTGCCGGTCGTGTCTGCCGCGTCCGGCTGTTTGGGTATTCGCTAGAACAAGCGATCCATCCGCTGCTCCATTTAAAACCCACTCAGCCGCTGCGTCGTTTGTGGATCCGATCGAATTAAAATATTGAAGGTCTGGCACCCCAAGGTAGGTGGTCAACCGCGAAATTTCTTCTTCATTCATTAACCCATTTTAAACGAAAAGAGCAGCCTTTCGACTGCCCTCTCCATCACAACAATCACTTATTCCGCTTTGACCTTGATGCTGCGGGGTTTGGCTTCTTCTGCCTTCGGGATGAAGAGCATCAGAATCCCGTCTTTGAGTGCTGCAGTTGATTTCTCAGCATTCACCGGCTCGGAGAAGCTGAAATCGCGGCTAAATTTTCCTTCTGGAAGCTCTTTGCGCAGGAAGTTGTCATTTTCCGCAGTTTCAACTTTATATTCGCCTTTGATGCTGACGGTATCCCTGGTGAACTGGATATCCAGATCTTCAGCAGAAACTCCTGCGATCAAGGCACGGATCTCATAGCCTTCGTCGGTGCTGCGGACATCCGCGGGGATCGAGCACTCACAGTCTTCGAAGTTCCTTCGCATTGCTTCGGAGGGCATCATCCACGGGCGGCGGTTTGGGTTAATACGGGGAGAAAAATAGTACATCATGTTGGACTCCTTTATGTTTGATGGGTTCATTCTAAATTGTGGATATTAGAAATCCGATAACAGCTTATATGCGTTTCATAAGATTTTATGGCTGGTTGAATATGGTATGATTGCCGCGAATTGCAATGGACGATAAGATCACGATCATCGAAGGCCCTCCGCCAATTTTTGAGCCGGTAAGTGATGCCTGGGCGCTGGGACTCTCCGAATCATCTTCCAGCTCCGATTTGACCATCACCCGTCTGAGAACCTTCAACGGCGCAGAATTGATGGAGCGCTGTCACCGCGCCTGGGATAAACAGGATCTTTGCTGGCTGCATTACCGCAATGAAATGGGGCTCGAGGAACAAACCCCCATCCTTGCTGCGCGGGCAGTGGATACCAGCGACGGACAGGTGCTCTTCCTGTGGGTTCGCCATCATCCCAATCTTCCCCCACCTGGTGAAAACCTAATTTAAACTCTATAAAATAAAAAACACGGCATGGCATACATGCTGTGTTTTTTTGTGCCCCAGGAGGGACTCGAACCCTCAACCAAGGCGTTAGGAGTGCCCTACTCTATCCAGTTTGAGCTACTGAGGCGCGCGCCAATTATAGCATCAGAAAATAAAAACATGAGCGGTCTCGCATAGCAGAGGGTTTCATTCGGTTTCACTGCCGGGGGCAGTCGCTGCCACTTGGGTCAGCCTGGTTATTTTATTGAGATGCCACTGTATCTCAAGGTGTGGAGTATCTCCACAGTTCAGAATACCGAAACAACTATGCGATTTTCTTACAGAGACCACTCATGTATAAAAACAATATAGCACGCAAAACGCGAGAATTCAACCACACTTAAGGCTGGCCGATGAGGATATTTCCAAAATTGAGGATGACCGGATATTTAGCCAGCGATAACCCACCCACTCCCACCAGACCGGGCTCGGTTTGATCTGCGAGCGGGCGGTTGAACACTTCCGTCCCGTTGATATTGAGGATGAGGTTGTTGCCAATACACAAGAACTGGATCACATTGGTTTTATCCGTACCGGTGTTGATCGCAGCAGATGGCGTATCGGCAATGTAGTTCGTGTAAGGGTTTTTGTTTGTGATTCGTTTTTCAGAATCATATCGATAAACTGAAAAAAAGCCTGATGTGGATACCCGCGCTTCGTACCAGCCTTTATCGTTAGCCCGGCAGACCAAGGCAGCAGCGTGTTCGTTGACCCCATGGCTGGTGATCTCCGCCTGGAGGTTGACATCCGGGTAAATCCCCCCGCTGTAAAAGACATAGGCGTCTGTCTGGGGGGCCTTGATAGCCAGGTTCATGCCCGTATCGTTGGAGGTCAGGGTTACTTGATCTGGCTTTGTGGTGGTGACGATCAGGGGAGGGTTGGCCATCCAGCAATTCTGTGTAGCTGACCCATTGAAACCTTCCGTGTAATACTCCGGGCAGGCAAGCGGCTCACTCGCTGTTGTGTTCTGCGCAGCCGGGTTCACCCCCGAGCGATCCTCTGGAGCAGCAGTTTTTATTACAGGTCCAGGAGGTCCCTGAGTTCCACAGGCAGAAAGAAGAAGAACCGCACACAGGCTGGTTTGTAAGAAGACAATTACACGAGTTTTCACTGCCTTTATTATATTGCAATCCAACCCCCTGCGGGAGTACTCCCCTTTGATTTTTCAATTTTGTCTCTCCAACTGGGGTTAAAGCGATTGCCAGGCATGGGGGGGACATGCCTGGCAATCTTCACGGAGGGAATGTCATCAACTGCTTTTTATTGACGCCCGGGGGGGACGGGCGCCAAGGGCATTTGATGGCCAGACACCATTTGTCTACCAATAAAGTGTTCGGTGTCTGGCATTAATATATACAAAAACTATCAGAATAGCATTAATTGGGATTAAGAGTTCGATTAATCTTGTGCCTTTCAGGTATCCTTCCCCGCCTTAAAGAGCCTCAGCCATTCTTCAACATCTCCTTCACCAAGTTCGGGTTGCTCCCTGGTTCTCTGCTGTTCCTTACCGATGCTTTCAAGGAGCATCCTGGTAAATTCTGGACTATCAACGATCCGGGCTCCCAACCTTCGGCAGGCATCCTGCACCGCCCGGTCGTGGCTCACCACACTCCACCCATTGGCAGTTTTTTTCAAAGATCTGATCCGGTCGATGATGGCTGAATCTGCAATGGCGGGTGGCCGAATGGAGTGAACGGTGATCATTCCCACCTTGCGCGTTCTTTGCCTGCCTTCGGGTGCTTTATCAAAATACACTTCGATTCTGCTGCGGCTTACCCGCGCGTGCACCTGCAGCAGGCTTACCAACCTTTCCTCATCATCCATATCGGAAAGGTTCAATCCAGGGACGAAAGGGATCAGGTTATGACCATCGATCAAATATTGCATGGATTTCCCAGACTAATCTCAAATGTGCTATGATTTACCCATCCAATTATGAGAACAGCCTCGCGGTCGCTGCCCTTCATTGTACTCAATATTATTATCTCCGCCCTGGTAACCCTCACCGTACTATTCATATGGGATAAAACGCACCCGGTGCAAACCCCGCCCGCGGTCAAAACCTCGTCGCTGCCACAGACGATCGTCTCCGGTGATTGTGACGCGGTAATTCCTCCGAAATCCGAGGAAGTAGTGCGCATCACCAACGTTTTCGGCGCGGGGAATCTTCAGGAGGAGCAGGTCTCCATTCAGCGGGTGGGTGATGGCGAGCTTTGCTTGAATGGATGGAAATTATCCAGCGAGAGTGCCGGTTCCTATACCTTCCCTTCCCATCTTCGACTTTATACCGGCGGTGCCACCATCACCGTCTATTCCCGTCCCGGCACGGATAACGCGCTCGAATTGTACTGGGGCAGAACATCCGCCGCCTGGCAAACCGGGCAAAAGGCGCGCATTTATGACCCCGCCGGAACTCTCCGGGCGGAATTTACGATCCCCTAAAACATCTCCAGGAATGCATTCATGACACAAGCTCTCTACCGAAAATGGCGCCCGCATCTTTGGGAGGAGGTGGTCGGTCAGGATCCGATCGTCCAAACCCTGAAGAACTCCATCCGGCTGGGCAAACTTCGCCACGCCTATCTTTTTTCCGGTCCGCGCGGAACCGGAAAGACCACCACCGCCCGATTGCTGGCCAAGTCTTTCAATTGTCTATCCGAAGACCCTGCCGATCGTCCCTGCGACAAATGCGCCCACTGCCTGGCGGTGAATGATAACGCCTATATCGATCTCATCGAAATAGATGCAGCATCCAACACCAGCGTCGAGGATGTCCGCAAAATGCGGGAAAAGATCGGCCTCTCCCCCAGCCAGGGGAAATACAAGGTCTATATCATCGACGAAGTGCACATGCTTTCCACCGCGGCGTTCAACGCGTTGTTGAAAACGCTTGAGGAGCCCCCCGCCCACTCGGTTTTCATCCTGGCGACCACAGAGCTCCATAAGATCCCAGCCACGGTGCTCTCCCGCTGTCAGCGCTTTGAGTTCCGCCGCATCCCGGTCAACCACATCGTCGTTCAGCTGGAAAAGATCGTCCAGAACGAAAACTTGCAGGTAAGTAATGACGCCCTGGTGCTCATCGCCCGCCAGGCAACCGGCAGCCTGCGGGATGCGATCTCGCTTCTGGATCAGCTCACTTCCACCGGCGAAGCTGTAGATTTGGCAAGCGCCCAGGAACTGCTTGGGACTTCCGCCAGCCAGTCCGTGATCGACCTGACCGCAGCGGTGATCGATAAAAACGCCGGGGTGGGTTTGGAATCCTTACACGCTGCACTGGATGGCGGCACCGATCCCCGCCAGTTCGCCCGCCAGCTCGTCGATCACTTCCGCGGGTTGCTCCTCATCGCATTGGGTAACCCGGAGCAGGTGGACGCCTCGCCCGATCAGAAGCAGGTCATGCAGACCCAGTGCAACCGCACCGATTCCCGCAGCCTGGTTGAATACATACGCTTATTCAATATCGCTGCTTCTGATTCCCGGAATGCCTGGCAGCCCTCCTTATCGTTGGAGATGGCGTTCGCGCAGGCGGTTGCCTTTTCTCCCGAAACTGCCGAGACCCCCGTTCAGGCGACTATCCCATCCTATAAAAAGGATAATCCTTCACTTTCCAAAACACCACAACCGAGTTTCTCTTCACAACCCAAACAGGTCGCTGCGGTACCGCTGGTCGAAAAACCCACTCCGGGCAAAGCAGTTCAAACTGTAAACCCTGCGTCGCATCCCGAACCGTCTTCTGGTCAATCCGAAGAGATTCTGCGGCAGTGGGATAAGATCCGTTCCGCGGTCAAACGTCAGCGACCGCAGACGGAAGCCCTGTTGAATTCCTGCAAAGTGCGCCGCATTCAGGATGGGGTCCTGGTGCTTGGCTTTGATGGCGATCTATTGCGTTCCAAAATGGAGACCGGAGATAATATCACCGCCACCCATGATGCCATCCGCGAGGTTACTGGTTTGGATATCCAAATTAAGTGCACAGTTGTCAGTGCCAAAACCGCCAACATGCCCCAGGACATGGGTGCCGAGCCGGACGGGATCGTATCCGCGGCGGTGAACGCTGGCGGCAAAATCATTCACAAGGAGTAGAGGCATGTCGAAGGGATTCAATCGCCCCCAAGGGGGGGGTGGCATGGGAATGATGGGACAATTGAAGAAGTTGCAGGAGCAAATGGAAGCTGCCCAGGAGCAGTTGGCTGTGGAGACAACCACCGCCAGCGTGGGCGGAGGCGCGGTGAAAGTGACCGTCACCGGCGACCAGAAGCTCACTACGGTATTCATCGATCCAGAATTATTGACCGGTGCTGATGCAGAAATGCTTCAGGACCTGATCCTCAGCGCGGTAAACCTCGGGTTGGATCAGTCCCGCGCGATGGCTGCCGAAAAGCTGGGCCCCCTGGCAGGCGGCTTGGGTGGATTGGGATTCTAAGAGATCCTCATGGCAATTCTGCCAGAACCCGTCCAGAATTTGATTGCAGCCTTCGAGCGGCTGCCAGGCATCGGTCCAAAGACCGCGTCACGGCTTGCCTTTTACCTGTTGCGCGGGGATGAGGGCATCTCTCTACAGCTCGCTGAGGCGTTGATGAAGCTGAAATCCGCCACCGCGCTTTGCCCGCAGTGCTTCAACATCACCCTGGCAGACGCGGGTATGTGCGAGATTTGCTCAAATCCGCAACGCGCGGAAAGCACGCTGTGTGTGGTGGAGGAACCCATCGATGTGCTGGTGCTGGAGCAAACCGGCGGTTTTTCCGGGCGCTATCACGTTTTGCATGGTGTCATTTCACCCATTGAAGGCATTGGCCCGGATGACCTGCGCATTCGTCCCTTGATCGAGCGGGTGAAGACCGGCGGGGTTCTGGAAGTGATTTTGGCGACCAACCCGAGCATGGAGGGGGATGCCACCGCACTCTATATCAAGCAGCAATTAGCTCCTTTCAAAATTCGCCTCACCCGCCTGGCGCGCGGTCTTCCGATGGGCGGAGATCTGGAATACGCGGATCAGAACACGCTTCTACGCGCCCTCGCCGGGCGGCAGGAGATGAGTTGACCATCTTTTTGGAATTTAGGTAACAGCTACCATCCGCTAACCAGCAAACCAAAAGGTTATTATTGGTTTAGGTTTTCGCGAATAAAGATCGAACCGGTGTCATCACGGAATAGTAGCTTAAACCCTTCAATTTGCCCGGCGTCCGCGTCCCGATAGAACTTTTGCGAAAGCGCAAATTCCGGCGGATCAATCCCCTGCACCGCCGGGTTGATGTAATCTTTGATGCGCTGATTCAGCAGCAGCAGCACGTCGAATTTATTTTCCTGGATGTAACCATAATTCAAAAGATCAAATGTGGTTGTGACGGTCCAATCCGAATGACCGGGCATATACAGCCGGTAATCGTAATAGACCTTCAGAGGCTGCCTATCCAGGGATGCCAGCTTTGACGACACTGTTTCAAAGAATGCGATCCGTGGATTATTCTCCGCGCGTCCTATCCGCTCTTCAAAAATATTTGCATCGGTGGAAATGAATCGCCCTAATTGAAAGACCATAATGGCGAGCAGGACCGTTCGCAGAATATTCTCTTTGTTGAACCAGCGCGTTCCCCGAAGCTTCTCCGGTAGCAGGAGGCCAACACACGAAAATACCGGCAGGGTTACCGGCAGCCAATACTGGAATTTGAAGTGCGAGAAGAAAAACACGGTGATGGTAAGCGGAAGGAACCATGCCAGGATCAATGCGTGAAGGAGACGCTGTTTTCCTTTAAACACTCCCCACACCGCGCATCCCAGCGGGATGGCAAATAAAACTAGGCCGCCATAGTTTTCCTGTATGGAAGGCAGCGCGGCAAAAAACCCTTTCGCATAAACCACCCCATACCCTTCGCTCAGAACCAGGGTCTGCTGGCGGAAAATCTGCAAGTAAGTATCCCGCGCCCAGTGGGAAAGCATGAAAGGGTTGGAGGCAATATACGTGACCACCATGATGCCCACAAAAGCGCAACTCATTCCGATCATACGCCTTACCGAAGCGCGCTTTGTGAAAAATCCAAGGACGAGGGTTAATCCGACAGCCAGGAAAAAATACAACCCCACCAATTTGATCGCAGTTGCCAGACCGGTGAAAAACGCCGCCAGGAGGAAGTTTCTTCCAAAACGAAGATCATCCCTGTTCAAGAAGAATAATGTGAGCACCGCGAACAGAATTGTCAGCCCGTCTGGATGCCACCACAGGTTGTTGCGCACAACCGCAGGGATGCTGATCAGAAACACAAGCAGAACCGGTGAGCGGTAGCTTTTAAAACCGTCCTGCATGAATACCAGGATTAGTACCGCCAGGATCATCGGCAGCACACTTATGAGTTGCCTGGTAAGTGCCATGAAAAGCGGGATCTGATCGAGAAGGCCAGCCAATCGAAGCGGCAATGCAATTAGCGCAGAAAGTGCAAAAAAGGGGAAACCGTAGAAGTAATAGTCATAGAAAACGAACTGGTGCAGGGATTGGTAGATCCCTTCCGCGGGGGCGACCATGCGTTGGACATAAGGAATCAGCACACCTTCATCCGGCTCGAACATGCTGACCATGGCGAGGTTTGCCGAGGAAAGCTGATTCACCCAGAAAAAAGCGATGAAGATCAACCCGGCTATCACCAGGCAGAGCAACAGGATCCAATTTTGTCTTTTTCGATCGGCTTCCATCATGGATTCAACTCATCAAAAAGCGATGGTTCCTTCCTTCCATAACTTCATAATGGATAGGATCCCAATTGAATTCACAGGTTGAAGAATATCCACTCACACGCCGAATTTATGATGTTATTTCCCAAAGCACACCGGCGAGCTCCATGTATATATCCCTTTGCTGGGGGGAGATGGGCACCTCGCGGATCAAGCCGGAGATATCAGCCACACCTGGAGAAGTACCTGGCTGGTGACTTTGCTCCAGGACGCGTAGCTGCTCCTCCAAATTTTCCAGGTCCTGTTTGGCATCCTTTAAATTCGCCGCAGCGTCACCGGCCATCCGAACTTGAGACACACTGGAAGAGATGCTCCTCCTCCTTCCCCCGAACAAACTCAAAAGAACTTCTCCGCCTTTCGCAACCATTTCAATATTTCGATTGGTGGATTGTGCCTGCATCTTTTCCACTTTGAGCTGCTGGTCGCGGATACGCTGGCGCAGCGGCAGGGATTTCTTTTCAAGTTCCATTTTCTTTTTGACATCTTCTGCGCCTCCCACTTTTGCGGATTCCTGCTGGCAACGTGCCATAAACGCATCCTTCGTCTCCCCCGGAATGCTGGCCAACTTTAATTCCTCGTTCACAAAAATGGTCAGGCTGCCCTGGCGGTAGATCCAATCGATGAAATCCTTCTGCAGATCATCCATCTTCTTCTTTGTAGCCAGAAATCCTGGCAGGGAGGCGAATTTCAGACCTGCCTGCGGGGTGCGTAGAAGTTGAGAAGCATCCATATCTCTGGTGATATTTGCCTGCCAATCTGGCATTCCCTGCGGTTCAAACTTGAGGACCGATGCTTTTCGAACGATTTGGTTCACCCCGTATTGTTTTGAAAAATAGCGCACCTGTGCCTGCAACAACAAGCCGGGTTGATAGGCTCCACCTGTCTGATCCCCTGCAGCGGGCTTGAAGTATTCATTGACCCCGGTTGGGATGACTGGTTTTTGGGCGGAATAATCTCCGGAATCCGGGGAACTGTTCACAGCAGACACCGGAACTGCTGCCTGGGATGCAGCGGCTGAAGCGGCTTGATCGGACCTCTTCGTGTGCCCGGCCAGCTTATTCAGGTAAGGGATCTGTGTACGGGTAAGCGGTCCGGCCAGGAAGTTTAGCGTCCAACGCGTCGTAATTACCACCGGTCCTTTGGCATGCACATTGTGCAGTAGAAAGATACGCTTTCCCAGTCCGGAAATTAATTTATCTGCAGCGGACCGGTCGAAGGTCCCGCTGGCGCCCTGCAATCCATCCAGCAGGCGCTGCTTATCCTGGTCAGTCTGCAGGCGGCCGATCAGCCAGGTGCCGGCGTTGGAGAGCGCCTTGTAATCCACATCCACCGGGTTCTGCGTGGCCAGAAGCAGTCCAACTCCAAAAGCGCGTGCCTGCTTGAGCAGCCTGAGCAACACAGGGCGTGACGGTGGATTCGCCACCGGGGGCAGATAACCCAGGATCTCGTCAAAATAGAGCATCGCCCGCAATGTTCCGGTGCCGCGCTGGGTGAACATCCAGCTCTCCACCGCGCTGAAAAGCAGGGTGACGAAGAACATGCGTTCGTTGTCATCAAGGTGCGCCAGGTAGAAGACACTGTGGCGGGGTTTTCCATCCTTGGTGAAAAGCAAAGCGTCAATATCAAGCGGTGTGCCCTCCTGCCAGGTTTCGAAGGAGGGTGACGCCAGGAAGCTGTTCAGCAGCATCGCCAGGTCCATTCGCTCTTTTTCCGGATAGAAGGAATCCACCGGGAATGCCCCCAGACGGTCGAATGGCGGTTTTTGGGTTTGCAGAATCAAAGTGGGCATATCCAGCCCCTGCCCCTTGCTCCAGGCATCCTCCAAAAGCGAAGAAAGCAGGATATGCTCCTTCGAGCGAAGTGGATCAATATCCTTCAACCCAACCAGACCAAGCAGCGCAGTTACAATGCTGGCGATCTTATCGCGCAAAACCTCGCGGTTTTCCTCCCAGGGGAGAGCTGGCGCATCAAACGAGGAGAGGATATTCACCGACTCCCCGGAGGAGGAGCCAGGGGTATAGATGGTGAAATCAGCGGCGGATTTCAGCGCCTGGATATTTGCTCTCCCCAGTCCCCAACCTTCCAATCCTTTTTTCCAGTTTTCTGCGGCCGTTGTGCCAGCCTGGGCGGTGGATTGCCCCGCCCGGCGGGCGATCTCGGGATCGATCCAGGGTTCAAAATCCGAAGGCAGCAGATCGGGGAAATGCAGCAGCAGGTTGGTCAGGTCGCCTTTCGGATCCACGATCAATGCCGGGATACCCTTCAGAGCGGCTTCCTCCATCATCGCAATGCACAGACCTGTCTTGCCCGAACCTGTCATACCCGTGACGATGGCATGCGTAGTCAGGTCCGCCGGATCGTAGATCACTGGCTGGTCGAGCGCAGTTCCCTTCGCCAGGTCATATTGTTTTCCCAGGAAAAAACCTTCCAAATCTGCCATGGAACCCTCCAATTATTGTTGGGGTATTGCGTACAAGCGATAAGCCCCGCCAAAATCCTGGATCAATGGCAGTGAGGCAAGCAGCGTGTCCAATTGATCCAGTTCAGCGATGGGATGGTGAGGGTCTGGATTTTCACGCAGGAAATCCACACCCGCCTTATTGTAAAGGATAACGGTGAAACCCTGATGCCGCCAGGATGCCAGGATGGATTGCGGATCTTTTAGCATCGCCAGGTCGTGTTTCCAGCGATCCAGGATCTCGTCCGGATCGCACTTGGGCAGGCAAAGCAGCCCGCGCGGCTCGTAAAGCAAAAGTGCTTTCTGACCATCTGGAAGCGTGCGGATCGAATCCATCGCCGGGCTGAACCAACCAAGGGCGTTTTCCTGGTATTGCTTTTCGGATTGCGCCCCCCCCAGCAGCGGGAGCGCCCCCGCCCGGTTGAAGGCCAGGAATACCTCAAGTGTGTTTAACCCCAGCACCAAAATTATCAAGACCTGGAGCAACCTTCCCACCCGCAAGGCGGGCAGCTCAATTCGGCTGGCACCGTAGAAACCAAACCCTGCCAGAATGGCAAATGCCGGGAATATGGAAAAATACATGCGGGTTTGGATCAGGTATCCGCTGAGCTGGTTGCCAGCTGCCCACAACCCCAACCCAAGGAGCCCGATCCAGGCTGCGTTTTGCAGGGAGGCCTTTTGATCGTTGTTCAATTTCCGGTAGCCGATCCAGGAGAGCGCACCCAGCCCCAGCAGTAGTGGTCCAGCAGAGACGCTGTAGCCCTCGGTTGTCTCACTGCCAAAGACTGTCGCCCGGAAAGGCAGCAGGAAAAGGTCGCGCCAATCACCCCAGGGCGGTAAGCCCTGGTAGACCCCTATGCGCACCGCATCCATCGCCCCGCCCGGGAAGAAGAAGGGGTAGACCGGGTTGCCGGTGTTGACCCAATTTCTTGCCAGCCAGGGGAAGGCGGCCAGGATGGCTGCGCCTGCGAGGATGAAAACACCAGAAAAAAACGACTCGCGGCGTTTGTAGCAATGCCAGCAGAATGCACCGAATAGTGCGATTGATAAAAACCCAGCGGTGTATTTCGTTGAAAAAGCGAACCCGGCAAAAAGACCTGCGAAAAAGAGCGACCGGCGCTTGCCGGAAATTCTCCAATTGTCCAGGCAGACGATTGCGCCCAATCCGAAAAACAACCCAAGCCAATCCACATATCCCCAGGCCATGGAAATGGCGAATGTATAGCCCGCCAGCAGGCTGATCGGAGCCACCCATCCGGCAGGATTATCCAAACGGGTGCGCACAAACCCCGCCAAACCAAGAAGGGCCAGTAGGGCAAAAAACCAGCCCAAAACGGTTGCACCTGTAGGTCCACCCAGGCCCATTGCCAGGGTGTAAAGCATTTCGGTCGCCTGCGGCATGCCAGACATCGCGATCCAGGGCAGGTAATCGAAGCTGCCGCTTTGCAAATAAGCCTGGGGCATGGTCAGGTGGTACATCATCGCGTCGTATTTAACCGGAGGTGCAAGCGCGGTCATCAATCCGAAAGCAAGGAGGACGACTGACAACCCGCCGCAGACTTTCCAGAACCGGCTGCTTTCCTTCCAGAACGAATGAATCCCGCCCCACAATTTCAACCATTCCAGGATTTTTCTGCGGAAAAGGAGTACCAGTGCCACCAAAAGAATGGCAAAAACAAGCGGGTGAAAGCCGCCAACCAGACCGATCAGCATCATCCCCAGTGCCAACAGCCCCAATCCCAAGCCCGATTGAAGGCTGAGAACCGCCATCGGATGGTACCCCTCCAGGGTGATCAATCTTGCGCCAATTCCGCCGGCAATGGCTACGATCAGAAAAGCCAGGGATACCCGCCAGACCGCCTGCGCCAGGGTCCCAGCCAGTTCAGGCGTAAATGGTTTATGGATGGCGTAGTATCCCAGGACGATGACGAGCAGCCAAACTACGGCAAAAATCCCCAGAACCAGGTTGCGGTTTTTGGAATCCATAAAAAGTTGTTTCCCAATCAATTATAGATGATGTAGCTGATCACGACCCGGTTCAACGCGCGCTGGCATAAAAAATGCACTAAAATCCTGACCGCACCATGATGAATATCTCAAACCAACAAACAGGTTTCATTATTAATGATTGACATCCATTTATCCAGCCTGAATCGTACCGCCGGGCAAATATTGCCTGATCTGCCAGGGTTATTCGCCACCACTCCCCCGCGCCGCACTGCCCGTGGACGCGACCGCGACTTCCTCGTTATCCTGCTCAGTCCGATCGGCTCGGATGACGCTCTTTCCGCAAACCGTATCTCAGACCTCCTGAGCACCGCTGCAGAAAAATTCTATAAAAGCGCTGGTTCCATCACGTCTGCCCTTTCCGAAGCGGCGGATTTTCTGAATAATTACTTCACCGAAATCAATAAAAATCTATACCCCAACAAGGTTCCCTGCACAGCGGGACTGAATCTCCTGGTCATCCGTGGAGATCTTTTCTTCAGCGCAAGCGCTGGGTCATCGGATTGTTTGATCTGCCGATCAGGAAGTTATGAAAACCTCGGTTCAGAAACCACTCCCCAGCCTGGCCTGGGTGTGGGGAGATCGGTACAATTGCGGTTCTCGCAATCGACGCTTGCTGCGGGTGAAATGATTCTTTTCGCGCCCCAGATACCAGCAGGATGGAACGAAGCCTCACTCCAAAGCGCCACCAGTCTCGGCTTTGAGGAAATGTACAAATTGCTGGTGAGGGAAGGCGGACCGGATGTTGCAGCCGGGATCATCCGCATCGCACCCGGAAAAGGACAGCTCATCCGGCACCGGATGTCCGCTGCGCCTGTCCAGCAGCCAGTTGTTACTTCAGCCTTCGCAGCCAGCCCCGGAACAGTCCCGCCAGTCTTTAAGCCGAATGCCCCAGAGCCTCTCACAGACGCGAGCGGAACCGCCAAAATGAAAGAAAGCGCCGGTGGCTTAAGATTGGCAGCGATTTTTACAGGGATAAAAACTTCCTGGCAGAAATTCTCCAGCCGCCGTCCCACCTGGATGAAGAATGCCGGAGTTAAAGCTGCCAGCGTATGGGTGGAAGGTGAACCGAAGCGGCAAAAAGCTTTCTCTACTTTCAGGCTCTTTCTGGCACGCATGCTGCCAGGCATCACCGAGAAATCCCCTGCCATCCCGCAGAGCACCATGTTGTTCGCTGCCATCGCCATTCCCATCGTGGTGGTGGCCGTGGGGATCACCATCTACCTGCGAAGCGGCCGGGGGGAACAGCACGTGATCAACCTGCAGGTTGCCCAATACTACGCCGGGCTGGCTTCCAAGGAAAAAACACGCGAACTGCAGACGGAATATTGGTCGCAAGCGGACGATTGGTTGAAGAAAGCGGAAAGCTATGGCAAAACCGATGAATCCAATCTGCTGCACACCCAGGTGGCTGCAGCGCTGGATTCACTCCAGGGGGTCTCGCGCCTGGCCATGGTTCCCGCACTATCCTCATCAATCCCAAAAACATCCAAGATCACCCGCGTGGTTACCCGCGACCAGGATGCATATCTATTGGACGCCCCCACTGGGCGTGTTTCGCGCGTGACCCGTAAAAATTCGGAAACCTACCAGGTTGATTTCGACTTCAACTGCGGTCCAGGCGGATTCATTGGCAAACTGGTGGATATCGCCGCTCTGCCCCCCAACAACATCCAGGTGCAGCCTGGCATCAGCGGCGGCGCTTCGATCATTGGCGTGGATGAGTATGGTAATGCGGTATACTGCGCGCCCAAAGCCAACCCGACCTCCAAGGCGCTTCCGCGCCCGAAGGTGAACTGGAGCCATATAAAAGCAATCACCCTCAACGATGGCGTCCTATATGTTCTGGATACGGGGACTGGGCGGGTCTGGCGTTATCGTAGCGGTGAGAAAGATCGCGCGTACGAATACAGCCAATCACCCTCCCAATTTTTCGATCTGGCAGCCCAAAATAACGGTGGTGATTACGTTGACCTGGCGGTCAGCACCGATGATCTCTTCCTGCTGCTCAAGAACAACCAAATGGTTCACTGCGTCTACAGCCGCGTTGATTGGAAGGAATCCACCTGCACCAACCCGGCAATCTATGAGGACATGCGCTCCGGCAGTCCTCAGGCGCTGCCCTTGAATGGATTGAGCTTTTCGCAGCTGGCTTTCACCGAGCTGCCCGATTCGGCCCTGCACATCCTGGATAATAATTCCCCTTCGATCTATAAGTTCGGGGTGCAGTTAAATCTATACCGCATCCTGAACATCGATGCAGCCCAGGGGTACGACTTGCCGCACTCAAAACCCACGGCATTCACGGTTTCGCCCGAGCAGGTGGTTTTCCTGGTTTATGGGGATGAGTTGTTCTATGCTCGGATGCCCTGAGTTTTTATTCGTTCAACCCAAGATTCCATCCCGCGGGATCTGATCATTTTGACAACGGTTTTTGGCGCAGCAACCGGGAGGAATTTCCCAGGATACCCAGGTCGGGAATGATCTGCAGGGTGGCTGCCAAAGCAGGGGGTAGAAATCCGAGTGCGGCCAGGCTGATCCCGATGACGTTGTAGAACCCGGCGAAAATCAGGTTGCCACGTACCACCCGCATCGTGCGCTGGGAAATCGCAAAAACTTCCGGGACCAGCATCCAATCCTCGCGCAGGATGGCTATATCGGATGCCTCCAGAGCGATATCCGAACCGGAGGACGCTAATGCGATTCCTACATCCGCCTGGGCAAGCGCCGGAGCATCGTTGATCCCATCTCCTACCATCATCACCCGTCTGCCCTGCTTTTGGTAATCACTCACGATGCGGATCTTATCTTCCGGGAGTAATTCCGCCTGGAATTTCACGCCTAAATCAGATGCCACGCTTGCAGCAGAAGCGTTGTTATCCCCGGTGAGCATTTCGATATGCTTGATTCCCAGCTTGCGTAAACCCTGAATGGCTTCCGGCACATCCGTGCGCAGGGTGTCAGCCAGGCCAAGCATGCCAATCAACGCATCGTCGTAAAAAATATACAATACCGTACGCCCCATGGATTCCAATTTACTCGCAGCTTCAGGTTTGGGTGTGCCGTTCAAAACAAGCCGGGAACCGATGCGGATCTCATGGTTTTCCACTGTGGCGGTAAGTCCTATACCAGCCTGATTATGAAAATTCTCCGGGATGGTTAATGGGATCTCACGCCTTGCGGCAGACTCGCGGATGGCAGCTGCCAGAGGATGCTCGGAATAGCGTTCGGCGGATGCCGTGAATTTAAGAATCTGGTCTTCAGTTACTCCGTTCAAGCAAATAATATCCTTTATTTCCGGCTTGCCGAATGT
>Ga0208980_10000460_pt1 | contig 22748 bp, 22 predicted proteins | sample WetSurMetagenome_3_FD_187993 | JGI IMG/M metagenome (GOLD analysis project Ga0208980, IMG submission 187993) | Wetland microbial communities from Twitchell Island in the Sacramento Delta, sample from surface sediment Aug2011 Site A1 Bulk (version 2) | ecosystem: Environmental > Aquatic > Marine... | reverse complement strand
ATGCACTGAACCCTGACCCGGCAGGTGAGCATCCCGCAAATGGCAAGGCTTGTGCGTGGTCGCACCCCATTACGCCCACCACGCGCTACCCAGAGGGTGTGCCGCGTTTGACGGAGCCCGGTGTCGGTGGGTCTTGCTCTGCCAACCCGCGCTAGAGGGTCCTTCCAACCGCCTGTTACTCTCGTGTAGAGTGGGTGCCGACAGTCTTTGCGCATGATCGGCAGGGTGACGACCATCTGGAGGACCGTTGAGCATGACCACCGGGCTGCACATTTCACTTCCCGAGGCATTGAAGGCATACGTGAAGGAGCGCGTAGAAGAGAAGCGCTACGGCACTCCCAGCGACTACATCCAAGCGCTCGTTCGAGAGGATCAGAGGCGACGGGAAGAAGAGCAACTGGAGCAGATGTTGCTCCGGGGGATCGAGTCGGGTAAGAAATCACGGATGTCAAAGAAGGAGATCGATGCAATGTGTCGGGATCTCCGTGACCGGTTGCGGAAACGATCGACCGAGTGAGGCGTGCCCCACAGTGCCGCGGTAGGATTACCTTGGTTGATGGATGCAGGGTCACCGCATCCATAGGATCTGCGCAGGTTGAACCCGTGCCCTGGACCCTGTGGCCACCCGGGTCTGATCTGAGCACAAGCGCTCGCCGATTAGCAAGAACTTTGCCGGGAGCGGGGATCAATCGAGGTTGATCGGGAAGGGTGGGCCCAGGAAAACAGGCCCCGGGAGGCCAGACCCGCAACGCGGGGGATCGCCTGGCAGCCCCCATCGGTAACGGGATGAAATTGTGCTGCTGGGCAGGGTTTCCTGCCCAGCAGCAGGCTGACTATTCCATCTTGACCGTGATGCCGCTGGCCGATCCCACGTTCAACTGCAAACCTTCAGTTCGCGACTCCAGGCGCATGATCACGCCATGCTCGTTCTTGAGCCGCAACCCACCGACGCCACCACCTAAGGCAATGCCGGCGTCCAGCTTGGTGTAGATGCCCGGGAATTTCACGACATCCTTCAAGTCGTAGACCTCGCCCGCGGCGCTCATCTTCGAAATGCCCACGTTGGCGCCCACCGTCAGGCCGCCGATCTTGAAAGGATACTCCTTGCCCTGGAACGTCAGCATGCCGCCGCCGGTGCTGCCGCCCACAATGAAGGCGAACTGCGTCTCGTCGATCACCACCGTCCCGGAGGGCTTCGCGGCATCCTCCGCCAGCGCCAGACCGCCCACCAACAGTGTTGCGGTCAGCAGGGCGCCGCTGGTCATTCTGCGATAGTTCTGCATCATCGGATTTCTCCTCGGGTTGAAGACGTCAACGGAAGTTGACAGGTTGTAGAGGAACCGGCGCCGAGAGTCGAAATCCCCTCAGTGCCAGGTGGGAGGCGCCGCTCCATCGGCCGGGCTGAACCTCTAAACAGTGAGATTCGATAGGGTACTCCACTTTCTTGGGTCAACTACCATCCGGCCGAACGCAGCTAGCAAGCCCGCGCCAGGGATTGTACCGGTGTACCGGAGTTGATCGAGGTCGCTCAGGAAGGCCGAGCAAAGGCACTCCGGGCCTAAAACTTGACGATGGGTGCGTTGGCGAGCATCCGCTCGGCAACCTCCACCAGGGCTCCGGTGTCCACCCGATGCATGAAGGTCGAGTAGGTGAGCAGGGCCAGGAGGTAGCGGGGATCGCTGATCCAGGGTGGCAGGTACACCGGCGCCCGCACCAGACCCATCGCAGCCAGCTCGCACAGGGCCGGGATGTCCAGGATATCGAGCTTGCCGCAGAAAAGCACTTGCAGGACATCGGAACGCCCGGTCGCAAAGGTGGCCCGGACCGCATTGCTGACCTGCAACAGACCGAACAGGTAGACGACGTCCTTGGTGAAGGGGGCGCCGCCAGAGATGACACCGCCCCGAAACACCCGCCGTGTATTCTCGAACGCCTGATCGGGGGTTGCGGCCCGCTCCAGGAAATAGCGATAGACCTCGAGAAAATCCGCCCCCTCGATGGCCATCTGGATGGCAAAGACACGGTCGGCGAGGCGCCGCATCCGGTCCAGCTCCATGGAGCCACTGATGATCTCCGCGAACACCGCCAGCCCCTCTTGGGTACGTGTAGTGCCGGGATGGCCGGCGGCGAGGATCGGGAGGTCGGTCTGTGCACGGCCATTGAGCGAGGTGGCACAATGGATGTAGGCCTCGTGATGCAGGAGTTGACTGGCATCGCGGTCGGTGAAGCGGGCGTCGCGGCGGATGCGGATCTCCTTCGCGGTGGCCAGGGCATTGGCCGAGAGCTTGTCGACCAGTACAACCTTGGGCGCGGCCTCGCCAAAATGGGCGCGCACGGCCCGTTCGATGTCTTGGGCCACCTCCTCGGCATCGTGGTAAGCCGGCGGTGCTATGTCCATTTCGATCCGGGAAAGCTGCTCAATGGTGTCGCGGACGCTCTCGGCGAGCTGCAGCGGCGTCAAGGGCACAACCCGCAGGGGGGCGGTGGGCTCGCCGTAGACTTGCCGGCCATACTCGAAAAAGGCCGTAGTGCCTACCGCGGCGAGCATGCGAGCGCTCCGCTCGAGGGTATCCGCCTGGCGCTCGAGCCAGACATCAACCAGGGTGAAGGGCGCGATCTCGCGGCGCGCCTCGCGCACGGCCTCGATAGCGAGCGTGGGGTTCAGGGGTTGGTAGCTGACCTGGGGGAGTTCCTGGGCGCCCTTGGCAAAGAACTCCGCCTTCACCTCCTGCGGCCAGTCGACGGAGCTCAGGACGCGGATCGATTTACTGGCCTTGTACAACAGACCGGATACACGACGGATGCGGTCTTTTTCGCGATCGGTGATCTGAGCGGTCATTTTTTTGGCTCCGGTTGTGGTCTCGGGAGAAGTATAGAAAGGCCGCGCCGGATCGGCACACTAAGGGCTTCCCTGGCCAAAACGATTACGGCGATTGGTTCGAGAAGGCGGCCAGCGCGAGGACATAGAGCGCCCCCAAGGTCAATTGCACCAGGGTGATCGGCAGCCCGTAGCGGACGAAGCGCATGAAGGTCACCCGCTGCCCCTCTGTCGCGCAAATGCCCACGGCGACGATGTTGGCCGAGGCCCCCACCAGCGTGGCGTTGCCGCCCAGGGTGGCACCGAACATCATGGCGATGAACACGGGCAGGGTAGCGGCCGGCCAGTCGGTGAAGCCGGCGGCCAGCGCCAGTTCGGGGACGGCCTCGGCGGCCACCAGGTAACCCTTGGTCATGATCATGGCGGCGGCCACCACCGGGATATTGGCTAGCAGGCTCGAGAGCATCCCGATCCCGGCGAGCAGGAGCAGGGCCACCAGGGTGAGCTGGGCACCGAACCAGGCATAGAGTTGCACCGACATCCCCTGAAGGAGTCCGGTCTTGGTGAACCCCTGCACCAGGCAAAAGATGGCTCCGAGGAAGATCAAGGTCTTCCAGTCCACGTCGCGCAACACGGCGTCTACCGGCTCGACCTGGGTACCATAGATTACCAACAGGGCCAGCGTAGCCCCGATGATCGCCACGGCGGGGGGAACGATTTGGGTCGGCAGGGCCTCGCCGAACAGGAAGAGGGCCACCATGACGGCTAAGACCACCAGGGCAAGGGCGACGAATCCCGGTTGCTGGATGGGTGCCGCGGGAGCCGCCGGGGGCAGGGTCAGGCGTGCCCCCCAGACCTCGGGCATCAAGCGCGGCAGCAGGGGCAGTATGACCAGCACCGCCAGCAGGCCCCCCAGGCTTACGCTGCGTAGGTACTCGCCGAAGGATAGCCCGATGGAGCTCCCGACCAGGAAGGTGGCGGGATCGCCCACCAGGGTGAGCATGCCCGCGGAGTTGCTCACCACGGCGGCGAGGATCATGGGGCCGACGAAGTCCACCTTGAGTGCCCGGGCGACCCGGATGATGACCGGCGCCACCAGGATCACCGTGGTGGCGTTGGGGAGGAAGGCGCACACCGGGGCCACCAGCGCCACCAAGAGCAGCAGGTAACGCTTGCCACTGCCCCCTGTGGCGTGCAGGAAGCGTTCCCCCACCCACTCGAAGACCCCGGTCCGGGCCAGCACGCGCGCTACCACCATGCCGCCGAACAGCAGCGAGAGCGGGCCGCCGGCGGTGACGGCCGCTGCTACCAGGTCATCGGTATTCAGCAGGCCGAGTGCCAGGAGCAGGCATACCCCCGCCAGGGCGGCAACCGCCATGTCGATAAGGTCCAGGGCGATCACCAGGATCACCCCAGCGAAGACCGCAACGGTCAGGTAGATTTGCAGCTCGGTCATGGCCGCGGCACTCCGTCAGTCGATGGGCGGGGCATACATCAGTCCCCCCTGGGTCCAGAGACGGTTCAGCCCGCGCTCGATCCGCAAGGGACTCCCGGCCCCGAGGTTACGCTCGTAGACCTCGCCGTAGTTGCCCACGGCCTGGATGGCGCGCACCGCCCATCCGGGCTTGAGCCCCAGGGATTGGCCGAGCAGCGCCCATCCGGGCTTGAGCCCCAGGGCTTGGTCCATCTGCCCCTTGAGTGCGTTGGTGAGCCAGCCGATCTGGGTGGTCCCGCTGTTCGCCTGGGCCTCGACGTTGGCGCGGGTCACGCCGTCCTCTTCGGCCAGGATCAGGGTGAACAGGACCCAGCGCACCACACTGGTCCATTCCGGGTCGCTGTTCAGGACCGCAGGCGCCAGGGGCTCCTTGGAGATGCGCTCGGGCAGGATGACGAAGCCCGCTTCGCCGCCGGGGGCGGAAAGGCGGGCGGCGACGAGCTGAGAGGCGTCGGAGCTGTAGGCACCACAGCGCCCGGCGAAGAAGGCGGCCGCCAGCTCGGCGGCGGTGTCCAAGACCAGGGGCTTGAAGCTGAGTCCGGAGCGCTCGGCGTAGCGCTCCAGGTTGCGCCGGTGGTGGGTCCCGCGCTTGACGCAGACCGTCGCCCCATCGAGCTCTGCCGCGGATTGGGCCCCGCCGGCCGGGACCATGAATCCCTGGCCGTCGTAGAAGAGGATCGCCGGAAACTGGACCTTGAGCAGCGCCTCGCGGGTCAGGGTCCAGGTGGTGTTACGCGACAGAATGTCGATCCGCCGCCCCTGGAGTGCCGGTAACCGTTCGCTGGCCCGCAGCGGCAGGAATTCTATCCGCTCGGCGTCCCCAACCACGGCGGCCGCGACGGCGCGGCAGAAATCCACGTCGAGGCCCTGCCAGCGGCCCTGCGCGTCGCGCTGCGAGAAGCCGGGGATGCCCTCGCTGACCCCGCAGCGCAGCGTTCCGCGAGACTTCACCGCGTCGAGGAGCTCCCCCGCGCCGGCGGCGGGCAGTAAGGCCGGCGCAACGGCCAGGAGTGCGATCAGTGCGGTGAGTCTAGCCGTTCGCATCGAGGCTCCTCGGGTCATGCCTGGCGAATCTCCTCTCGGCCGGCACGTCGGGGGTGGGGTCGGACACCCTGAGCCCGATCGGGAATGGGCCGCGCCGGATGGCCGGGCCTGCGTCCGCCGGGACTTGCGGGTCAGGGCTTTTGTTCGTTTTCCAGCGCCTTGGTGGTGATCTCGTGATACAGGCTCACGCCACGCGCATACAGATCCTGAAGGTCGGGGCGCCTGTCCACGTGGTGCCTGACGGCCTCGGCGTCGGCCATCATCTGCTCGAGGTGCTCGATGTCGTAATCATCGAGGCGTTCGCCGCGATCGACCCTCGCCTTGATGTCGAGCGCGCGGGGGAGTCTGAACTTTTCGAAGCGCTCGAGCAGCGCAACGACTATCCCTTCCTCTTTCGAAACCTCGGTCATAGCTTCCTCCGGAACATGGCAATGAGGGTGGATCGCGTACCCAAGGGACCCTGATTCTCTCCGAGCCGTCTAGGCCGCCGCAGGCATAGCACCGATACTATACGCACCAGTCGAAGGATCAGAAAGAACTTGGAAGGAGGATCGCGAGCTCGGATGCTAATTGGTAACCGTCGGCCCAAGAGGCGCGGTGGGGGCGGATTTGTGGGATGGAAACGGCGCGGTTCAGACCTCTGCCGTCTGTTTCAAGGTCGAGCGCACCGTATCCCCCCACTGAAACCCCTGGTGGATGCGCTTTGCTCCTCACCCGAGATCAGAAGTCTGTCTTGCTTCTGCGGAGCATGGGCGCGATCCCGTTCGATTTTGGGTGGATAATCGCGCGAGCATTCCCTGCCGCTACCGGGCCAATCCACGAGCCATGAAACCGAAGACGACAGTGATCGGCGCGCGATTGCGGGCACCTCGGGCCGCCGCCGTCGCGGGCATCCTTTTCTCGATCCTGCTGACCCTGAGCTTCCTGCTGCTGCGACGCTCCGTCCCGGCCGATCCGCTCGATGCCGGGGCTTGGTTGCAAACCCGTTCGGACATCGTGGCCCTGGCGCTCAATCTGGTGCCCTTCGCCGGCATCGCCTTCCTGTGGTTCATCGGCGTGCTGCGGGATCGACTGGGGGAGCGGGAAGACCGGTTTTTCGCCACCGTGTTTCTCGGCAGCGGGCTCCTGTTTCTGGCCATGCTGTTCCTCTCGGCGGCGGTGGCGGGCGGCCTGATCATCGCCTATGCGGCCGAAGCGGATCGGATACTCGGCTCCGCCACCTTCGGGCTCGCCCGTGCCATCACCTATGAGATCATGAACGTCTATGCCATCAAGATGGCGGGGGTGTTCATGGTCGCAACCTCCACGCTGGCGATCCGCACTGGCTTCATTGCCCGCTGGATCGCTTTCCTCGGCTATGCCCTGGCGGGGCTACTGTTGTTCAGCAGCCGCTACATCGAGGGCATTCTGTTGGCCTTCCCGCTTTGGGTACTATTGATCAGCCTCTACATTCTGCTCGACAAACGATTGCAGCCCTCCGCCGCGGGGGCTTTAACCCAGGAGAAAGAAGATGGTGAGTAAGAAAAAGCGCGCTAAAGACGATACCGCTACCCCGGTGCCCGAGAAGTTGAAGACGAAGGCTTACGAGGAACATCTGGCGAAGCTGCATGTGGAGCTGGTCAAGCTTCAGGAGTGGGTCCTGCATCAAGGGCTCAAGGTCTGCGTCGTGTTCGAAGGCCGGGATGGCGCGGGCAAGGGCGGTACCATCAAGGCGATCACCGAGCGGGTGAGCCCGCGGGTGTTTCGGGTGGTGGCCCTCCCGGCCCCCACCGAGCGCGAGAAATCCCAGATGTACGCCCAGCGCTACATTCCGCATTTTCCGGCGGCCGGCGAGGTGGTCATCTTCGATCGCAGTTGGTACAACCGCGCGGGCGTCGAGCGGGTGATGGGGTTCTGCACTGAGGACCAGGTCAAGCGTTTCCTCAAGATGGCTCCACTGGTCGAGAAGGCGATGGTGGATTCGGGCATCATCCTGCTCAAGTATTGGCTGGAGGTCAGCCCGGAGGAGCAGACGCGCCGGCTTGAGGCGCGCATCGAAGACGGGCGTAAGATCTGGAAGCTCTCGCCGATGGATCTCAAGTCCTACAGCCGCTGGTACGATTACTCGCGGGCGCGCGATGACATGTTCGCGGCCACCGACACCGATTTTGCGCCCTGGTTTGTCGCCCGGTCGGACGACAAGAAACGCTTGCGCCTTAACATCATCACCCACCTTCTCGCCCACATTGCGTACCAGGAGCTTCCCCACGAGAAGGTGGAGCTACCGAAGCGACAGAAGGCGGGGAGCTATCGGGAGCCCGATTATCCCTACCGGTTCGTCGAGGAGCGGTACTGAGGCCGGTACCCCCGGCGGGGCGATGCGGTGGGGCGAGGGGTTGGTGGGCATCCGGCCGGCGTGGGAGAATGCGAGCACAGAGCAGGCACTGCCTCTGCCCCCGCCGGCCATCGCTGTGTGGCGGGGGTCTTTAATCCAGGAGATGTCGGCAACATGATCCACATCTGTTTCCTGCCCGCCCATTGGGTCCGGGGCCTTGCCCTGGCGGCCGCGGTGCTTGCCGCTGGCTGCGCATCCACCGATTCCGGCGATTCCTCGATCCTCGGGGCTGGAACCGGGGTGACCGCCAGTGACCCCACCCGCTTCACCCAGAGTGGCTTCCTGTCGAACTACGGGCGCCTCGGCCCCGTATCCTGGGCCGAAGGTATCCAGTGCTGGCGCGATCCCCAGCTCGATGCGAAAAAGTACGACAAGGTGCTGATCTCGCGCATGACCCTGCAGCTCAAGCCCGGACAGGAGGAGGGCATCGATCCCACCGACCTCAAGACCTTGACGGACTATTTCTATCAGTCCCTGGTCAAGGCGCTCAAACCGCAGATGCAGGTGGTGGACAAGGCGGGTCCCGGTGTGCTCGTGATACGCATCGCGCTGACCAACCTGGTGCCGACCAAGGTCGCCGATAGTGTGGCCGGGACGGTGGTGCCCTACGCCTTCGTCCTCGAGGCGGGCTCGGGCGCGGCCACGGGAAGGCCCGCCGGTTCCACCCCCTATCTGGGCGAGACCGGTATGGAGATGCAGTTCCGCGATAGCGCCTCGAATCAGGTCCTGGCCGAGTGCCGCGATACCGAGATCGGGCGCAAGTACGCCGCCGATCTGGATGCCGGCGCGGCGGGAGCGGCGCAGACCTGGGCCAGCGGCTACCTCAATTCGTTCCAGAGCTGGTCATACGCCCAGAACGCGTTCGACAAGTGGTCTGCCCTCACCGCCCAGCGGCTCGCCGCGCTGCGTGGGGTGACGCCGCAGTGACCGGCCCCGAGACCGGTTCCTGATACGGGATCGCTCGCGGTGCCGTCCGTGCCAGCCCGGGTGCCCATCCGGAAGCAACGACGGCCCGCGACCGGGTGCTACCCCATGCGACACTGGCTAGCAATCGGCTATCTGATAATCGCAGCCGCTGCGCAGGCGCAGGACATCGAGCCTCGCGCCTACTCCAACGCGCCGGTAGGCGTGAACTTCCTGATCGCGGGCTATGCCCATACGCAGGGTGGTCTCGCGTTCGATTCCGCGCTGCCCGTGACGAACCCCGACCTCGATACCTCGAGTGCGGTGCTCGCCTACGCCCGGACGCTCGACCTCTGGGGCCTGTCGGGCAAGCTCGACGCCATCGTCCCCTATACCTGGATGTCGGGATCGGCGCAGTATCGGGGTGAACCGGTGGATCGGGTGGTCAACGGATTTGCCGATCCCAGGCTGCGGCTCTCGGTGAACCTCTACGGGGCGCCTGCACTCAGCCTGCAGGAGTTCAGGGGTTACCAACAGGATCTGATCGTCGGTGGGAGTCTGCAGGTGTCCGCGCCTTGGGGCCAGTACGACGACACCCGTCTGGTCAACATCGGCACCAACCGCTGGTTCTTCAAGCCGGAGTTGGGCGTTTCCAAGGCCCTGGGGCCCTGGACGTTGGAATTCGCCCTGGGGGCGACCCTGTTCACCGACAATGACGACTTCTTCGGCGGCAACAAACGCTCCCAGGACCCGCTCTACTCCGCCCAGGGCCATGTGATCTACAGCTTCCCCTCGGGTATCTGGGGGTCCCTCGATGCCACCTATTTCACCGGCGGCCGCACCGAGCTCAATGGCACCGGGAACGACGATTTGCAGGAAAACTGGCGCCTGGGGGGCACGCTGGCGTTTCCCCTGGACGCCCGCAACTCGATCAAGCTGTTCGCCAGCAGTGGGGTCTCGGCCCGCACCGGAAACAACTACGATCTGCTCGGCATTGCCTGGCAGTACCGCTGGGGCGGCGGGCTCTGAAGCGGGCCGGTGGAGGGTGGCGTCGCGAGACGTAGAATCCAGGGTCCGTACAACCGCCTCGTCTTGCTCGACCCCGCCGCTCCGATAATCCTTGGGTACGCTTGCGTCTCGCCAAACCTCGCCAGGCTTAGTCGACGGCAACATCCATCTTCAGCGAAACGGAAGCTAACCCTCCATGCCCCACTCACCCGCCCATCTCTTCACGTCTCTCACCATCAAGTCCGTCCGCCTGCGCAACCGCATCGGCGTCTCGCCCATGTGCCAGTATTCGTCCGACGATGGGGCCGCCAACGACTGGCACCTGGTCCATCTGGGGGCGAGGGCGGTGGGGGGTGCCGGGCTGGTCTTCGCCGAGGCAACGGCGGTGGCACCCGAGGGGCGCATCACTCCGGGCTGTGCCGGCCTGTGGGCGGACAAGCACATTGAGCCGCTCGCCCGCATCAACCGCTTCGTCAAGGCGCAGGGGGCGGTACCCGGCATTCAGCTCGCCCACGCCGGGCGCAAGGCTTCGGCGGCGCGACCCTGGGAGGGCGATGCCCACCTCAGCGACGAGGGGGGTGGTTGGCCGACGCTCGGGCCGAGCGCGATCGCCTTTGGCGGGGATTTACCCAAGGTGCCGCGGGCGATGACGGAGGCCGATATCGCGCGGGTGCAGCAGGATTTCGTCGCCGCCACCCAGCGGGCCTTGGTTGCCGGCTACGAGTGGCTGGAGCTCCATTCCGCCCACGGCTATCTGAGCCATGAGTTCCTCTCACCCCTGTCCAATCAGCGCAGCGACCACTACGGCGGCAGCTTTGACAACCGCATCCGCTTTCTGCTCGAGACCACCCGCGCCGTGCGTGCGGTGTGGCCGGAGCGGTTGGTGCTGGGCGTGCGCCTCTCCTGTAGCGATTGGGTGCCGGGGGGTTGGGATATCGAGCAGAGCGTCGAGCTCGGTCGCCGGTTGCGGGAGGAGGGCGTGGACCTGATCGACTGCAGCTCCGGCGGGATGGTGCCGGACGCGAGGATTCCGGTGGGCCCGGGCTTTCAGGTGCCGTTTGCGGAGCGCATCCGGCGCGAGGCCGGCATCCTGACCGCGGCGGTGGGGGTGATCACCGAACCGGCGCAGGCGGATGCGATTGTCCGCAACGGGCAGGCGGATCTGGTGCTGCTCGCCCGGGCGCTGTTGCACGACGCCGAGTGGCCCCTGCGGGCCGCCCGTACCCTGGGGCAGGCCGAGGCGCTGCCACCGCCGGTGCAGTACGCGCGGGGTTGGTGAGCGTCCGCGAGGGGAGCCCTTGCCTGGCCCTGGCCCGAATGCTCAGGTGTTGGTGGTACCGAGAGGGTTGGGTTACTGTTGTGAGGGTGCTGTGCCCGCGCTCGCGAGCGGGCCCGGCAGCTGCAAACCGGTGGTCCTCGATTCGGACATTTCGGGTTGCCGGCCCCTCGATAGGGCAACTGGGCGGCCTACTCGGGGCGAACGGCCCCTGACTGGACGGCGGAGAATCCGTTTGTCCCGAGTGGTGTTGCGTAGCAAGGCGTATCGAGGGATCGTCCCGAGCAGGTGCAAAGCGTCGTATTGAGGGATCACACTGAGTGGCACCCAGTGCGCGTCGGCGTTTCGGTTTCGTCGGACTGCAGTCCGAGGGGTTCACTCCGGCCGGCGCAAAACAGAAAATTGACGCTCCTGCAGTATAACCTTGTGTAGGTTAAAGTGTGCTCAGGGGCCAAGTGGCACTAACTATGGTTGCTGGGGTAATTCATCTTCGGGCTTGGCGCTTGGTCTTGAGCGCCGCGCCGTCGATGTTGTGAGGGAAGCTTATGGATATTGCCGAACTACTCGCCTTTACGCACAAGAACAACGCCTCCGATCTTCATCTGTCCGCGGGTTTGCCACCGATGATTCGCATCGATGGCGACATGCGGCGCCTGAATGTCCCAACCCTCGATCACAAGACGGTGCACGCGCTCGTCTACGACATCATGAGCGACAAGCAGCGGCGGGACTATGAAGAATTCCTCGAGGTGGATTTTTCCTTTGAGATCCCCGGGGTGTCGCGCTTCCGCGTCAATGCCTTCAACCAGCACCGGGGGGCATCCGCGGTGTTCCGCGTCATCCCCTCTCAGGTGCTCACCCTAGAGGAGCTCGAATGTCCTCCCCAGTTCATCGACATCATCAGCGTGCCGCGGGGGCTGGTGTTGGTGACCGGTCCCACCGGATCGGGCAAGACCACCACCCAGGCGGCGATGCTCAACTACCTGAACGAGAACCTCTATTCCCACATCCTCACCATCGAGGACCCCATCGAGTTCCTCCACACCAGTAACAAGTGTTTGATCAACCAGCGCGAGGTCCATCGCGACACCCGCGGGTTCAGTGAGGCCCTGCGTTCGGCCATGCGTGAGGACCCCGATATCATCCTGGTGGGCGAGATGCGCGATCTGGAGACCATGCGCCTCGCGCTCACCGCGGCCGAGACTGGCCACCTGGTGTTTGCCACGGTGCACACCAGCTCGGCGGCCAAGACCATCGACCGTGTCATCGACGCCTTCCCCGGGGGGGAGAAGAACATGGTCCGCTCCATGCTTTCGGAGTCGCTGCGGGCGGTAATCTCGCAAGCCTTGCTCAAGCGGGTAGGGGGCGGGCGGATTGCCGCCTGGGAGATCATGGTGGGTACGCCGGCGATCCGAAACCTGATCCGTGAGGACAAGGTGGCGCAGATGTACTCGTCGATTCAGACGGGCCAGGCATTCGGTATGCAGACCCTGGATCAGTGTCTTCAGGACCTGGTCAAGCGTGGCAAGATCAGTCGGGCGGAGGCGCGCAGTCGTGCCCAGAGCAAGGATATCTTCCAGTAACGACTCAGACACGAGGGGGACGGTCATGGACCTTGGCGGACTGCTGGTCATGATGGTGGAGAAGAAGGCATCGGACCTGTTCATCACGGCGGATTGGCCACCGAGCATCAAGGTCGACGGCAAGGTGTTTGCGGTCGGCGACAAGCCACTCGCCCCGCTTGAGGCGCGCGACACGGTCTACTCGGTAATGAATGACCGCCAACAGAAGGAGTTCGAGGCCACGCGCGAGTGCAACTTCGGTATCACAGCCAAGGGGGTGGGTCGTTTCCGGGTGAGTGCCTTTATGCAGCGGGACGCGGCCGGCATGGTGCTCAGACGCATCGAGAGTCAGATCCCCACCTTCGCCGAGCTCAATCTCCCGGCCCGCCTGAAGGATCTGGCGATGCTGCAGCGGGGCATGGTGATCTTCGTGGGGGCCACCGGCACCGGTAAGTCCACGTCCCTGGCGGCGGTGGTGGGCTATCGCAACCGCCACAGCACCGGTCACATCGTGACGGTGGAAGACCCCATCGAGTTCCTGCACGACCACCAGGGGTGCATCATCACCCAGCGGGAGGTGGGGCTCGATACGGGCTCGGTCGAGGTGGCCCTTCGCAATGCCCTGCGCCAGGCGCCTGACGTCATCATGATCGGTGAGGTGCGCACCCGCGAGGCCATGGAGCATGCCATCACCTTCTCCGAGACGGGCCAACTCTGCCTGTTCTCACTGCATGCCAACAACGCCAACCAGGCGCTCGACCGCATCGTAAACTTCTTCCCCGAGGAGAATCGCCAGCAGGTGCTCCTGGAGCTCTCGCTGAATCTCCGCGCCATCGTGGCCCAGCAGCTTATCCCGCGGCCCGACGGCCGCGGGCGCCGCGTCTGCGTGGAGATTCTGCTCAATACTCCGCTCGCCTCCGATTACGTGCGCCAGGGGGAGATCTATAAGCTCAAGGATCTGATGCGGCGTTCCGCCGAGCAGGGGATGATCACCTTCGACCAGGATCTCTTCCGCCTCTATAAGCAGGGCGAGATCTCTTATGCGGATGCTATCCGCTACGCGGACTCCGCCAATGAGGTGCGCCTGATGATCAAGCTGGATAAGGACAATCCGGACGCGGACCTGCTCAGGGGTCTGGAGGAAGTGACCCTGGTGGACAAGTAGGGCTCGAATCAGCCGGGAAACACGCTGCGGGCGTCGAACACCGGGCCGTCCACGCACACCCGCTTCATCGCCGGGCCGCTGGGTGTCTCCACCGCCACCACGCAGCCGGCGCAGCCGCCCACGGCGCAGGCCATGTACTCCTCGAGCGACACCTGACAGGGTAGCTCGGCCTCGCGGGCGAGCCGTGCAACCGCCTCCAGCATCGGATGGGGGCCGCAGGCAAACACCTCCACCTCTTGGTGCTGTGCCGGTGTCAGGCCCTCCAGCCAGCGGCGGGCCAGGTCCGTGACGTAGCCCTCGAAGCAGCCCGGGTAGCCCTGCAGGCTGGCCAGTCTGCAGGGGATGCCCCAATCCTCCAGCAGGGGCATGGCGCCGATCGCCCCAGGCGGTATCCCAGGAAGCAAGAATTGGGAGGGCACTACCGGGAACGGGAAGGGGACCTCGGAGCCAAGGATCACCAGTGGGCGGGAATCTGGTTGCGTTCGCAACTGGTCCGCAAGGAAGATCATCGGTGGCATGCCGACCCCGCCGCCGATGAGCAGTGGGCGCGGCCGTTCGCCATGCACGACGAAGGGCGTTCCGATGGGGCCCAAAAGGCTGAGGCGCTCGCCGCGTCCGCGGCTTGTGAGCAGCCGCGTTCCGGTGCCCACCGCCTTGTAGAGGATCTCCACCCATCCCTGCTCGGGTGATGTCCGTAGGATGGAGAGGGGCCGGCGCATCGGCTGCAGCGGTGCGCACTGAAGATGGACGAAGCTCCCCGGACGGGCGTGGCGGGCGCATTCCGGTGCCTGGACCCGCAGCAGATATTGCTCCCCCGGGTGAGCCTCGTGGCTCAGGATCTCTCCCTCTTCGAGAAAGATACTGGCGCGCTGGGGCGCCGTGCTCATGGTGCGAGGTCCGGTCGGGCGTAAACGAGCTGACCGCCGAGCAGGGTGTAGGCCGCCCGACCCTGAAACTCCCAGCCGAGGAAGGGGCTGTTGCGGCCGTGGCTGACCAGGGTCTCTGGGCTGAGCTCCCAGGTGATGAGGGGGTCGAAGACGCAGACGTCGGCCACCCGGCCCACGTCGAGCCGTCCGAAGGGTAGCCCAAGCACGGCCGCGGGTCCCACCGTCAGGCGGGCGAGCGCGGTGGCGAGGTCGAGAGTGCCCTCCTGAACCAGCCGCAGCGTCAACGGAAGGAGGGTTTCAAGGGCGGATATCCCCGATTCCGTGGCCGGGAAGGGGCGTTCCTTGGCATCGGGCTCGTGGGGCTGATGGTCCGAGCAGATGGCGATGATCTGCCCCCCCGCCACCGCCTCGCGCAGGGCAGCACGATCGGTGGGGGTGCGCAGCGGGGGGCTCAGGTGGCAGTTGCTGTCGAAGCCCTCCACGTCCATCTCGGTGAGGTGCAGTTGGTGCGCGCTCACATCGGCGCTCACCGCAAGCCGCTCCTGCTGCGCCTGGGCCAGCATGCGGCAGGAACGGGCGGCGGAGAGGCCGCGAAAATGCAGCCGTGCACCGGTCTGCTCGGCAAGGGCCAGGTCGCGGGCCAGCGCCACGGTCTCCGCCGCCACCGGGATCGCCGGCAGGCCAAGGCGGGCGGCTACCCTACCCTCGTGCACGCAGCCCTGGTCGCGCAGGTAGCTGTCTTCGGGTCTCAGGAAGGTGGTCAGGTCGAAGGTTGCCGCGTACTCTAGCGCCCGGCGCTGCACCAGGGTGTTGCGGATGTAGTGATCGGCGTTGCTCATGGCCACGCAGCCCGCCCGCTTGAGGGCCGCCATCTCGCTAATCTCCTCGCCCATGAGCCCGCGGGTGAGCGCCCCGGTGGGCAGGACCCGCGCCTTGCCCCAGTGCTGCGCGGTCTGCTGGATCAACTGGGCGACCGCGGCTGTGTCGATGATGGGCTGGGTGTCGGGCGGGCAGCACAGGGTGGTGATGCCCGCGGCGGCGGCGGCGGCGGTCTCGCTGCGGATCGTGGCCTTGTGCTCGGCCCCGGGCTCCCGCAGGCGGGCACAGAGATCGATCAGCCCCGGACAGACCACCAGCCTCCGGGCATCGAGGATGCGATCGGCCTGGAAACCCACCGGCGCCGATCCCACGCCGACCACCTGACCGGCCTCGATGTGCAGATCGAGCTCCCCGTCGACACCGTTGGCCGGATCGATCAGCCGTCCCCCTCGGATGCTGATGCGCGTGGACCTATCCATCGAGGCCGCCCCCGGGGTGGCCGCTCTGGGCACCCAGGGTCATGGCGATGACCGCCATGCGCACCGCGATGCCGAAACTGACCTGCTGCAGGATCACCGAACGGGGCCCATCGGCCACCTGGGAATCCATCTCCACGCCACGGTTGATGGGGCCGGGGTGCATGACGATGGCATCGGGCTTGGCAGCGCCCAGGCGCTCCTCGGTGAGGCCAAAAAGCTGAAAGTATTCCTGCTCGCTCGGCAGCATGGCCCCGCGCATGCGCTCGCGCTGCAGCCGGAGCATGATGATCACGTCCACGTCGCGGATTCCCTCGGTCAGGTCATGGAAGACGTGCACGCCAAGCTCGCGGGCATCGCTCGGGATCAGGGTGCGCGGACCGATGACGCGTACCTCCGCCGTGCCCAGGGTGTTGAGCGCCGCGATCTGGGAGCGGGCGACGCGCGAGTGCAGCACATCCCCGACGATGGCCACCCGCAGCCGGCCGAAGTCGCCCTTGTGATGGCGAATGGTGTACATGTCGAGCATCGCCTGGGTGGGGTGGGCGTGGCGGCCGTCGCCGGCGTTGATCACGCTGATGTGCGGGGCCGCATGCTGGGCAATGAAGTGGGCGGCGCCACTGTCGCTGTGGCGGACGACGAACATGTCCACGTGCATCGCCTCGAGGTTGCGCAGGGTGTCGAGCAGTGTCTCACCCTTGACCGTGGACGAGGTCGAGATGTTGAGGTTGAGTACGTCCGCCGAGAGTCGCTTGGCGGCCAGCTCGAAGGTGGTGCGGGTGCGGGTACTGGTCTCGAAGAAGAGGTTGGTCACGATCTTGCCGCGGCACAAGGGCACCTTCTTCACCGCCTGGGCGGCCACGCCCGCGAAGCCCGCGGCGATGTCGAGGATCTCGGTCAACAACCCTCGGCTCAGGCCATCGATGGTGAGGAAATGCCGCAACCGGCCCTGGCGGTCAGTTTGGATGTTGGTTGGAAGCACGGGCTAGGTCCTATCGTCCGCTGCGGGCTTGACTTTGGCACGGCTCGTCGGCGCGCGGATCACCAGTGACAGCGGTTCTGGCCCCGTGAGCTTAAGGTGCTGCCCCGGTGCGAGCCGGGCCTGCCAGCCCACCAGATCGGCGGCGATGGGCAGCTCCCGGCCATCGCGCTCCGCCAGGGCGACGAGTAACACCGCAGCCGGGCGGCCGTAGTCGAACAGCACGTTGAGGGCGGCGCGAATGGTGCGGCCGGTGTGCAGCACGTCATCGACCAGCACCAGCTGACGGCTGTCGATGTTCACCGGCAAATGCGAGGGTCGCACCACCGGGTGGATTCCGATGCGGGTGAAATCGTCGCGGTAGAAGGAGATGTCGAGGGTGCCGAGGGGCTCGCTCAGGCCCAGGCGCCGGTGGATGCGCTCGGCCACCCAGACCCCGCCGCTGTGGATCCCCACCAAGAGCGGTCGCTCGATGCCGCGTTGAGCGAGGATCTGGCGCAACTGCTCGGCCATCTCGTCGATGGCGGCGTCGATCTCCCGCGCGTTCTTCCAGGGTTCAGGCGTATTCACTCAACCAGGTTTCCAAAATGAGCTTCGCGGCCATGGCATCGACGACCTCCCGCGAGGTCGCCTGTTTTCCGAGTCGGGAACGCGCCTCCCGCGAGCTTAGGCGCTCGTCCACCAGGCGTACAGTGAGGCGGAAACGACCCTCGAGCTGGCGGGCAAACCGCTTGGCGCCCTCGGCCGCCTCAGCCTCGGTGTCGTCGAGGTCGAAGGGGAGTCCAACCACCAGGAGATTCGGTTGCCACTCCCCGATGAGCCTGGCGATGGCGTCCCAATCGGGTCGTCCCTTGCGGGCGTGCAAGGTGGTGAGCGGCGAAGCCGATGCGGTGACCGTCTGTCCAACTGCGACCCCGATCTTCCTTGGTCCGAAGTCGAAACCGAGCAACGCTTCCACTCAGGCGTGGCCTGCCTCACCAATCAAGAGATTGAGGTCGACCCGGAGCAGGCTGGCGGCCGCCTGCCATCGGCTCTCCGCGGGCAACCGGAAGAGGATATCGGTCTCCGCCGGTCCGCTCAGCCAGGAATTGGCGCCGAGCTCGTTCTCTAGCTGGCCGCTCGCCCAACCTGCGTACCCGAGCGCGATGAGGACGCTCTCGGGCCCTTCCCCAGCGGCGATGGATTCGAGGATGTCGCGGGAGGTGGTGATGCTGATGTTGTCGGTGATCTCCAGGGTGGAGTCCCAACGCCGCCCCCCGGAGTGGAGCACGAAGCCGCGATCGGGCTGTACCGGTCCGCCCTGATAGACGGTGGTGCGGCCGATCTCGGGATCGACCGGTTCGATGTCGAGCTGCTCGAGCATGTCGCCGAGGTGAATATCGCTCATTGGCCGGTTGATCACCAATCCCATGGCACCCTCTGCGCTGTGCTCGCAGAGGTAGGTGACGGTTCGCGAGAAATTGGGGTCCCGCAGCCCAGGCATGGCGATGAGGAAATGGTTGGAGAGAAAGCTGCACGAATCCATGGACGATAGTATCCGGCCCCGCATTCGGGTTTGTCCAGCGCGCCGGACGGCCTGGCACCGCGAAGGGGTTGTGGGGGATTGGTCAGGACAGATCACCCCATGGGTTGTCGCCGCGGCAGGGTCTGGCGGGGTCCGCGGTGATGCACTGCTACTTATCCGAGCTCAGGCGGTCGCTGTTCAAGAACTGCCAGGTTCGGGTGATGTCGAGCACATCGGTCTCCGCCCGGACGTCCGCCGGAAAGGGAGCGAAGGGGGCGGCCAGGTGGACGATGCGCACGGCGGCGTCATCGAGCACGCTGGAACCGGAGGAGTGCACCACGCGAATCTGCTCCACGCTGCCATCCGAGCGCACCGCGACCTGCAGCACCAGGTTTCCATAGAGCTTGCGGCGCTTGGCCTCCTCTGGGTAGTTGAGGTTGCCGATGCGCTCGACCTTCAAGCGCCAGGCGTCGAGATAGGCCGCGTACTTGTATTCCTGGGTGCTCGCGCTGATCGCCCGTCGGCGCTCGCGTTGGGCGTAGGCGGTCACCTTCTTGTCGAGCTGAGCCGTGATCTCGGCGACCTCGGTGCCGCGGCTGGCCAGGATCTGGGCCGCCGTGGCCCGCGTCTTCGACCGTGGCGGTGCGGCCGGCGGGGGCTCCGGCACCACGGTCTTGTGCGGTGCTCGCACCGCCAAGGGGGGCTCTGTGGTCGTCTTCGGTGGATGCTCCGCTGGCGCGGGCTCTACCTCCAGCGCCGGGACCGGTTGCGCCGCGGGCGGCCCTTCGCTGGTCGCGATCTCGGGCGCAACGGCCTCGACGGCTACCTGAGGCGGGGCGGCGGACGCCGTTGGCGTGGTCTTGGCCACAGGATCCTCGCCGGACCCCTGTACACTCGTTTGTGCGAAGAAATCGGGGTGATCCACCCGTGCCGGGGTCTCGGGCTCGGCGCGGTTGATCAGCACGACCTCCAGGGTTCGCTCTGTCGCGGGGGGGGCGGGGGGCTCGGAGTAGAAGCCCAGGCCCAAAATGAACAAGGCATGAAGTGCCGCCGCGAGCAGCAGCGCTATCCCCAGGGCCTGGTTTTCCGCGTTTTCCGCGGGTCGCACGGCGGCTAGGGTCATCGCTGGGGTTCGGCGCTCAGCCAGGCGGGGCGGGGATCAAGGGTGGGCTCAGCTCAATCTCGGTGCTCTTATCCAGTAACTGCACCCGCTCCGCCATGGACGGACTCATATGAACGGTGCCGGTGCCATCCACCAGCAGCACATGGCGTACCCCCAGGCCACGGGCGATGCGATACCATGACTCTGGCCCGGCGACGAACAAGGCCGTGGTAGCCGCGCCCGCCGTGGCCGCATCGGTATGGATGACCGTCACCGACTGTGTGCCCTCCGCCGGATGGCCGGTCCGGGGGTCGATAATGTGATGATAGGTCTTGCCTTCGTAGACAAAGTTCCGCTGGTGGCTCGCGGAGGTGAATACGCTCTCGTCGCCACGAACCTCAATGACCGCCAACACACCATGGCCTCCGCCACGACGGATCGGGATGCGCCAGGGCTGACCGGCGCGACTGCCGATGGCCCGGAGATCGCCACCGGCGCTGAGCATCGCATTGCGGACGCCGAGCTCCCGCAGATGCCCGATGGCAAGGTCGATTCCGTAACCCTTCCCGTAAGCACCAAAGTCGAGCCTGACGTCGCGGTTGTCGCTGCGGAGAAGAATGCCGTCGAGGTGCAGATCGCTCATCCTGGGGTTCGACTTGACCAGCCGCTCGATCTGCTTCGCCGGAGGGGGCGGCTGACACTTGGGGGTATCGGCGTGAAAGCCCCATAGCTCGATGAGCTTGCCGATGGCCGGGTTGAACAGGTTCTCGCTGGCCGCGGCCAGGCGTTGCCCCTCACGGATTATCGGCAGTAGCGAGGGGGGAACGACGAAGGGTTTTCCGGTGGGGATTTGCTCATTCACGTACCCGAGCGGCCCTGGCTCCCAGGCGTGCAAGTCCTCGTGCAGCTGGCGGAGGTCGCGTTCGATCGCGCTGCTGGCTCGTTGTGCGGTGGCCTCATCCACCCCGACGATGCTCAGATCGACCGTGCTTCCGAAGGCCTCGAACCGGGCGGTGAAGATGGGGGTTTCCTGAGCGCAGCCGGCCAATGCCAGGGCCAGCACCAGGCCGAAGCGGCGCAACGCTTGGGCCCGCGCCTTCACGAGGCGAGCCTCTCCGCGATGACGTCCATGAGTTGGCCACCGATATCCAATCCGTATTGGGCGTCGAGCTCGCGGATACAGGTGGGGCTGGTGATGTTGATCTCGGTGAGGAACTCGCCAATCACATCCAGTCCCGCGAACAGGATTCCGCGCCGGCGGAGCTCGGGTCCCACCTGGGCGGCGATCCAGCGGTCGTGCTCGGAGAGTGGGCGGCCTTCACCGCGTCCTCCCGCCGCGAGGTTGCCGCGGGTCTCGCCGGGGGCGGGCACGCGGGCCAGGGCGTAGGGCACCGGTTCCCCATCGACCATGAGGATGCGTTTGTCCCCCTCGGTGATCTCGGGGATGTACCGCTGGGCCATGGTGAATTGTCGCCCATGATCGGTGAGGGTCTCGATGATCACGTTGAGATTGGGGTCGCCGAGGCGCACGCGAAACACCGAGTCCCCGCCCATGCTCCCGAGGGGCTTGAGGATGATATCGGCGTGCTCGGAGAGAAACTCGCGCAGGGACTCCGTGTTCCGGCTCACCCGGGTGGGCGGGCAGCATTGGGGGAATTGCAGTGTGAACAGCTTCTCGTTGGAGTCCCGCAGGCTGTCGGGGCGATTCACCACCAGGCAACCCCGGCGCGCGGCTTGCTCCAGTAGGTGTGTGGTGTAGATGTACTCCATGTCGAAGGGGGGGTCCTTGCGCATCAAGAGCACCGGCAACCGCTCGAGGGGGACCGTTCGGCTTCCGGCGAAGCGGTACCAGCCCTCGGGGTTATCCTCTACCTCGATCCGGCGCATGTGCCCGAGCGTGAGCTCGCCCTCCGCGATCAGGTCCCGCTGCTCCAGATACCACAGTGGCCATCCCCGACGCTGTGCCGCGAGCAGCATGGCGAAGGTGCTGTCTTTGCGGATCTTGATGGACCCGATCGGGTCCATGACGACGCCAAGCTCGATACCCATCCCGATATGGTAATCGAGGGACGTGGGTGGGAGTAACCGCTACCGGGGCACGGCCGGGGTAGGAGCGGCCGAATAATTGGGGCGCGTCCGGAAAGGTTGTGACGAAATCGTCGCGAGGGGCCCGAGTACATGGGGCCCCGCAGCCCCTCCGCCAAGCCGATCGAGGTAGTGAGTCGTTGGGCGAAGGGGCGAGCGAGGACGCAGCGCCCTGATCGGGTCGCGCCGTAGAATCATTCACAACCTCGAAGCGCAGGGGGTTAATCTCAGACCTCGATGGTTAGCCCCCGCGGCCGTCGTTTCAGCAAAGCGGTCATCCGGCGCCTTGTCCGCGGTGCGCTGGGTGGCTAACATGGGGCATCACCGCCCCTCCCGGCCGGTGGGGATTCCAGATACTTAATTTTCAATAGATTCCATAGATTCCATGCACACCCGAACCCTCTCAAACCTGTGCGCCCTCCCGTGCGCTTTGTTCCTGCTGGCCCCAGTGGCATCGGCGGCTACCGCGGCGAAGCCCGCCGCAAAGCCAGCGGTCACCCAGTCTGGTACGCCCGCCCGTGCCGAGGAGCCTAAAGCCGCTGCAAAGCCGAAGGCCACACCATCGACCACCGCCAGCAAGGGCGGCCCAGTGATGAAGAATACGGCCGCGCCGTCCACGACCGTTGTAACCAGCCAGGCCACCAAGGGCCAGACGACCGCCAAGGGCAGTGCCACAAGTCCCAAGGCGGTCACCGCCAGCCCCGTCAACAAGAGCACCATGTCGTCCACGCGCCCGGTCCCCACCGCCAAGGCCAGCGGCAAGGGTCAGCCGACAAAGGGCACCACGGTCGCCACAAGCGCGGTGAGCACAGCAAAGGTCACCGGCAAGGGCCAGGGGACAAAGGGGACTGTTGCCACCACAAGCTCGGTCCGTACAGCCAAGGCCACCGGCAGGGACGTCACGACCAAGACTCGGGCTGCCCCGAGCGGGCGCGTCACAACGACTCAGGTTGCCTACGCGCGGCCGGCGCCGACCTTCCATGCCAGTCCGGTTAGCGTCCCGGTGTTCACTCTGGCGGAGCCTGCACCGGTGGTGGGCGGAGCACCCTGGGTGCGATCGGGCAGTGCGCTGGTCGTGGACGCCGAGGGTGAGGAGCTCTTCGTCAAGAACCCCGATGTGGTGCTGCCCATCGCTTCGATCACCAAGCTCATGACCGCCATGGTCGTCCTCGACGTCGGCCTGCCCCTTCTGCTCCTGCAATGCGCCATAGCAGAACAGCAGGGCCTCGCGGCCACCACCCAGGACGGTCT
>Ga0208980_10000459_pt1 | contig 22827 bp, 19 predicted proteins | sample WetSurMetagenome_3_FD_187993 | JGI IMG/M metagenome (GOLD analysis project Ga0208980, IMG submission 187993) | Wetland microbial communities from Twitchell Island in the Sacramento Delta, sample from surface sediment Aug2011 Site A1 Bulk (version 2) | ecosystem: Environmental > Aquatic > Marine... | reverse complement strand
TCGTAACCGACCACGTCCTTGATTAATTTTCCGCCGGTCTTTAAGACGCGCCCATCCGCCAGGACGACCGTCAAACCCAGCACGTAATCGCCGGTCACGCCGTACTTCAGGCAGCGCGGTCCGCCCGCGTTGCAGGCGATGTTCCCGCCGAGGGTCGAATGGCGGATGCTGGAGGGGTCGGGCGGGTAGAACAAGCCGAGCTTTTCCACTTCCGCCTGCAGGTCCGCGGTCACGACACCCGCCTCGACGTGGGCGATGGCGTTGACCGTATCGATCTCCAGGATGCGGTTCATGCGCGTCATGGCCAGCACGAGGCCGCCCTGGAAGGGCACCGAGGCGGCTGCCAGGCCCGAGCCCATGCCGCGCGTCACAACCGGGATGCCTTCGGCAGCTGCCAGCGCAACCACGGCGCTGACCTGTTCGGTCGTGCGCGGTAGGACAACCACATCCGGGCGGTGGTCTTCAAAGGTGCCATCGTAACCGAAGACCGCCAGGTCCTCGGGCGTCGACAGGACGCCATCCTTCCCGGTGATTTTGCTCAGTTTATCTAGGATGTTTTGATCCATCACTTTTCCTTCTTAATGTTGTAAGCCATATCCAGTAATGAGACCGGATGGACGACTTTCACGTCCAACTTTTGACGCCTGACGCCCACGTTCAACTGCATCTGGCAGCCGGGGCAGCCCGTGGCGATGTATTCAGCCTGGGTGCTCCCCAGGTTATCCGTCTTTCGTTTGAGCACCTTGAGGGAGGTTTCATAATGGGTGATCAACTGGCTGCCGGCCGACCCGCAGCACCAATCCGCTTCGGGTAACTCGATGAATTCCAGCCCGTCGATCAGCTGCATCATCTCGCGCGGCTGCTTCCAAACCCCCTGGCCGCGGCGCAGGTGGCAGGGGTCATGATAGGTGACGCGCGCATCCAGTCGACCCTCGGGTTTCTCGAGCGGGATGCTCATCAGGTACTCGCTCACATCCCGCACTCTGGCACTGAAGGCGGCTGCGCGGTCTGCCCAAATGGGATCATCCGCCAGGATCGCGCCGTAGTCCTTCAGGGTCGACCCGCAGGTGGCGCAGTCGGTCACGATGACCTCCACCTCCGCTTTTTCGAAAAGCGCAATGTTGGTGCGGGCTGATTCGAGCACCAGGTCCTCGCGCCCGTAGCCCCGGGCCGGCATGCCGCAGCAGACGGTTTCCTTGGGGGTGACCACCGTGCAGCCGTTGCGTGCCATCACGCGCACGCTGGCGGCGCTTTCATCCGCGAACATCAGGCTCTGGGCGCAGCCCAGGAAGAAGCCAACGCGGTACTTGCTTTCTCCGCCGGCAGGGGTCACTTCCGGCAGGACCTGCCGCAGTGGACGCTGGGGCAGGTGAGGGAGCATGGCTTCCAGGTCGCGTACTTGTACGGGGCGCAGGTGCTGCCAGCCCAGTTTATAGACCAGCCGGCGCAGACCGGATCTTTCGTATAGCCGTAATGGCCAGGTTGCGGCTTCCATGCGACCCGGTTTCGGGAGCAGGTCCTCGAAGAGGTTTTTTTTCCAAAAGGCCGGTTTGCGCTGCTCCTGCAGGACGCGCATATCCAGTGCCAGATCAGCGGGGCGGATGCCCACCGGGCAGATCTCATTGCAGGCCAGGCAGTCGAAGCAGGCGTACATCTGCCTGTATAAATTTGGGCTGAGTTCCAGGTCACCTTCCAGCCCCTTGCGGGCCAGGGCCACCCGGCCGCGCGGTGAGGCCGTCTCGCTCAGGTACTCGCGGTAGGTCGGGCAGACGGCCAGGCACAGCCCGCAGCGGATGCAGTTCAGGTATTGTTCTTCAGAGGGCACGCTCAAATTAGCCAATCTCGCTGACCTTCACGGGCCGGTTCTCGCGCAGGGATTTCCAGGCGGCGTAACCCAGCACGACGGCCGCGCGGCCATCTGCACCGGTGGTCGGGGTGGTTTTATCATCCCGGACGCATGCAATGAATTGTTGTACTTCATCCACGTAGCAGGGGGCGTAGCGCTGCATGAAGAAATGCGGCACCCGTGCGGATTGAAAGCCATTCGGATTGCCTTTCACGGCGGTATCTTCGACTTCATTGTTTGCCATGGCGGTACCGTTCGTGCAGAACACTTCCAGGCGCTGGTCGTAACCGTAGACCGCCTGGCGGCTGTTATCGATGGCACCCACTGCACCATTGGCAAACTTGAGGATGACGACATCCGTATCGACATCGTTCATCTCTTTCAACCTGGGTTCGATCAGCACGCTGCCGGCGGCATACACTTCCTCCACGTCGCCGATCTGGAAACGGGCCATGTCGAAGTCGTGGATGGTCATGTCGAGGAACATGCCGCCTGAAACGCGCATGAATTCCATGTCCGGCACTTCGGGGTCGCGGTCGGTGATGCGCAGGATGCACGGACGCCCGATCTCACCCGAGGCGACGATCTCGCGCACATGCTGGAAGCTCTTATCAAAGCGGCGGTTGAACCCGACCTGCAGTTTGACCCCGGCTTTCGCGACAGCCGCCAGGGCCTCGTCGATCTTATCCAGTTCGAGCGCCAGCGGCTTTTCGCAGAAGATGTGTTTTCCGGCCACGGCGGCATCCTTGATGATGAAGGCATGCGTGTCTGTGCTGGTGGCGATCAGGACGGCTTCGATCCCGGGGTCAGCCAGGAGTTCCTTGTAATCTTTGACGACCCGTGGGATGCCGAGCTCATCCGCCAGCGCCTGGGCCACTTCCAGCCGGATATCGCAGATCGCGACCAGCTCAGCCTCCGGGATGCTCCGGGCGATATTGCGGACGTGTACGCTGCCCATGCGTCCCGTGCCGATCACTGCTATCTTAGTTTTGGACATTTGATTCCTCTCTGCAATCCGTACCGGTGTCTACATCTTCATGACGATCTTCATGGCCTGCTTGGGTTTGTGCTGCAGGGTTTTCATATCCAACCCGAGCAGGTCGAACGCGCCCAGCCCCTCATCGAATGGGATGACCTTGGTGAAGAACGGTCCCATATTCAGCCGGTTTTCCTCGAAAAGGCGGATGGATGGCACCATGGTGTTCTGGCCGAGGTAGAGGCCCAGGATCTTGGTCGCCCAGCGCGTGATCTCGTTCGGGACGATGGTGGCCTTGACGGAGGAGTCCATGCCGAAGGGCAGCACCTTGCCGCCGGGGGTCACGCACTGCAGGGCTTGCTCGAGTGCGTTGCCGGTCGCTTCGATGACGATGTCAGCCTTGCGCCCGTAGGTGAAGTCTGTGATCTTTTCGACCACGTCGACTTCCTGGGGGTTCCAGACCGTCAGGCCGCATTCCCTGGCCACGCTGATGCGGAAGGGGTCGATCTCGGTCACAGCCACCTTGGCGGCAATGTTCTTTGCGAACTGGCCGAACAGGTAACCGATGGGACCGAAGCCGATGATCATGACGTAATCGTAGGGCAGCATCAGCAGGGTATTCATGCCGTTGACGACGGTTGCCAGAGTCTCGACCTGTGTACCCAGGATATCATCGATTACATCCGGCAGGGTGAAACATTGCTTCTCGGGCACCAGGCAGTACTCGGCGTAGCCGCCATCGCGCATGACGCCCAGGGCGCTGGTCTTGATATCAACGCACTGGCTGGTCAAGCCCATGCGGCAGAACGAACAGAATCCGCAGCGAATATTATTGTCAACGGCCACCCGGTCGCCTAATTTGACGTGTTTGACGTGGGTGCCGATCTCGATCACCTCGCCGCAAAACTCGTGACCCAGGACCGTATTGGGTTTGAAGTGATGTTTGCCTTCGATGATCTTGATATCTGAGCCGCAGATACCGACGGCTTTTACCTTGAGCAGCACGTCATCCGGTTCCGTCACGTGGGGGATGGGTTTTTCCTCGAAGACGAGGTTGCCGACATCCTTGAAAACATAAGCCTTCATTTTATCCATGACCGATCTCCTTGAAAGTATAAGTTTATTCCTGACTCTGTTTACACATGCGTTTGAAAAATGGGTGATGCCAATATCGCCATTGTGACTCTATTGGGAGGGTGAAGCCGTTGAAGCCCGCAGGAGTAACCTGCCCTTAAGGGACAGGATTTTTAATCCGTTAAAGATGGGACCCTGTTCCAGCAGTTGCAGGATGAGCTGCGCGGCCTGCATGCCAATGGTCCGTTTCGGTTGGTCGAAGGTGGTGAGTGGCGGAGAGGTGAATGCTGAGAAGCTGATGTTATCAAAACCGACCACCGAGCAATCCTGCGGGATGCGCAGGCCGGCATCCTGCAGCCCGCGCAGCACGCCAATGGCGAGCATATCGTTGTAGCAGAAGATCGCGGTCGGGCGCGGTGTCAAAGCCAGGAAATGTTGAACGGCAGCCTGGCCATCCTGGGGGTCGTTGGTCTGTACCTCATATTCGTATCCATCGTAAATGGTCAGGCCGGCTTTTTCCATTTCAGCGGAGTAACCGGACAACCGTTTGAAGTTGGTACGGCCCGAGTTGGCGTATCCGAGGTAGGCGATCTGCTTGTGCCCCAACTCGATCAGGTGACGCATGACCTGCTGGCTGCCATCCAGGTCGTCGTGGTGGATGGAGAAGCGATAATCCTCGCTGGACTGATTGTTGATAACCACGATCGGAATTTCATAGGAGCGCAGTTTTTGGCTTTGTTCGGCGCTGAAGGGAGTGGAACAAATGATGACGCCATCCACACGGTGCTCGCGCATGGTGCGGACAATGGCGCGCTCGTGGTTCAGATCGCATTGGGAAGCGGCGATGAACAGGCTGTATCCGCTCTGCTGGGCTGCATCGTCGATGCCCTGCAGGATCTCACTGAAGAAGGGGTCGGCGATCGAACTGACGATCACCCCCAACACCTGCGAGCGGTTGGTTCTTAACCCGCGGGCAACTGCGCTGGGCAGATAGCCCATCTCATTGGCCAGAACCCGTATGCTCGCTGCGGTTTCTTCCGGGATCAGCGAGTTCCCATTCAAGGCACGCGATACCGTTGAATGTGAAACCCCTGCTTTTCTGGCAACATCCTTGATCGTGACCGGCATATTCACCTTTTCTATGCACACGTTTGCATATAAATCATATCAAATTCAACCCTGAAAGTCAATAGTATTTTGCAAGTAATCTTGCAAAAAATCAAAAAATGTTGTATGATTGTTGCAAGTAGACAATCATTTCTATGTGAATTGCAAGTAATGCCTGCTTAATTTAGTCCTTTACAGTTTTGGCAGATTCGAAAAAAAATAATACAGGTCCAGCGCCAAGCCACAGTCACCACCGGGTACTTATCTTTACGGCATTGAAAGGATTCTGCATGGAACACAATATCGAAGCGATTTTTCTGGATGTTGGGAATACCCTTCGGATCGTCCTGGATGAACCGGAATTCCGAAAGAAGGCCAGTGAAGATCTTATGCGGTTCGTAGGTGCCAGCGAACCGGCAGAAGAGTTTTATTCAAAAGTTGAAGCTCGTTGGAAGGAATATCGCAGCTACTCAAAGAAATCCCTGATTGAAGCTTCAGAAAAGGATCTGTGGACCAAGTATCTCCTGCCGGATTATCCTGCCGAGCGGATCGGACCCCTGCATACCATTCTGACCCGTTTGTGGCGTGATCGGGATGGCCGGCGCGTACCCAGGTCGGATGCAAAAGAAACGATCATAGAACTTGATCGCCGAGGTTATAAGCTGGGGATCATCGCCAACACTATCACGGAGACCGAGATACCAGATTGGATGGAATCGGATGGCGTGACGAAGTACTTTAAAACAGTCATCCTATCATCCAAAGTAGGGATTCGGAAACCAAATCCCGAGATCTATTGGATGGCTGCCAGGGACATTGGCGTTGAACCGGCGAAATGTGTTTATGTGGGCGACAACCCGGTGCGGGATGTGGAAGGTACCCAGGCTGCCGGATTCGGAATGATGATCCTCTTCGATGAGCCGGCAACCCTGGCAAAGGAACCTCCCACCGGAGAACATGTCCCTGATTTTACGATCACGGAAACCCGGCAATTACTGGATATCTTTCCTCCCCGCAAATGATCCACACCATGAGGAATTCAGGAAAATAAAATGATGATGGGCGATCGGGGCAGCCAGGCGATCATAAAAGCAGTGAATGAACTATATGCTGCCGGGCAAACCGATTATTCTTTTGAACCCATTGTGGTCGAAGACCAAAACGGAAATCCGATCGGGCGAATCAAAGATGGGGATGTCGTCATCTTTTGCTGCCGGCGGGGTGAACGCGAGATCCAACTCACCGAAGCCTTCACCGATCCCGATCTGGATCAATTTTCACGTGAACCCTTTAAAAATCTTACATTTATAATCCTCACGCTGTACCACGACAAATTCAAGTCCCTGCCGGTAGCGTTTTCCCCTGACAAGGTCAAGGACACGTTGGGCGAAGTGGTCAGCCGGGCTGACTTAAGGCAGCTGAGGGTGTCGGAATCGGAAAAGTTTGCCCACGTCACCTTCTTTCTCAACGGAGGCCATAACCAGCCTTTCAAAGGTGAAGTCGATACGCGGGTGCCATCTCCAAAAGGCATAGCCCCTGACAGCTCACCTGAATTGAGCCTGGCGGGAGTCTCCGCGGAAGTGGTCAAAGGCATACACGCTGGATTCGACTTGATCGTCACCAACTTTGCCAATGGGGATGTGATCGGGCATACGGCCAACCGGGAAGCCAAGATCCGATGCGCTGCATTCGTGGAGCAGCATTTGGGTGAGGTTGTTGACGCGGCCATCCAGGCAGACTACGTGGTATTGATCACTGCCGACCATGGCAATCTGGAGCAATTGCTAGCTGAGGATGGCAGCCCGCATGTCTCCCATACTGCCAACCCAGTGCCTTTCATCCTGATCGATCCCCAGGCTGCTGGCAAAATTTCATTATCAGATGGCAAACTGGCAGATATCGCCCCCACCTTATTACAGGTCCTGAACATCGCAAAACCGGCCGCCATGCAAGGCTCCAGTCTGGCGCCACAGCATTCCTTCGGCCAGGGCCGGCGGGCGTTGTTGATCGTCCTGGATGGCTGGGGGATCAGCCCGGATCCTGCGAATGACCCGATCAAGATTGCAGCCATGCCAGTCTGGGATGACTTGTTGCAGCGGTACTCCCATTCCCAATTATTCGCCGCTGGTGAGGCGGTTGGCTTGCAAGCCGGCAAGGCCGGCAACTCCGAAGCCGGGCACATGAACATCGGTGCCGGGAGGGTGGTTTTACAGGATGACGTCCGTCTTGATAATGCCATGAAAGATGGCTCCTTTAACAAGAATAAGGTGATCCTGGCAGCCCTGGATGAGGTAAAAAAACAAGGTTCAAGCCTGCACCTGATCGGATTATTAACCGAAAAGAGTTCGCACGGGTCGATCGAATATCCCCTGGCGATATTGAAAATGGCCAAAGAGAGCGGTCTGCCCGACGTCAGCCTGCATATAATCTTTGATGGACGTAGCACGGATCCTGGCAGCGCCCCCCGGCTTCTGGAGAAACTGGAATCCAGGATGGATGAGATCGGGATCGGGCGAATGGTCAGCGGCATTGGCCGGGGCATCGCCCTGGATCGTGACGGTAACTATAACAAGACCAAACTTGCCTACGATGCTTTGGTCTATGGCGTTGGGAAGAGAGCCCGCCTGTGAAAGATGAATTTTTGAAAAAACTGATCGTTCCAGCGGAAACGAAGATCTTCATGCTCATCATGGATGGTTTGGGCGGTTTACCGAGGGAGCCTGGTGGACTAACGGAACTCGAATCCGCAAACAAGCCCAACATGAATGAGCTGGCATTGCATTCAGCCCTCGGGCTCTCAAGCCCAGCCGGACCAGGAATCGCAGTTGGCAGCGGTCCCGGCCATCTGGCTATCTTTGGCTATGACCCGATCGAGAACGAGATCGGGCGTGGCGCGCTGGAAGCACTGGGGGTCGATTTCGAGCTTGGACCTGATGATGTGGCCGCACGCGGTAATTTTTGTACCGTGGATGCAGATGGCATCCTGATCGACCGGCGCGCAGGGCGGATCGCCACCCCCCAGGCTACCCGGCTGGTGGAGATGCTGAACGACATACGGATTGACGGTGTTGAAATCAACATCCGGCTGATCAAGGAGCACCGCTTTGCCCTGGTGGTACGCGGCAAAGGACTTGGGGCGAATGTCACCAAAACAGATCCCCTGGTCGAGGGTGTGGCCCCCCTGCCTGCGACCGGCCTGGATGAGCCATCCCAAAAAACCACCGGGATCGTTAACCAATTCATTGAGAAAGCCAGGGTTGCTTTAGCAGACGAGCAGCCTGCCAATATGATCCTCTTACGTGGATTCGATAAACTGCCGGCGCTCCCCAAGTATCATGACCGTTATGGCTTGAAAGCAGCCGCGATTGCCGTGAACGGCATGTACAAGGGTGTCGCCCGATTGGCCGGCATGCAGATCCTGCCGGTGGAAGGCGTGGCGATCGAAGATGAATTCACAACCCTCGCGCGCTACTGGAATGATTTTGATTTCTTCTACCTGCATATCAAACAGACCGATACCCACGGGGAAGATGGCGATTTTGACCGGAAGGTGAAGGTGATCGAGGCAGTCGACCAGCAGCTGGCTCGCGCCTTCACCCTCAAGCCGGATGTCCTGATCATCACAGGCGACCATTCCTCTCCCACCAATCTTAAATCTCATAGCTGGCATCCGGTTCCACTGCTGCTCTATTCAAAGAATGTCCGTGAAGACGGCATCGCTGAATTTGGAGAGCGAGCCTGCATACGGGGCAGCCTGGGGATCATGCCAGCCAAAGATGTGATGCCCCTGGCCCTGGCAAATGCCGGCCGGATCTCGAAATATGGTGCTTGATTCAGATTATTATGAACCTGAAGATCATCAGTGAAGGAGAACATGATGGATAGCCAAAAGCCAATTGAAGCTGATATCATCCAGCTCCTCAGTGATCGTTATGACAGCCTGACCAAGAGTAATAAACGGATTGCCAACTTCATCCGAAAGAACCAGGATGAAGCCGCTTTCCTTTCCGCGGCCGAAGTGGCCGAGCGGTTGGACCTGAGTGAAGCGACCATCGTACGTTTTGCCCGTACGATTGGATACCCATCTTATCCAGCCTTTCGAAATAGTTTACAGCAACGCTTTCGTGAAAGGATCACCCATTCCTCACGATTACGTTCACGTTTGGATGATATGCGTGAGGATGGGAATATCTTTGAACGGCTCACGGCTACCGAGATCGATTACCTTTCCCAGGCGCTGGGCTCCATTGATAGTGATCAGATGCGCCGGGCTGTGGATATGATCCGCAAGCATCAGCGCATCTTTGTTTTTGGGCTCGGACCCTCGATCTCACTGGTGGACCTGATGGAGATTCGTTTGCGCAGGTTTGCCAAAGATGTCGTGCCGCTTAAAACGTCCGGGCGTGAACTGCTTGAATCGCTCCTGAATCTTAAAGTGGATGACCTGTTGTTCGTGATCTGCTTCTTTGATCAAAACCCATCCCTGCAATTGTTACTGGAATATGGTCAGGAGGTTGGCTGCGAGTGCATCCTGTTAACCGATACATTGGATGCAATTTTAGGTGATAAGGCGAATGTCATCCTGGCTGCCCGCCGGGGACCGGTGGGTGAATTTCACTCACTGGTCGTACCGATGACAGTGATCAATGCGCTTCTTTTGACCGTTGCTGGAGAAGAACAGGCCGGTATTATGCCTGTTCTGGATCGGCTTGATAACCTCCGGCAGCGTTTGGAGGAACTGGATGCAAAAAGTAGTGAGCTGTAATGGATCGATTTCTATATACAGGAGTATTTTATGAAAGATAAATACAAAGTGCCGCGTGAACCATCTCAGTCTTGGACTGTGAAATTGCGCCGATTCTTCCATTGGCTTGCCAGCCCGCATGTGGTCCTGTCGATCATCATGCTCCTGGTGATGTTCTACATGGTGATCATCCCACTCTACCGTATGCTTATGACGACCATTACCGTTTCAGACAGTGATTTGAGGGTGCTGCCGGATGCGAATGTCGGCGATTTCACCTGGTATCACTGGTTGAGAATGTTAACCAGCAAGATCGCCATGATCATGACCTATGAACCCTTGCTGCACTCAATAACCATTTCCCTGGGTGCAACCATACTGGCATTTGTGATCGGTGGAATGATGGCTTTAATCGTCGTCAGAACAGATATCCGGGGCAAAGGTCTTATCAACATTTTGGCAACCATTCCATACATCATGCCTTCCTGGACGATTGCGATGGCGTGGACCGTACTATTCAAGAACGAAAAGTCAGGAGGAACCCCCGGTTTACTTGAATACTTCACCGGGATGCCAACACCCGATTGGTTAGCCTATGGTCCATTCCCGATCATCGTCAGTAGTGCACTGCATTATTACACATTCTTTTTCTTGTTTGTTTCGGCCGCATTACTGTCAATCGATTCTTCCCTGGAAGAAGCCGGCGAATTGGCGGGCGCCAGCCGCTCGCGGATCATACGCAAGATCACATTCCCGCTGGTTGCACCTGCCCTGGCCTCGGGCTTTATCATGACTTTCTCGAAGACCATGGGCACCTTTGGTGGGCCGAACGTCCTGGGCGTTCCCGTGCAATACTACACCCTGTCCACCATGCTGCGTTCCAACACCACCATTGGAAATTATGGAGATGCATTCGTGTTGGCGATCGTATTGATCCTTTTCTCCATGACGACCGTGATGCTCAACCAGAAGGTGGTTGGCACACGCAAGAGTTATGAAACGATCGGAGGTCGCGGTTTCATGGCTCAGAAGATGAAACTGCGTAGGTGGAAGACCTTTATGACTGCCTTCGTGATTATTTTTGAACTGGTTGTTGCGGTCGTGCCACTGGTACTGCTTACGTATAGCACCTTTATGTTGCGTTCAGGGAATTACAGCCTGAGCAATTTCACCCTCGCTCACTGGATCGGGCGGGGGGATATCAAGATCAACAGCGGAGAGCCGGGGATCCTGTTGAATCCCAGGATATGGAGGGGGGCCTGGAACTCGATCAGGTTATCGATCCTGACGGGATTATTTACCGCCTTCCTGGGGGTGATCCTTGGTTATGCCATTGTCAAAGGCAGGGGCACCCGTCTTTCCAAGTATGTTGAACAACTGGCGTTCATCCCGTACGTCATCCCAGGAATTGCATTTGGAGCGGTTTATATCTCGATGTTCACCAAGCCGGTGGGACCGATCCCGGCACTGTATGGGACCTTTGCCTTGCTGGTGGTCGTCTCGGTCGCGAAACACATCCCCTATTCAGCGCGCAGCGGCGTATCGTCTATGCTCCAGGTTGGCAGTGAACTTGAAGAGGCGGCAGCCATTGCCGGTGCCAGTCCATGGCGGCGTTTCACCCGCATCATCTTCCCTCTCACCAGCACAGGCTTTATATCCGGTTTCTTGTTGACCTTCATCACCACCATGCGTGAATTGTCATTGATCATCCTGTTGGTGACACCTTCCACAGCAGTTCTGGCCAGTATGACCATGAGATATATGGAGAATGGAAATGAACAACAGGCCAATGCTGTGATCATCCTTCTGATCGTGCTCGTACTGATCGGCAATTTAATCATCAGCCGCTTCCGTGGTGGCAGCCTTAAAAAAGGCCTGGGAATGTAAATAGAGGAAATTATGGATACACCCATTATTATTAAAAATCTCACTAAAAAGTTCGGCGATGTGGTCGCGGTCAACAATGTCAGCCTGACGATCGAACCGGGCAACTTTTTGACACTTTTGGGACCATCCGGTTGTGGTAAAACGACCCTCTTGCGTTGTCTCGCAGGGCTGGAGGACCCCAATGATGGCGAAATCTTTATCGGTGATAAGCTCATCTACTCTCATAACAAGGGGATTTCCTTGCCTCCCGGTCAACGTGACCTGGGTCTTGTGTTTCAGAATTATGCCCTCTGGCCACATATGAGCGTTTACAAGAATATGATCTTTGCGCTCGAGATAAAGAAGCTATCCAAGGCTGAAATGGATATACGGGTCAAGGAAGCCCTGGAAGAAGTTGAGATGAGCGGTTATGAAGATCGCTACCCGCGCGAGATGAGTGGTGGCCAGCAGCAGCGTGTCGCCCTGGCTCGCATGCTGGCTTACCGGCCAAAAGTTTTCCTGATGGATGAGCCGCTATCAAATTTGGATGCCCGCTTAAGAATGGACATGCGCACAGAGATCAAACGCCTTCATCATGATTCCAGTGCAACCACGGTTTATGTGACCCATGATCAGGTCGAGGCCATGACAATGTCCAGCAAGATCGCTGTCATGAAACTGGGTGTCATTCAACAATTGGGCACCCCTGATATGATCTACCACTTTCCCGCAAACCTGTTTGTGGCTGATTTTATCGGAAATCCGAAGATCAATTTGCTTGATGGACTGGTTTCAGGTGTGAACTTTGTGAACATGGGTAAATTCGCCGTGCCGGTCAAAACCCATGGCCTGACCGGTGAGGTAGTCGTTGGAATACGCCCTGAGGATATCCTGGTCCATACTAATCCCGTTGAGGGAGCCGCAGAATTTCTGGCTTATTCCGTGCTTCCCACTGGAGCTGACACGACGATTGTTGCCCATAACGACAGCAGGGAAATCACGGTCCGTGAAATGGGTGTCAGCAAGATCCACATGGATCAAAAAATCTGGCTTACTTTCAACCCGGATGCAATCAACCTTTATAGTAAAGCCAGCGGAAATCTTGTGACAGAATGATTAAGAGGTGTAATTTGACCCTCATATTAAATGGACCTGATCAATGCATAAGAAGGAGGTTAAGATGGCGTGACCGCAAGTGATGTGTTTGTTGCTCATGTAAAGACCAATAAAAAAATTTTAGGAGACAGATCAATGAAAGCATTATTTAGAGTTACAGCGATTGTGATCCTGGTGGGCATGTTGGCCGCCTGCAGTACGCCTGCTGCCACACCAGTTACCACCGAAGCACCCGGGGAAGTTGTTGTGCCCCTGACAGAAAAAGAACAATGGCTAAAGGACAACCAATTGGGTCCGTATTATACCGATATCCAGGATTGGACTGCCATTGAAGCCGCTGCTAAAGAAGAAGGCCTCTTGCTGGTATATGCCAATACTTCAAAGGTTGAAAAAGCAGCCGAAGCTTTCATGGAAACATATCCCGGTATCGAGGTTCAGGCCTTTGATCTTGGCGGAGACGATGTTCTTCTCAAAACTGTGGAAGAACAGAAAGCCGAAGCTTTTACCGGGGATGTCTGGTTCAGCAGCGGCGGTGCCGAGCTCGTCGGTAATGTACTCCCACATGAATACGTATGGCGTTTCGTTCCAGATACCACTGCTGCTTACACGCCCGACGAATACACCCACCCCTTACTGATGTCGCGCTTTGGAACCAGCATCTTTGCCTATAACTCAGAGTTGAATGATACCTGCCCGATCTCGAACCTGTGGGAACTCACCAACCCGGAATGGAAAGGCAAGTTCTTCATTGAGGATCCACTGAATGATGCCTCCACTCTGAGTAAATTGATCACCATTGCTTATCATGCAGATGCTATGAAGGCTGCCTATGTTGAGCTGTACGGCTCTGAACCCGTCCTGGATGCAGATACCCCGGATGCGGGTTGGTTATGGTACAAGCGTTTTGCCCAGAATGGCCCCATTCCCGAACCGGGTGGGGATGAAGTGGATGCAGCCTTTGCAACCCCTGGCATGACCGATAGCTTCATGGCTTTGACGTCATATTCAAACATGGCTGATGTGGTCGATGGCAACCTGGCTTTTGAACCCTGCTGGGATGTTGTACCGACGCTGGGAATTCAAAGCCAGAGCTATTCTGGCATCATCAACCAGGCACCCCACGTCAACGCGGCCAAATTGTGGATCAAATTCATCACCAGCCCTGATGGTCGGGATCCCTGGGCTAAATTTGGTACCTACTTCCCGGATTCAACATACGAAGTTCCGGAAGGGCAGAAGCCCCTGGCTGAGATGATGGCCATGACCTGGTTCATCGCTGAGCAGTATGCTTACGATCATATGATCGAAGCGCGTGATTTCTACCTGTTGAACCTGTCACAATGATCCTGTAATAAATCAGTTCTGGTCTTGAAATCGGCACGGACCTTCATGGTCCGTGCCGAAAGACCGGAGTCAGAAATCAACCCTTTATCTAGAACACCATCACACACCTGATTTCCTGGGATCAGCGTGGTGGTCATCAATTGGAGACTTGCCATGCCCCTTAAAGCGGTTTTCTTCGACATGGGTGGCACGATTGAAACTTACCGGTACACCCGGGAATATCGTATCCAGAATGCAGCCGTTCTGCGGGATTGCCTGCGGCGTGCTGACATTGAACTGGATCTCGAAGATGAACAGCTGGCGGATACCGTCACCCGGGGCATCGCTGCTTATCATCACTGGAATCTGGAAACCATGATCGAGCTTCCAACGAGCGAGATCTGGACAAAATATATTTTTAGTCAATATCCAAATGATCAAAAGAAGATCGCGGCCATTGGTGAAGAGCTGGCCTTCCTTTATGAAACCAGGTTTTATATTCGCGAAATGCGACCGGAAATACCCAAAGTTCTGGAGAAGATCAGGCAGCTGGGGCTAAAAATAGGCTGCATCAGTAATACCCAGAGTCTTACCCAGGTCCCGCTCAGTATGCAGGAGTATGGGATCCAGGATTATTTTGATCCGATCGTGCTCTCATCGAAATATGGCAGGCGCAAACCCGATGCGGCCATTTTCTATCAGGCTGCCAGGCTGGCCAACTTGCCAACCAGCAGCTGCGTCTATGTGGGTGACAAGTTGAACCGGGATATCCTGGGCGCTCAACGAGCTGGTTACCGGGCGGCGGTTCAGATCCATCACCAATATGATGACGGTGAAAAGGATGGTGGAGCGACTCCCGATGCGGCCATTAAGAATATGCTGGACTTGATACCCTTTCTCGAAGGGCAAATCCAAAAGGATGGATCCATCCCTTGCGGCAACGGGAGGAAAATTAAAGCCATATTTTTTGATGCAGGCGATGTTTTATATTACCGCCCCGAGAAAAACCCAAATTTCACCAGGTTTCTGGAAAGTAGATCGGTCACACCGCCCAGCGATATATACCAACAACATATGGAGATAAAGGACCTGGCGTATCAGGGAAAAATACGCAGGCATGTGTATTTTGAGCGCCTGGTCAGGTTATACGGCATTCAGGATAAACAAGCTGTTGCGGAGGGGGTCGATGCACTCAGTCAGGATGAAAACCTGGTGGGAATATTCGAAGGAGTTCCGGATACGATCAATACATTAAAGACCTCAGGATTCCTCCTGGCGATCATCACCGATACCGCGATGCCCTTTTCCAAGAAACTCAGCTGGTTTGATGAGCATGGCTTTGGAAGGGTTTGGGACGTGGTGATCAGTTCAAAAGAACTCGGTGTGCGTAAACCTTCTCCAAGCATGTATCAGGAGGCACTCTCTCAGGCAGGGGTCACCCCCGAGGAAGCCATCTTTGTAGGTCATAAGAAAAGCGAATTGGATGGCGCCAAAGCAATGGGGATGAAAACCATCGCGTTTAATTATGATCAGGACGCCATTGCGGATGTCTATATCCACAATTTTTGCGACTTGTTAAAAGTACCATTTCTTGAAATGTGATTGGAAACATAAGGCCATGAATCATTGCATCAAAGCTATTTTTTTTGATATCGGCGGCACCTTGAGGTATTCACGTGAAGACGAAGAACGGGATCCGGAAAAGATCAGGGAATTGATCAGCATGCTGGACATGGATTGTTCTGTGGATGACTTCATCATCAAGGTTCAGAAGGGGGAGAAGACCTACCGTAAGTGGTGCAAGCCTTCATATATTGAACTGAGCGAACCAGAGCTCTGGACACGCTTCATGCTGCCAGGTTATCGGGTGGATTTTGTTCGCGATCATGCCATCCAGCTTAACCAACTCTGGCGTGACTCCCGAAGAAAATACCTGCTGCCTGACATGGTGAAAACACTCAAGGCCCTGTCTGAGAGAGGATACAAGCTGGGACTGATCAGCAACACAACCTCATCGATCGAGGGCCACCAACTACTTGCCGAGAACGATCTTACGGAGCTTTTCTCGACGGTGATCCTTTCTGCAGCGTACGGCCGTCGAAAACCGCATCCCTCGGTCTTCCTGGCTGCCGCCCGTGAAGCTGGCGTGCAACCCTCGGAGTGTGCCTACGTTGGCGACCGCCCTTCCCGGGATGTCGTCGGAGCGCGTGAAACCGGTTTCGCTGAAGTGGTCATCATCCAATTGGATGGAAAGCAAGCCGAAAAATACCAAACCCGTCAAAAACCTGATCATATTATCCGATCGTTACAGGAATTGCTTGAGCTCTTTCCGGTTATAAATCCATCGGAACCGGTGACTCGACCAGCCCCGCATCTGCCACTCTATGATTGTTCCATTTCGACCATGTGGGGGATCCACCGGCACGCGCATTTCAATGAGTTTTTTATCGAAGGCCGGCGGCTTGGATTTGCCCGTTTTGAGCTCAACCACCAGGTCACCCCTGTCATGCTGGATGAGATCGACTTCAATACCTATCATATTAATTCTCTGCATGAACCCTGCCCGGCAGTCACACCCATGGCCGAGATGGATCTTAATGATTGGAGGATCTCCTCCCTCGATGAAGATAAACGTGCCATTGCTGTAAATTCGGCCAAACAGACCATTGATATGGCTGTTCAACTGGGATGCCGGTATGTGGTCCTTCACCCGGGGGCGACTGGCATCGATCGATCGATGGAAACTCAAATACGCAGGTTTTTCAACGCTGGGAAACAAGATTCCCCGGAATCTGTGGCGCTGCGAGGAAAATTGATTGCTGCGCGCGAGGCGGTAATAGAAGCCCATCTTGCTGCAACGATCACAAGCCTTCAGGTGATAGGACCCTATGCATTTCAAGCGGGCATCGCCATCGCCCTGGAGAACCGCTATCATTATGATGACATTCCATTGCTTGATGAGATGCAGACCCTTTTGGACCTGTTTGATGAATCCGGTTGGGGCTTTAATTATGATGTCGGCCACGCCCAGGCGTTGGATCGCCTGGGCTTCATCAAACACCAGGATTGGTTGACCCGTTGTGGGAGCCGGATGATCGCAACGCACCTGCATGATGTAGCCGGAATCACCGACCACCAGGTCCCTGGAACCGGCGATATCGATTTTCAATGGGTGGCTTCCCATCTTCCAGCTACAGTTCATCGGACCCTTGAAGTGGCTCCAAACCATCGAGCGGAAGATATATCCCAAGGGATGGAGCACCTGGTGTTAACCGGTTGTGTCAATAAACTTTGATCCCTTGAGCAGGAGAAAATATGCTGAAAATATTTAAAAAACGACGCAATGTCTTTGTTGGCCATATTCATCAACAGGCAGCCCTGACGCTGGAAGGGATGGACCTCTTGATGGCGTATCTCAAAAAACCTGAGAAAAAACTGGCCGATAAGTTGACAGCCAAGGAAAAAGAGGCGGATGAGGTGCGCCGGATCCTGATCGATGAACTCAACCGGACTTTTGTCACACCGTTTGATCGTGAGGATATCTTTGCACTTTCGCGGACGATCGATGATGTCATGGATTATGCCTACAGCACCATGGTTGAGATCGAGATATTTAAAGTCAGGCCAACCGATTATATGATCCAGATATGCACCCTGCTGCGTGACGCATCTTTCGAAATTTTCCAGGCGACTGAGTGCTTGCAGGATCACCCCGGCGTGGCTGCCGAACATGCGCAGCGGGCAAAGAAACTCGAAAATAAAGTGGAAACCATCTACCGGGAAGCCCTGGCAGATATGTTCCGACATGCCGATAGTGTGAAGTCGGTTGTGAAGGCCATGAAGCTGCGTGAGGTCTACCGCCACTTGAGCAATGCTGCGGATCGTGGGGATGAAGCTGCGAACGTGCTGGCAGATATCATTGTAAAGACAGCCTAGAAGCGATCTGATGACGTCTTTAATGATCCTTCTCATCATTGTTGCATTGATCTTCGATTTTCTGAACGGCGTGCATGACTCCAGCAATATCGTCGCCACCATGATCTCCTCACGGGCGATCCATCCGCGGGCGGCGCTTATATTAACCGCCATTGCCGAGTTTGTAGGCCCGCTGATCTTTGGGGTGGCTGTTGCCACCACCATCGGTAACGATATAGTATCGGCCGAAAGTATCACCATCCTGGTCCTGCTGGCAGCCTGCACCAGCGCCATTTTTTGGAATATCCTCACCTGGATCCTGGGCATTCCAAGCAGCTCATCGCATGCATTAATCGGCGGCCTCATCGGCGCTGTCGTTGTTGAAGCCGGATTCGAAGCTCTGAAGCTGGATGGGATCTTGAAAGTATTGACCTCTTTATTTGTTTCGCCGATCCTCGGTTTCCTGGCCGGTCTTTTGATCGCCAATCTTGTACTCCTGCTATCATGGGGCGCGACCCCCAAGATCAATGGAGTATTTAAAAGGCTGCAGGTTGTCACTTCTCTCGGGCTGGCGCTCAGCCATGGCACCAATGACGCCCAGAAGACCATGGGTATCATTACCCTGGGTCTGGTGATCACGGGTTACCAGGCCACATTCATGGTGCCTCAGTGGGTCATCCTGATCTGCGCGCTTGCAATTGCCGCAGGTACAGCCGTCGGTGGCAAGCAATTGATCAAGACGCTTGGGTCAAAATTCTACAAGATCAGGCCAGTTCATGGCTTTGCAGCCCAGGCGGCATCCGCAATGGTTATTTTTACAGCCTCGATGCTTGGCGGGCCGGTCAGCACCACCCAGGTGGTCAGTACTTCCATCATGGGCGTTGGGGCGGCCGAGCGGGTCAGCAAGGTTCGTTGGGGGGTGGCCGGCGAGATCGCGATGGCCTGGCTAATCACCATCCCCGCCACCTCGGTTGTCGGGGCGTTGTTCTATTGGATACTTCGTGATGTCATCCTGGCCATTATCCGGTTATTCTAGAAAAAGGACCTTTTATAAACCATGCAACCATATGACGTTATATATGTAGGTAACTACACCAAGGACACCATTATCACCCCGGCAGGCACCCGCTATGTGGACGGCGGAGGGATGAATTATGCCGCGCATGCGGGAAAATGTCTGGGGGCTCAGGTGGCTGTGGTCACCCGTCTCTCTGAAGAGGACCAGCATGTCGTGGATGACATCCGTTCAGATGGCATTGATTGTTATCCGGTCTACTCGACGTACTCCACCCTGATGACCCTGGAATATGAAACCGATAATGTGGACAAGCGCAATTTATTTGTCAGGGAAGTTGCCGGGACGATCGAACCCGGGCATCTTGATGGTTTGACGACCAGGGCCATCGTAGTGAGCCCCAGCTTGCGTGGAGAGGTTGAACCTGAATTCTTTTCAGTTATGAGGAAGAGGGAAGGGGTCATCTTATCAGCAGATGTTCAGGGCTTTGTGCGTGTCCTGCGCGGGGAATCTCTGGTGTATGAACCCTGGCCGGACATGCCGGAAGTGTTGAGACAGTTGGATATTTTAAAGACAGACGCAGTCGAAGCTGCCTATCTGACCGGAGAACAGGATATTGAAAAAGCGGCAAGAGCTTTCTCAAGCATGGGTGTGAAAGAAGTTGTTCTGTCTCACAGTGAGGGCATCCTGGTACACGCTGACGGTAAATTTCACCACTATCAGTTCCATGCGCAGTCCATGACGGGTCGCAGTGGGCGCGGGGATACCTGCCTGGGTTCCTACGTCGCCAAGCGACTCAACCTTCCACCTGCGCAAGCAGGCAAATGGGCTGCGGCAGTCACCAGTCTGAAAGTTGAAAAACTGGGCGTCTTCGACCAACCGGTGGATGTCGTGAAAGAATTCATTGCACGGAATTATCCTGATTAAGGACCTGATGCTTTCTCAATCCGGACTCGAGGTCAGAATCGAACAGGCGAAAGCCGGTTATTCCAATCTTTGGGATAAGATCATTACCGATTGGAAGGCAAGCGATGCGGGAGAGCATGCCTGGTTGACTTATTCCGCAAATTATTTATTGAATACCGCCGGCGTGCGCTGGGGACTCGATCCGCTTGCCCTGCCAGCCCGATTACCCGGCATGCTGTCTCCCAATTATGCTCGTGACCTGGACCGCCTGCAGCTGATCGTCTTCAGCCATGCGCATCACGATCATCTGGATTTTCACTTGATGTCCGCCCTCCAGGGACTCCCGCTTTTGTGGGTTATCCCGGAATTTATGCTCGAGCTGATATTGAATAACGTATCCATTCCAGCTGAGCGCATCATTATACCCAAACCCGCTTGCCGGATTGATGTTGAAAGTCTTGGGCTCACCCCTTTTGAAGGTTTGCATATTCGCGATCAGAACGGGGTGCCTGAGATGGGCTACCTGGTTGAATTCTCAGGTAAGCGCTGGTTATTTCCCGGGGATACCCGCCTTTTTGATGCGGCGAGAATCCCGGAGGTCGGGCATTTGGATGGTGTCTTCGCCCACCTCTGGCTTGGCAAAGCCGGCGCGCAGATCGATCCGCCACCCATGCTGGAAGAGTTCTGTGCGTTTTTCGGTGCTTTTAATACTGGGCGCCTGGTGATCACACATTTGAATGAGTTGGGGCGTGATCTAAATGATCTATGGGATGAAACCCATTACCAATCAGTCGTTCAAGCTTTCAGGAAGTATGCCGCTTCCCCTCAGATCGAAATGGGTTTGACCGGGGATAAGATTGACCTGGAGAACCGGTTTTGATTTCACCGGGCAGGCATATCAGGAAAAAGAAGGAAATACGATGAACATCGAAAATAGTCTGTCTGATAAGAGTGTTTTTGGTCAGGCGCTGTTCGAAAAAATGAAAAGCATCACTGCCGTTATCGATAAAATGGAATTCTATGAATTCGAGTACTCATTGAACAATATCGTCCCAGATAGCGGCACCTGGCTGGAAGTATGCCTGGATCCCAGGGAAGCCATCCAGGAAAGGATCTCTTCGCCGGAGTTCTTTGAAAACATCCAGATCAAACCAAAGATCGATGGCAGGATCGTTCTGGATGAGACCATTCAGCATCTGACCCGCATGTTGTTTGTCGGGTTGGTCACCGGTCAGTATCCGGTCCAGTGGGTCAAGGACTATTTTTACTTTGACCCCCGCGGGTTCAATTTTTACGTCCGTTCGAATTACATGACAAATGAGATCAAGCCGCATCTTGGTGGAAAGCCTTACCGGGCTTATGAGCCAAAGCAAACAGCGTTTGACAGTTTCCATGAAGTGGGATACCAGGATTTTAAAAATGCGAATGCCGAGGTGGATGCGGCGTTCATTGAGATCATCCTCGACCTGGTCAAAGTGAAAGGCACGCCCATCCTGCTGGCCATCGCCGGCCCGACGGCGGCCGGGAAAACCGAGATCGTCGAGCGCCTGCGGGTTGCCTTCGAGAAGCTGAATTGCAAAATCTCAGCCATCGAACTGGATAATTTCCTCCTGGATCGCGATTACCGGGAAGAGCATAATATCGGGTCATTTGGAAAAAAAGCGCTGCATTTTGACTTGTTGCAAGGCTGCATTCAAGCTATCCTGGCGGGTCAGGAGATTGTTACCCCCCGCTATGACTTCATTAATGCCACCTCCAGCCATGATTTACAGGGGAAACTGAAACCGGAAGGCCAGCCTGTTGCAGTACACCCCAGTGACATCATTTTCATAGAAGGCAATTCACCTTTCTTAATGCCAGAGATCGCAGCTTATGTCGGTATTAAAGTGATCTACCTGACCGATGATGCCGTACGGCTTAAACGGAAGTGGCGCCGGGATATCGATTACCGTAAGAAGTACGATCCCTATTATTTACGCAACCGATTCTTTCGCGAACAGCCCAGCATGGCCTGGAAGAACTATCAACCCCAGTTGAAGGTCTGTGATATTTTTGTAGATACCACGGGCGCAGCTCTCTGGGTCACTCCCGAGGTGAAAAACCTGCTTCCAACGGGTTGACGCACGGTGTGTCCCGTTTTGCCCTCTAAAGAGGGTTCGGACCGACCAGGTAGAAATGGTAGAATCCTGGCATAAGGAGACTATTCAATGGATGATCGTAAGCCAAGCAATTATCTGTTCGTCATCAACGACGGACCTTACGGCAACGAGCGCCCCTACAATGCATTACGGTTGGCTATGAATCTGGTCAAGCGCGAAGCTACGCATGTGCATATATTTTTGATGGGCGACGGTGTGCAGTGTGCGGTTAAAGGGCAGGATACACCCCAGGGATACTATAATATCGAGCGCATGTTGACCGCTGTTATCCGTGGTGGCAAGGTGGCTACCTGAGCATCCTGCCAGAGGGCTCGAGGTCTCGGGCCAGACGCTTTGATCGAGAATATCCAGGTTGGATCCCTGGAATTACTCACGGAGTGGACCGTCGCGGCAGACAAGATCCTGGTGTTCTAACCGCTTATCTACATTTAATCTTGTAAGGACATACTCACAAGATCTCTTAAAAAAAGCGCTCCCTGATAGTCAGGGAGCGCTTTGTGTTAGGGTTACCGGGAACTAAGAATTCACGGAGTGGTTTTTTTGTAGATTTGCCCTAAGAAGACAAATTTGGCAGGTTCCAGGAGGATCACGTCGTCGTCAATCCCAATATGGAAATTATGGTTGCGGACGCGTATGCGCCCACCAGAACCATCCTCGGAAGCCAAACCAGTGACCTGGACCTGGTCCATGACCTGAATGTCTTCCAGGCTGCCATTGTAGCCATCCAGGAAGACCCGTACCGGACCGCTGCCGTCATCGACGATGATCGTATCGGTGCCG
>Ga0208980_10000458_pt1 | contig 22840 bp, 29 predicted proteins | sample WetSurMetagenome_3_FD_187993 | JGI IMG/M metagenome (GOLD analysis project Ga0208980, IMG submission 187993) | Wetland microbial communities from Twitchell Island in the Sacramento Delta, sample from surface sediment Aug2011 Site A1 Bulk (version 2) | ecosystem: Environmental > Aquatic > Marine... | reverse complement strand
TGAAGAACATCGGAAAGCCGTGTGCGGGAGAACCGCATGCAGGGTTGGATGGGGGAGGGCAGGCGCGAGCCTACCCTTGTATTGTGTTTTTGGGGATTGTTCCTGCAGGGACAGCCCCACGGGAAGGCCGGATGCCGTTTGCGCCCTTGGGTGTTGGAGCTCGTCGCGTAGATCTCGCACCGGTCTTCCCGGTTCTCTGGTGAGAAATCGAACAGTATCTGTGGCCCGACTTGGTCGGAAGCCTGCATTCACAAGGTAGATTGCAAGAGAACCCCCTATGAAAACGGTACTCGGTATCGATGTCGCTAAGGCCAAGCTGGACCTCGCCCTGAAACTGCTCAACGGTAAATTCCGCACCCGGGTGGTAGCAAACACCCCGCAGGGGTTCGCGGACCTCTTGGCTTGGCTGGCCAAGCACGAGGTCGTCGAGCTCCACCTCTGCATGGAGGCCACGGGTACCTACTGGGAGGCGGTGGCGGAGTCTCTCGCCGATGCAGGCTTCAGCGTCAGCGTGGTCAATCCCGCCCAGATCAAGGCCTTCGGTGCTGCCTCTTTGGTCCGCACCAAGACCGATCGGGTCGATGCACGGCTGATCGCCGAGTTCTGTCTCGCCCAATGCCCCCAGCCCTGGCAGGCCCCCACCAAGGCGATGCGCGAATTGCGCGCCCTGGTGGCCCGCCGCGAGGCCCTCCAAGCCATGCGCATCCAAGAGCACAATCGCCTGGAGGTGGCCCGCGAGGCGGTGCGCAGTGGCATCGAGGCCCATCTGGAGTACCTCGCGCAGGCCATCGCCGAGGTGCAAGCGGCGATCCGCCAGAAGATCGACGACGATCCCGGCCTCAAGGCGCAGTGCGAGTTGCTCGATACCGTCCCCGGCCTGGGAGAGAAGACCATCCCGGTGCTGCTCTCGTACTATGGGGGACCACAGCGCTTTGACCGCGCCAAAGCCGCTGCGGCCTTCGCTGGGCTCGATCCCCGCCAACATCAGTCAGGTAGCAGTGTGCGGGGAAAACCCCGCCTGTCCAAGATCGGCCATGCGCTGTTGCGCAAGACGCTCTACATGCCAGCGATGGTGACCCTCACCCGTACCACCTGGGGCAGACTGTTCCGCGATCGCTTGGCCGCCGCCGGCAAGCCCCCGATGGTCATCATCGGTGCCATGATGCGTAAACTGGTTCACGTCGCCTTCGGCGTGCTCAAGTCCGCAAAACCTTTCAATCCAGAGCTTCACGGCGTTTGAGCCCAATCTTGACGCCGACAACAGTATCTACGCGGGCCGCGTAACAGCCTTGCGAATGGCCTCGGTCTTCTCCGCCATGCGGCGCTCCGCTGCCACATAATCCGGGTTTTGCTCGGCCATCGCCTGTGCCCTCTCGGAGAGCTTGATGGCGGCCTCGATCAGCTCCCGGTTGTTGAGCCTCAGCCCCTTGATGCTTTCCAGCGTGATCACTGCGCCCCGTCCCCGCGCGAATAAGCGCGCATCAGATCGCTGATTTCCTGGTCCACCGCTTCGGCGAACCTCCACGCAAACTCATCGCCTGCGACATCGCCGTAAACCCTGTCGACGGCGAGCATGATGTCCTGCGCCAGACTCCACAGCACCGTCGAAGAGCGGGGGCTCAGACCCTCGGACTCGATCCCAGCGGCGTGCTCCACGCTTCGCCTCCACAGCGGTGGCCTGAGGCGTATCTATCTGGTGGCATCGATCTGCAGCGGGTCCAAGAACTGGAGGCGCGACGCCCGCCTGCAACTTGATCACCCGGCCGCAGGATCACCACGATGAGGTCCTGCGCTTCCTCACCGACCTGCGCTTCCCGTTCGACAACAACCAGGCCGAGCGCGCTATCCGCATGCCCAAACTCAAGCAGAAGGTCTCCGGTTGCTTCCGTTGCGAAGATGGTGCTCAGGTGTTCGCCATCATTCGCTCCTACCTCTCCACCTTGCGCAAGCAATCCATCGATGCCTATCAGGCCCTGGTCATGACCTTCCAGGGCAACCCGCCAATGCCGCGGTTAGCCTAAGCCGGCTTGGGGTAGCTGAATAGTCACGGAACGATTTTCCACCAGAGCTGGCAAACGAAATTAGACGTATCGCCCGGCTGATCAGCCGGGCGCGGACTAATGCGGCCCTATCTGAGCACGCGGCCTGCTCAGACCTTCCGGAAGGTTCGGGCTGGGCTGGTCAGAGCTGAAAAACCTCGACTCTCAACCGAACAATCGCCAACCCCGGCTGGACTTGATGGCCCCGATGCGCGCGCGGCGGATACGTTCCCGGATGCGTTCAGGGTCTTTCTCGTTTGCCACCAAATCACCGACGTTGAGCGAGCGGGCCGCGGCCAGGGCCTCGCGGAGCATCTCGGCTTGGGGATAGGCCCGGTCGGAAAAACCCTCGCGGCCCCGATAATCGGCCTCGCAGGCCAGCACTAACTGTTCGAAGCGATCGGGACGGCGGATGGCGTCGGTGGTTTCCAGCAGATCCAGGATGGTCCCTGCCCGCAGCTCCTCGGCACGGTGGACCTGACCGTGAAAGCGGGCCACCAGCCGGGCCAGATCCCGATACCGAGCCGGCGCCTTGTAGCGGCTGCACAGCCCCTCGATCAACTCCAAGCCGCGCGCCTCGTGTCCCTTGTGGCTGGGCAGGATCTCCACCGGTGTGGTGCCTTTTCCGAGGTCGTGGGTAAGGGCGGCGAAGCGCACCTCGGGTTGCGGCGAGAGGCGTGCGGCGGCCTCGAGCACCATCAGGGTATGCACGCCGGTATCGATCTCCGGGTGCCAGTGACGGGGTTGGGGAATACCGAACAGGGCGTCGAGCTCGGGGAATAGCCGCCCGAGCGCCCCGCAGACTCGCAGCACCTCGAAGAACCGCGACGGGTGCACCTCCCTCAGCGCTCGCTCCAGCTCTTGCCACACCCGCTCCGGCACCAGGGCCTCGACCTCACCGGCCCGCACCATTGAGCCCATGAGCGCGAGGGTCTCTTCGGCGACCCCGAACCCGAGCTCGGCATAGCGCGCCGCGAATCGCGCCAGGCGCAGGATGCGCACCGGATCTTCGGCAAACGCTGGGGAGACATGCCGCAGCACCCTCTCCCGCAGATCACGCTCACCGCCGTAGTAGTCGATGAGCCGCCCGGCCCCATCCTCGGCGAGGCTGTTGATGGTGAGGTCGCGCCGCTCGAGGTCCTCCTTGAGCGTGACCGTGGGCTCGGCGTGGACCACGAACCCACGGTAACCGGGCGCAGTCTTGCGCTCAGTGCGGGCAAGAGCGTACTCCTCATGGGTGAGCGGATGGAGGAACACGGGGAAATCCTTTCCCACCTGGCGAAAGCCGAGCGCTAGCATCTGCTCGGACGTAGCTCCCACCACCACGAAGTCGCGCTCGGCCACTGGCCAGTCCAGCAGACGGTCTCGCACCGCCCCACCCACGAGGTAGACCTCCGCACCCGCCTCGCGGAGCCGATCATGCAGTGCCAACCCACGGGGCCGGCCGGAGCTCTGTGATACGGTCACCGCCGGCACTCAGCGGTTGGGAGTGAAGCCGCCGGGCGTTCCGAGCACGCTGCTGTGCTCTCTCTCACCCCTCGCCTATCGACCTGAAGGACAGGACGCGGGGACCTGCGGGGTAGCCCCTGCTCGGCCGGCTCGCAACGACTTTCCAACGACCACTCAGTCCCCGTGCGGCACGAGCTCGGGTCTCAGCATCCAGATGAGCGTCCAGGGGCCATCCTCGGGACGCTCCAAACAGGCCAGGCTCCCTGGCTTGTAGCCGAGGGCCACCTCTTCCATATCCCCAGTCAAGAGGTAGCTCGCGAGCCGCGCTATGGAGGGCAGGTGCCCGACCAGGAGAGTGTCGGCCACCCAGGACGCCGCCTGCCGCGCAATCGGCTCCACCGGGTCCTTTGGCGTCAGGCCGGAGGTGACCCCCATTCCTGCGGGGGGAGACAGGGCCGCGGCCAAGCGCTCGGCGGTCTGCCGCGCGCGGGTCTTTCCGCTATGGAGGATGCGCTCGGGACGCGCCTCGGCATCCCGCAGGAGCCTTCCGAGGGCCTCCGCATCCGCCCGCCCCTTCGGGCTCAGCGGGCGATCGCGATCGACCTCCTCGGGAACCGCCTCGCCATGTTGCACCAGATAGAGTCTCATCGATTTCTCCGTGGAATGACTGAACAACCCGTTTTCGCAACCGAAGACACCCGGCGTCGGCGACCCCTCAGGCCGCGAGTGGCTTGGTCTCCACCGTGCCGCGGCGGTTCTCCTTGAGCAGGATCTTGAGGGAGTCAGGGGGCACCTGAAGCTCGCGGGCCAACTTGCGCATACTCTGCAGCATTAGGTTGAGGGGAAGGTCGGCCTCCGCAAACAGCCGATCGGTCACCTCCAGCGGCCGGCGCAGCACCTCTCCCGCCCGCCCGAACAGGGGCTTTCCCCGTGCATCGCGCCAGGCCTTGCGCTCCGGGAGCCGATCGAAGGCCTCGGGATCCTGCTTGCAAAGCTCTTGGAGGAAGACCTGGTAGAACAAGCCCCAGTCCGAAGGGCTGGTGAAAGTGCGCCCACCCAATATCAACCCGAACGGTGTCTTGCCCTTAAAGTCCGACTCGACTTCAGGCTCCGCCTCGGCCATCGGCTCTTCTGGCACCTGCGGTTCCCCCTCGCCGGCTTCCTGAGCCCCTGCCACCTTTACTTCGGGCAATCGCTCTTTGCCTGCCTTGGTCTTGGACCTGGCCTCGGACTTCGGCTTCACCGGCTCCGCCTCGACCTCTTCCTCCGCACATTGCTCCTGCAGCAGTCGCCACAATGCCTCTGCCGCCTCGTCGAGCGGGATCCAGCGATCATTGAACGCCTGCTTGAACTTGAACCCCTGCTGCAGGCTCACCGGGTCGTTGTGGTGGATGTTGGCCCAGATGGTATCCGAGAGTGCCTTTAGGTCATCCCTTAGGTTCTCTATTGCGGACATCACCTGACGCAGGCTCGATTGCAACTCCCTCATGGGGTAACACCTCCAAGCGAAAACCTCCTCTCAACCCGTCGTTCGAGGCGCCGCCCGATGCCCACCGGGCACAGCGGACCGGGTGCGGCTCGGGCGACCGAACGGCCGCGCAATATCCTAAGCCCGTTTGCGGCCGGTTGCGAGATAACCTCAAGTCTGCTGTGGCAACGCCGCCCTTTTCTCGTTCAGGACACATTCAGCATGACCGTACGATGCTATGACTGTACCCCTTAGGTAACACGGGAACTGACCACAATGAAGAATCGACTTGCATACGGTCTGCTGGCAGTTGTTCTGAGCACCGGCGCGAGCGCCGACTCGCTCACCGCTAACGCCGCCCTCGGCGGGGGTCTCGGCGGGGCGTTGGGCGCCTTCGTCGGCTCAGAAATCGGCGGGACTAGCGGCGCCATTGTCGGTGGCGCCATCGGTGGGGCAACGGGCTCCGCCATTGCCACCAACGGTTACAGGCGCGAGCGGGTAGTCGTCAGGCCGGTTCGGCCGGTGGTGGCGGAACGCTACTACGTCTACGATGATGACTACCGCTACGGCCATCGGTCCCATTTTTGCCCACCGGGCCAGGCCAAGAAGGGGCGCTGCTGAACGCTGGCGCTCCCCCCGCGAGGGTTTGCGGGCCCATCGCCAGTCATTGGGGGCGGAGCCAGGGCGGAATTCGCCCGCTCACAGGTGCTGGCGCGCCCAACTGACCAGCCCGCTCAGATCCAGGGCGCCCGACACGCGGGCCCGCTCCCGACCGCCGCTGAACAGCATGAGGGTCGGGATGCTCCGGATGCCGTATTGCCCAACGAGGTCCTGGGCCTCTTCCGTGTTGACCTTGATCAATCGGACCGACGGCTCCAGGCGGGCCGCCGCCTGCTCGAACGCGGGGGCCATCATGCGGCAGGGCCCACACCAGGGGGCCCAGAAATCGACCAGCAGCGGGATGTCGCTACGTTCGAGCTGCTTGATGAAGCCGGCCCGGCCCAGTGGCAGCGGCCTGCCCTCGAACAGGGGTTGATGACAGCTCCCACACTGGGGATCCGCGCCAAGCTTTCGGGCCGGGACACGATTGACCGCCTCGCACTGGGGACAGACGACATGGAGATTTTCGGACATGCTCAGAGACCCTTAAACAGCAATCTATATCCTTATTTCTCGGAGTTGACCTGCGGTTTTTCAAGCCACTCACAGCGCTGGGCGTGCGGTTGATTTCCCCTATAATTCGCCCTGTCGTCTTCGATTGCGGAGGGATGGAGGTCCCCGACCATGGCCGAGTCACCTCATGTGGTCAACACCACGGCGCAGAATTTCTCCAATCTGGTCCTCGATGCCTCCCACCAGCAGCCGGTGCTGGTGGATTTCTGGGCGGATTGGTGCGCACCCTGCCGCATGCTCATGCCCATTCTCGCCAAGCTCGCGGCGGAGTACGGGGGGAAGTTCTTGGTGGCGAAGGTCAACACCGAGGAGGAGCGGGACCTGGCCGCCCGCTTCGGCATTCGTAGCCTGCCCACCGTGCAGCTATTCAAGGCCGGAAGGTCCGTCGATCAGTTTATAGGCGCCCTTCCCGAATCAGAGGTGCGTGCCTTCATCGAACACCATATCCCGAGGGAGGCCGATCCGTTACTGCTCCGGGCGGAGGCGCTGATGGCCCAGGGCGCGATGGGCCAGGCCGCCGAACTGATCGCCCAGGCACTGGCCAGCGACCCGGCTTATCCCCGGGCGATCCTGGCGGATATCCGCCTGAAGGCGCACACCGGACATACTGAGGAGGCTGAGCAGGCACTTACGCAGCTTCCGCCCGACCAGCAGGCCGCGCCGGAGGTTTCCGCCCTGCGTGCCTGGCTCGGATTTGCCGCGACAGCCGCCAAGGCCCCCGCTGCGGCGGAGCTGGAGCGCAGCCTCGCGGACCATCCCGATGACAACGCTGCGCGCTATGGGCTCGCCGCGCGCAGGGTCATGGAAAAGGACTACGCGGGGGCGCTGGAGCTATTGCTGCAACTGGTGCTGAAGGACCGCAGGTGGGGCAATGACGCGGGCCGCAAGGGCATGCTACAGATCTTCGAGATCCTCGGAGGCTCCGGAGATCTGGTGAGCCACTTCCGCAACCGCATGTTCAATGCCTTGCACTGAGGCCTAGGGGTCACGGATCGGGTGAGGAAGTACCGCCCGGCTCGCCGTGCCACTGGCCGTGGTCAAGAGTCTCTGATGTCCTGATCTCGACCTACGGCCGCCTCCGGAGCAATTCACGGACCATGATCGAACAGCCGAGCACCGGTTTGGAGTCTGAAGCGGCGCTGGTCGACCGTTTCGGGCGTCGCGTGACCTACCTCCGCCTCTCGGTCACCGACCGCTGCGATCTGCGCTGCCTCTACTGCATGGGGCCAGAAGTCAGGTTTCTGCCCCGGCACCAGATCCTCAGCCTCGAAGAGATGCTCGAGGTAGTCCGAGCCTTCGTTGCGTTAGGCGTCACCAAGGTTCGCTTGACCGGTGGCGAGCCGCTGGTGCGCCGGAACCTGCTCTGGCTCATGCGGGAGGTGGCCCGTTTACCCGGCCTCGCGGAATTGGTGCTGACCACCAACGGCACCCGACTGGGGATTCTCGCCCAAGAGATTCGCGACGCCGGGGTTCGCCGCATCAACGTGAGCCTCGATACCCTGCGCCCGGAGCGGTTTGCGCGCATCACTGGAAGTACGCGGCACGCCGAGGTCCTCGCGGGGATCGAGGCGGCCCTCCGCGCCGGGTTCGAGCGCATCAAGCTCAACGCCGTGATCCTCAGACACCGAAACCACGATGAGGTGACGGATCTGGTGGGCTTTGCCGTGGTCAGGGGCATCAACATCAGCTTTATCGAGGAGATGCCGCTCGGTCGGGTGGGTGAGCATGACCGCGCGGAGGCCTTCTACTCCAGCGACGAGATCCAGGCAGACCTAGCACGTCACTTCACCCTGATACCTACCACGGAGACCACCGGTGGTCCCGCGCGCTATTTCCGTATCCCGGATACCGACACCCGGGTCGGATTCATCGCCCCTCACAGCCACAATTTCTGCGGCGATTGCAACCGGGTGCGCGTCACCGCCGAGGGACGCCTTCTGCTCTGTCTCGGCCAGGAGCATTCCATGGATCTGCGCCCGGTGCTGCGGGCGTCTCCCGGCGATCAGGCTCGGCTGCGGGAGACTATCCGCGCAGCCATGCAGATCAAGCCCGCCGGTCATGAGTTCCGGGTGGGGACCCCGACCCTGCTCCGGCGTCATATGAATCTCACGGGCGGTTAGGCAACTGGGCCGACTGTGGGCAGTGGCGAACCCCGCTTGACCTCCAGGACACCTTCGCTCAAGTCACCCGACAAGGTGAATCCGCGCCGGCGGCGCCTGCGCTGGGTGCTCGAGCTTGGGCTGGTCGTCGCTGCGCTCTTTATCCTGCATGCGATCCAAACCCGCTCTCTGCCACGGGGCGAGGCACCGCCGCTCGCCGGGTCACTGCTCGGTACCGGAGCGCCGGTAGACCTCGGGCAACTAAGATCCGCGCCCGTGCTGGTGCATTTCTGGGCCGTCTGGTGTGCCGTCTGCCGGCTGGAGGAAGGCAGCATCGCCCGCATCGCAGAGGACCACCCGGTGCTCACGGTGGCCCTGCAGTCGGGTGACACAACCGAGGTCGCGGACTATCTCACACAGGCGGGCTTGGTCTTCCCGGTTCTGGTGGACCCCGATGGCGATCTAGGGTCGAAGTGGAAGATCCGCGGGGTACCCACGAGCTTCGTTATCGATCGCGCGGGTCAGATTCGGTTCGTGGAGACGGGTTACACCACCGAGCTTGGGCTCCGCTTGCGACTCTGGATGGCCTCTCACCTCTGAGATCAGGTTTTCTCAAGAACCCCAGTTGTGATAGGATAAACTTAATAGATTCAGCTACTAAGCTTTTTCGGAGAGCAACCATGCCGACATATGATTACCGTTGTGAATCCAACAACCGAACCGTCGAGGTCAGCCATCGTATGAGCGAATCGCTGGGAACCTGGGGTGAGCTGTGCGCAAAGGCCGGCATCGAGCCCGGCGATACACCCGCCTCCAGCCCCGTAATACGCCTTGCCACCGGCGGCAATCTGATCAGTCGCTCCAACCTCGGGAGTGGCACCGCTCCCGCCTGTTCGACCGGAAGTTGCTGCCCCGGCGGAATGTGTGGTCTGAACTGACGATTCCCTCCGCCCTGCACCGGCCCGCTGTGCGGGCCGGCTGCTCTTCTCCCCGCCACGCGGGCCATTTTCGCCTTAGTCCATGTAGACCTTCTCGCGCTCGCCGGCGGGGTCATGGACAAACGGCGCCCCTAACTGGTCGAGCCGGAACAGGCTGAATATGCGTTGCCCGTTGACATCGAGTACCCGCAAGTCGTCAGTCTCGTGCAGATCGTTGAGCACCGCCTGAAAATGTCCGCCGTAACGCTCCTTGACCTCATCCCAAGGCAGTTCATAGGCGATGAACTTGTCGAGCCCCTTGTGGTGCAGCTTGCCCAACAGCACGGAATCGGTCGATGCGTGCGACGAGAGCACCAGAATCGGACCGCTTCCGGAGATGATCATGAGCGCCTTCATTTTCGGTTCCTCTATCGCGCCATACCCCACCCCTCGCGGTCGCTCGGTGCTCGGGAAGACCCGGCGGGCGAGCGGGGAAAGGATTACGGAAACCTGCCCGAGATCAGGTCCGCCTAACTCAAGTCTAGCAACACGCCGAGGCGATCGACGCGCCGCAGTCAAAGAACCACTGTTTGCACGTCAAACCTCTTTTACTTGCCGCCAGGCAGCGGGCCCGTCGGGCTGAAGCCCGAGAAAACCGATGTGCATTTGGGCTATCTCTGGGTCTTCTCAGCGCCGATCGGTGTCCAGGGTCAACTTAACCTTCGCCACCTGGCCATCGCGGAAGTAGGTGACCTCCACCTGGTCCCCCGGCCGATGCCGCTCGAGAATGTCGATCATCTCGCCGATGCTGCGGGTGGGCGTGCCATCGATGGCTTGCACGAAGTCTCCCGGAACCAGGCCGCCGTCGCGACTCGCCAGCGACCCCCGAATCCCCGCGCGCTCGGCGGGTGAGCCCTCCTCCACACCGAGCACGAGGACTCCCTCCACACCCAGCTCGGTGCCGACCGCCGCACTGACCTCGTCGTTGGCACGGATGCCAAGGGAAGGACGCGCGTAACGGCCAGAGGCGATGAGCTGGGGCACGACCCGGTTCACCGTGTCCACCGGGACCGCAAAACCGATGCCGGCGTAGGCGCCCGAGGGGCTGTAGATGGCCGTGGTGATGCCGATCAGGCGCCCGGCGCTGTCGATCAGGGGACCACCGCTGTTGCCGGGGTTGATGGCGGCGTCGGTCTGGATCAGGTGTTGGATGGGGTCCCCGTCCTCGTTTCTCAGAGTGCGATCCAGTGCGGAGATGACGCCGGTGGTCAGGGTGTGGTCGAAACCGAAGGGGTTGCCGATGGCGAAGACCTTCTGTCCCACCCGAAGATCGCCGCTGGTACCCACCTTGATGGGCACAGGCCGGCGGAACGGCACCTGGATGCGCAGCACGGCAAGATCGTGCGCTGGGCTGGCACCGACAATCGCGGCCTCGTAGGAGCGGTCATCCACGAGTCGGATGTGAGCGGAACGCGCCCCTTCGACCACGTGGTAGTTGGTGACGATGTGTCCTGCCTCGTCCCAGATCATGCCCGATCCACTGCTCCGCGGAACCTCCCGTACGTTTCGTGAGGAGAGGTCCAAAGCCCGTCGCGTGGTGGTGATATAGACCACCGAAGGACTCATGGCCTGAAAGATGTCGATGGTAGTCTGCTCGTCCGCGGCCAGATCCCCACGGGCGACGACGGCCCGCGGCTCAGACCGATATCGGACGAGCAGGTCATCGAACCAGGGACGCAGCGTCAGGAGCAGCAGCACGAGCACGATGAGCCAGAAGACCCATCGTGCGCTGCACAGCGGGGTGCTGGCGGAGGTAGACATCGTATCAGATGCTCTCTATCGCGATACGAAGCCTCTGCGCGGGACGCGCCGGCCTCCGCATCGGCCTGATCGCCCCGTGCCCTGCCACACGACCCTCACCCCACACGCACCTCGATGCGACGCGGTTGGGTGCTCTGGGCCTTGGGGATTTGCACCCGCAACACCCCATCCTTGAGCACGGCATCGATGCGATCCTTCGCCAGCTCCCGGCTCAAACTGAAGCTCCGCCGGTAGTGAGCGCCACGCACCTCCGCGTACGCGGGCTCCGCCTCGGCACCCAGGGCGCCCTCGATATCACCCTCGATGAGAAGGGTGTCCCCATCCACACGAATGCTCAGGGACTCCTTGCTGACGCCGGGCATGTCGGCAAACAGCAGGATTCCTGAATCGTCCTCATACACGTCCACCGGCGGCGCCATGACCGGCGCCGTTCCCAGCTTCGCTTCCCTGCTCGCCGTCTCAGTCGATTTGTCGGACATCGCTCATCTCCTCATAAAACGGACTTATCTAACCTCGATCCTGTGTGGATCCCGCGACTCCCGCTTGGGCGCCTGAATCTGCAGGATGCCATTGCGGTACTGCGCCGCGATGCGCTCCGCATCGATGTCCTCGGGCAATGCGATACTCCGCTTGAAGGGCCCACGAAAGCGCTCCTGCAGATAGACCTCGACCCCGTCACTACGGTCAGGCACCTCCGTCTCGCGTTCCCCCGCGAGGGTAAGCAGCCCATCCTGAAACGAGAGCGCAATAGACTCGGCACGCGTCCCAGGGAGAAACACCGAGATTTCCACCCGATCGCGCGTCTGCCCCACATTGACCGCCGGGAATGTGCCCCAGTGCGTGGCACGGATGCTTGCGGGTGTTGCTAGGCCGCCGAAGAGGTGGTCCATTTCCCTCTGGAGGCGACTCATCTCCCCAAACAGGCTCGTAGGGTAGTGCATGAAATGGCTCAGCATGGCCTCCTCCACAACGATAAAGTTCTCGATGATTACAAGCGCCGAGAGTGACCACCCTTCTCCAACTTACAGGTGGTGACGGCGCACCCATCAAACATGCGGTCCCTTGGTGTAATCATACAACGCCCCTGGGCGAGCTCGGCAGGAAAAGGCGGGAACCGCTACGCAAAAAGCACCCAACCGCGTCGCCCCGGACCCACTTCGACCCGCGTTCCTTTTCTGGGTGTGGTGTGCCCCTCGACGGGGTCGCTGCGCGACCCACTCGGGGTGGACGGCGCCGAAGCGAACTGGTCAGACGCGTATTCACCCTGAGTAGCCTAAACGGGGCGGATCAAGGAACCGCTCCCTGCCGTCTTGCCCGGCGTTGGGTATCGTTGGGTATCAAGGGAGCCACCCGCCGTCTTGCTGAGCGAGGCATCGCCAGGGACCAAGCGGCTCCCATGACCGCTTCTCGGATCGGGGCACCGCCGTGGCAGATCTTCCGCAACTTCAGTCAGTGAGGAGGTGATCGGTGCGGAAGAACATGGGTGGGGTGGGGTGGGACGGATCGGGTCGCGCGCGATCCTGTGCATCCTGGGGCTGGCCTGGAGGATGTACTCGCAGAACGCGTGGGACGCCATCGGTGCCACTCCCCTGCTCACGGCATCCCTCGGACAGTGTCCGGCCTATCTGCCACTCGGTATCAATACGGGGACAAACCGGAACGGATCGGCTCCGCCACCGCTGCGGCCCCGCGGCCTAACCGCTTGGCCGCTCGGCGAGGTTGGCGCCGTCCCTTGGCCAGGCGGTCATCACCGCTTGTACCAGCGTTGCCAGTGGAATGGCAAAGAACACCCCCCAGAATCCCCACAGGCCACCGAACACCAGGACCGCCACGATGATGGCGACGGGGTGCAGATTCACCACCTCGGAGAAAAGCAGCGGCACCAGCAAGTTACCGTCCAACACCAGCAGTACCGTGTAGGCGACCGCCAGGTAGGCGAAATCGGGACCCCAACCCCACTGGAACCAAGCGACCAACAGCACCGGGACCGTCACCACAGAGGCACCGATGAAGGGAATGATCACCGACAAGCCCACCAGCAGGCTGAGCAGCATGGCGTAGTTGAGCTGAAGCAACGCGAAGGTGGCATAGTTCACGGCCCAGACGATGAGGATCTCCCAAAACTTGCCGCGCACGTAATTGGAGATCTGCCGATCGACCTCGGCCCAGACGCTACCCGCAATGCCCCGATGCTTGGGCAGGTAACGCGTGAACCACCCCAGGATAAGTTCCTTATCCTTAAGAAAAAAGAACACCAGGAGCGGCATCAGGATCAAGTACACGAGGAGGGTGATGACTCCCACCACGGAAGCGAGTGACCAGGTGAGAACCCTCTGACCGTACCCCAGGGTCTCAGTACGAAGACTGCCCATGAGATCCTGTATCTGCTCGGCGGAGATCAGATCCGGGTAGCTTTCCAGTGACTGCATGAGGAGCTTCTGCCCAGCCCCGATCATGGCTGGAAGCTGTTGCACCAGCTCGGTGACCTGCCGCGACACCAACGGCATGATCCCGAACAGCACCAGCGCGACGAATAGACTGAAGGCGACGTAGACAACCAGCACCGCCGGCAATCGGGGCCAGCTCCAGCGCTGCAAGTAGGCCACCAGCCCTTCGAGCAGATAGGCCACGACGATACTCGCCAGAACCGGCGCCAGCATGTTGCCGAGGGTGAGAATCACGGCAAAGCCGATGATCAACGCCACCGTCAGGAACACCACCTGCGGATCGGCGGAGTAGCGTTTGAACCAGTTCGTCAGGATCTGCATCGGGGCCGCTGGTACCTCAGGACCCGGAATGCGGGATATGCTGGCTCCGATCGCGAACGAAGTGGTTTCTGAACAGCGCCTCGAGCTCGTCAATCACCGCCTGTGCCGGGCGGCCCTGCAGCAGGTGCTCGCTTACCAGTGCGGTGGTCTCCTGAAGCATCGCACCACGATTGAGCATGTAGTAGGTCTGTGAGAGCCGCCGAACCGCGCCGATCACCGTTTCGCTGGCGGGCCTTGGGATATCGGCCGGCTCCGGGAGGGGCTGAGGCTCCGCGCTCGCCTCGGCGCCACGGCTGGCGAGAAACTCGGCGAAGACGCAAAGCGTGCGTTGATCGTCCGCCCCCAACCGGGCGAAGAGGGCTAGCAGTTTCCGTTCCGCTTCCGAAAGCCGCTTGGTCGGCAACGGATACAAGATTCACTCCCCCTCGCGCTGTCGGTGGTTCCTACAGTAACTGCGGGCGAACTCCAACAGCTCCTCCATGACCCGTAGGCGGAATTTCTGCTTCTGATGCACGAAGGAGAAGGGTCGTCGCAGCGGCGGGTCGAGATTCACCGCCACCAAGGATCCAAGCCGGAGCTCTTTCTGGATCGTCGCCCGCGAGACCACCGAGACCCCCATTCCCGCCTCTACCGCGCCCTTGACGGACTCGGGGCTACCGAGCTCCATCGCGATTTTCAAGTTTTCGCTACAACCCGGCAGATGGTCAAGGTAATCCGAGATGACCTCCCGGGTGCCAGAGCCCTCCTCCCGGCAGATAAAGGGATACCTAAGCAACTGCTTCACATGGATGCAGCGTTCCCCCGCCAGGGGGTGGGTAGGTGGAACGATCGCCACCAGATGGTCGTCTTTGCAGTTCTCGACCACCAGGTTCTTGTTGCTGACCGGCGCCTCCACCACACCAAGATCGATGGTATTGTTCTCCACCATCGAGACCACCCCTTCGGTGTTCGACACCTTGAGGTGAATGCTGACATCGGGATATTTCTCTTTAAAGTCTCCCAACAGGGTCGGGAGCATATATTCAGCGATGGTGGTGCTTGCGCCGATGGTCAGAGCCCCACTGATCTCCCCGGTCATCTCGCGGACCGCATTTTCCATATCCGCGTACAGATCGAAGATTTGGTTGGCATACTCGTAGACCACCCGACCGGCCTCCGTGAGGCTGATACGATTGTGTGTGCGGTCGAACAGCCGTGTGTTGAAATGCTCTTCGAGCTGTCGAACCTGAAACGTCACCGCCGGTTGGGTCATGTGAAGCGTCTCCGCTGCCTTGGTGAAGCTCAGCAGTCGGGCGACGTTGTGAAAAACTTGGAGCCTCCGGTCCGCCATCGCTAGCTCTCCCGCGGGATACGCGCACGGTTTCTTGCATGAACAAATAAAAAATCCTTATATCATATTTTCCTGATAAATCAATCCAACCCTTGGCCCGCGAGAAGGTACCCAGCGAAATCACCCAACCACTTTCGACCCTGACGTGGCCCGGGGACTGACTCCTCCAAGCCGCGCAGCCACCCAAATCACCGACAATACCGCCCAACCTGCCACTTTTTGGGGCCCGGATCTGCAATAACCCATTCACGCATATCGAATCCTCGGCGGAGAATTATTAAGATTGGCAGGGTTTGCCATCCACTCGGTAAACAAGCGTCCTTCACCACAGGACCCACAAGGGGGTGTCGATCTGGGCCTCCCCTCTCCTGCCAACGACAAACACAATGGAGACCAGAAAAAATGGTTATACGGGGACAGTTGAAGCCTGGGGCGGTGCTGATGGGGAGCGCGCTTGCCCTGCTGGCCACCTCTCGGGTCGTCTCGGCATCCGGTTTCGCCCTTCCGGAGCTGTCGGTGGCGGGACTGGGGCTATCCAACGCCATCGTGGCGAATCCGCAGAACCCGGGCGCCATTCCCTATAACCCCGCCGCCATGGGTTTCCACGACCACTCCAGCCTCGACGTCGGCATGCTCTTGATCAACCCCAACTTCGAGGTCAAGACCGCAACTGGGACCCACGAATCCACTGGAACCAATTGGATCGCAAGCCCCCTGCTCCAGGGCGTGTGGAAGATCGACAGCAACTGGGGACTTGGTCTGGGGGTGAACGCACCCTTTGGGCTGGAGACAAAATGGGAAGTGGGCACCTTCCCCAAACTCTCGGTCCCGATCTCGATTGCCCCCGGCGTCGCGTTGCCGGCGGGTCTGCAGCATCCCACCCAGAGCAAGCTGGAGATCGTCTCCGTGGTCCCCAGCGTCGCCTACCGGGTCAACGACTCACTGAGCCTGGCCGCCGGGGCCGACTACTACCACGCCAGGACCGGTATCCTGGATACGGGCGTGATCGACGTCAGCGGTGATGGCAACGCCTGGGGATGGAATATCAGCGCGCTCTTCCGCGAAGGCCCCTGGAGCTTCGGGGTGAGCTATCACTCCTCCGCCACTGTGGGGCTCTCGGGTGACCTCGACGTCAGCGATCCGGTCCTGATCGCGCTGGGACGCAGGAGCCAGTCGGTCGATCTCGACCTCGATCTGCCCTGGAGGCTACAGATTGGCGCACGCTACGCGTTCAATAATCAGTTGGCCGCGGAGTTCGACCTCAGCCGCACCGGGTGGAGCCAGTTCAACAAGATCAAGGTGAAGTCAAAGTCGGGAGCGATCATCACCGAAGATACCAACGACTGGGATGACGCCAACGCCTATCGCTTCGGGGTGACCTACCAGATCCAACCCAATACGCAACTGCGGCTCGGTTACACCTACGACAAGACCGGTCAATCCGACGCACACTTTAGTGCTCGGGTACCCGATGACGACCGCCATCTGTTCAGCATCGGGCTTGGACATAACTACGACAACAGTTGGTCGGTGGAAGCGGGCTACATGTATGTGATGTTCGAAGACCGGAACTACCGGAGCTCGAAGCCTTACGTCCCCCTTCAGGACATCAACGGTACCAGCGCGATCAACGGGGACTATAAGGCCCACGCCAACCTATTCGGCCTTAACGTTCGGAAAACCTTCTAGGGGCGGGAGAACGGAGACGGGAGGCCCGACCAGCAGGTCGGGCCGTTCCTCAGGGAAGCCGTCAGATGTAGAGGCAGATATCGCTTTCGCCAGCAAACTCGAAGAACGCAGCGGCCCCGGCGTACTCGACGCCCTCGATGAAATGCGCCTTGTCCATATCGAACAGGTCGACCGTCATTTGGCAGGCAATCAGCTTCACCTCGGCCTCGATGCAGAGCTCGCGCAGCTCTTCGATGCTGGCCACGCCCTTGGACTTCATCTTCTGCTTCATCATCGCAGTGATCATGCCCTGCATGCCGGGGAGCGCCAGTCCCAGCACCGGAAACCACTTGTCCATCCCCATGGGCATGGGCATACCGGGGTTGCCCAGCGGGGAAACCTCAAGCGACAGGTTCTTCTTCAACAATTGCAAACCATAGAAGGTGAAGAAGACTTGGGTCTGATAACCCAAGGCGGACGCCGTGGATGCCAGGATAAACGGGGGATAGGCCCAGTCCAAGGACCCTTTCGTGGCGATAATGGCCAGTTTCTTCTCTTCCATTGGGATCTCCTCTCAGGATCGACGCTGCGGGGCCGGCAGCCGGGGGTGTCAGGACTTCTTGATGAGGAAGTGGAACTTACCACCCTCTTCCTTCGACTCCATCAACTGGTTCCCGGTCTGCTTGGCGAAGGCGTCGAAGTCCTTCACCGAGCCTGGGTCGGTGGCGATCACGTGCAGGATCTGGCCGCTCTGCATCGCCGATAGTGCCTTCTTGGCACGCAAGATCGGCAGCGGACAGTTCAAGCCGCTCGCGTCCAGTTCCTGGTCGAAGTCTGCCATGGGTGCACCTCTCGGTTAGTTGAGTTCTTTAGAATATGAGAATTAAGCGGAGTTGCTTTTTATATGCCAAGCGCCCGGCGAACGCAAGTCCAGCAAGGAGCGGAAGCGGCTCCTCGAAGCCTGGAAGCGGTCGTTGGAGGGCTCAGCCGAACTGCCGCCTGCCTTCCGGATAGACGATCTCGAAGCCGTGCCGGGCCCAGGCGATGATGCCCCCGCGCAGGTTGATGACATTGGTGTGGCCCTGCTGCATCAGGTAGGCGCAGGCATGGTAGGAACGTGCCCCGCTCCGACAATAGAGCACGACTGGCCGGTCTCTGGGCAGATCCTGCATTCGCAGGGGGATCAGATGCATGGGCATGTGCTCGGCACCCGGCAAGACGCCCTGGGCCACCTCCGCCTCGGTGCGGATATCCACAAGCTGGACATCGTCGTCAGCACTCAAGCGCGAATGCAGGGTCTCGGAATCGATTTCGCTGATCATGAGGGTTGTCGGCCCACCCGTGAATGTCCTAGCATTTTTGTATATTAAGTGACCATCGTTCGGAGCTCAATTGACACCCCTTGCCGCGGGCGCGCGGCCAGCTTGTTCAAGACCGCCGCCGCCGAGTATCCTGCCGCGGTCGTTGCCCCCGCACCCTAGCCTTCAGCTTCTCCCTATGCGCTATCTGCCCATTTTTCTCGACATCCAGAGTAAGCCCTGCCTCGTCGTTGGTGGCGGAGAGGTGGCCGCACGCAAGGTCGACCTGCTGCACCGCGCAGGTGGTGCGGTCACGGTCATTGCGCCGGAGCTCACCCCGGCGTTGCAAGGGCTCCACGCCAAGGGGCACATCCATCACCTCTCAAGGGCGTTCGAGGATCGAGACCTCGAAGGCGGCTACCACCTAGTGATCGCCGCCACCGATCAACCCGAGATCAACCAGCGTGTCTCCGCCCTCGCCCGCGAGCACCGCCTGCCGGTCAATGTCGTCGACCACCCCGACGACTGCAGCTTCATCGTGCCCTCCATCGTCGACCGCTCCCCGGTGGTCGTCGCCGTCTCCACGGGCGGAGCGTCCCCTATCCTGGCACGGCTGATTCGCGCGCGACTCGAATCCCTGATCCCCTCAGGATATGGGCGCCTGGCGGACATCTGCGCTCGCTACCGCGACCGGGTGAAGGCCAAGTTCCGTAACCCCAACGACCGCCGCGGCTTCTGGGAGCACATCCTACAGGGGAGGGTCGCCGAGCGGGTGTTTGCGGGCAACCTACGCGAGGCGGACATCGTCATGGAGAATGAGCTCGCCGCGGCAAAGCCTGGGGGGGGCATGGGCGAGGTCTACCTGGTCGGCGGCGGGCCAGGGGACCCGGACCTCCTCACCTTCCGCGCCCTGCGCTTGATGCAACAGGCAGACGTAGTGGTTTACGACCGGCTGGTGGCCAAGGCCATCCTCGCGCTGGCACGACGCGATGCGCAGTACATCTATGTCGGCAAGGAACGCGACAACCATGCCATGCGCCAGGAAGACATCAACGCCCTACTGGCTCAACTGGCCCGCCAAGGCAAACGCGTCGTACGGCTCAAGGGCGGCGACCCTTTCATCTTTGGCCGCGGCGGCGAGGAGATCGACACCCTAATGGCCGAGGGGGTCCCGTTTCAGGTCGTACCCGGCATCACCGCGGCGGTGGGCTGCGCCGCCTACGCGGGCATTCCCCTGACCCACCGCGACCACGCCCAGTCGGTCACCTTCGTCACCGGTCACCTCAAGGATGGGACCATCAACCTCAACTGGAAACAGCTCGCGGAGCCTAATCAAACGGTCGTGTTCTACATGGGACTGGTGGGTCTGCCGATCATCGTCGATAAGCTCATCGAGCACGGTGTGTCGGCGGATATGCCGATCGCTCTCGTCCAACAGGGCACCACCCCCATGCAACGGGTGTTCTCGGGGACGCTCGGTACCATCCTCGAGGTGGTCGAGCACGAGAAGCCCAAACCCCCAACCCTCATCATCGTGGGCGAGTCGGTGAGCCTGCGGCACAAGCTCGGTTGGTTCGAGGCCCCCTCGCACAGCGAAGAGTGCCCCATCCAGACGATCGGCGACCAGCCCTGAGCACTCAGCGACCCGATCGGGTCGCGGGTGGGAAACGCCGGAGTCCCGCACCCTCGTCGTGCGGAGCACGCCTCTACCGCGACGCTCTCCGCGGTGACTGACCGAACCGGCGCCGACAACCGGTTGCTTCTCTCCGGCCAGCACTATAATGGGTTCTGGGAGAACATTTTGCTGAGGTCCGCGGTCATGACCAAGATTCGACGCAGTTCCACTTATGGCCTAGGATTGGCCGCCTGTTGGTTGGCTATCACCGCACAGGCGTATCCACCCTACGGCTACGGCCCACCCCCCGGCTACCCACCGTTCCCAGGGGGCTACGCTGAGCCTCCCGGCTACAGTTACGGACCCACCCAAGCCCGCCCGTCATCGGGTGAGAGACTGAACATCACCCGCGACGCGGACGCCAACGCCTACTACCTCACCATCGACACTCAGGGCGTCGACCCCAAAGCGGTTCAGGTGCGCATCGACGGACGCTCGATCCTCGTCGGTGTCGACCGCTCGAAGCAGGACAGCGTCCAGCAGACCTTCGATGAGGGTCGCGGCTACATAAGAAGCTATAGCCTTTCCAGGGGTCAGACTAACCGCCGGTTCACGCTGCCCCAAGACGCCGCGGTGGGGGCGATGCAGCGCGAGGACAAAGACAACCAGGTGCGCATCGTCATTCCGCGACGCCAGCAATGATCTGACTCCAGTTGTAGCACTTGGTTGGGGACACCCGCTGGCGGGCGTCCGCTTTTTCGCACCAGCATCGAAGAGCCGAGCCCCGATGAGTACAAGCTTTGCCACCCCGCAAGACGCCGAGGATGCCTTCTACGATGCCATCGATGACCAAGACCTCACCGCGATGACCGCAGTGTGGGAAGGCTCGGAGGATATCGCCTGCCTGCTGCCAATGACACCCTTGCTGCGAGGTGCGGCGGTGCGGGAGGCATGGGCTTCCCTGCTCAGTGGGCGGCATGCCGTCGAGGTCCGGGTCGAGCACCTGCATTGGATCGAGATGGGTGATCTGGCCCTGCACTACGTGGCCGAGCGCGTGAGCCCGACGGGTCAGGGGCAGCCTAAGCCGGCAACGCCGATGTACGCCACCAACCTCTATCGCCGGGGCACCGAAGGTTGGCGCATGATCCTGCACCAGAACTCCCCTACCCCGCCGCCACCGGGTGCCGGCTCACCCGACCGAGATCGCCCGCCACCCGTCCTCAACCCCGGCTCGCCGGTGCGCTGATGCCATCGATTCCCCTTTGCAGGGCAACTTCGTGCGGGTCCATCTAACCACTCTCGGCTGTCGTCTCAATGAGGCGGAGATCGAGAGTTGGTCGCGCCAGTTCCTCGAACAGGGACACCAGATCACCCAGGACGAGGCGACGGCCGACCTGGTCGTGGTGAACACCTGCGCCGTCACCGAAGAGGCGGTGCGCAAGTCGCGCAAGCTTCTGCGTCGAAGCCAACGCGCCAGTTCCGGCGCCAAGCTGGTAGTGAGTGGCTGTTACGCCTCTTTGGAGTCGGGGGAAGCCGCACAGACCCTCGGTGTGGACCTGGTCATCGCCAATCGCGACAAGGACCGCCTGGTGGAGATTACCAGCCGTGAGCTCGATCTCCCCAGCATGCCGCAGATGGCCACCGAGCCCGGGGAGACCCCCCTGTTCGCGCGCGGCCGCCAGCGCGCCTTCCTCAAGATCCAGGATGGCTGCCGCTACCGCTGCAGCTATTGCATCGTCACCCTGGCGCGCGGCGAGGAGCGCAGCCGCCCCGTCGACGAGGTGGTCACCGAGGTCAATCGACTGCACCAGGACGGCGTGCGCGAAGTAGTCTTGACCGGCGTGCACATCGGCGGCTATGGCGACGAGCTGGGCACCAACCTCCCCACCCTGATCCGCGTCCTGCTGCAGAAAACCGATATCGAGCGACTTAGGGTCGGCTCTCTGGAGCCCTGGGACTTGCCACCCGAATTCTGGGGTCTGTTCAAGAACCCCCGCTTCATGCCCCACCTGCATCTTCCCTTGCAGAGCGGGTCCGACACTGTCCTGCGCCGCATGGCCCGGCGCTGCCGCAGTGAGGAGTTCGTTGCCCTGGTGCACCTGGCTCGTCAGCGGGTGGCGGACTTCAACGTCACCACCGATCTGATCGTCGGCTTTCCGGGAGAAACCGATGCCGAGTGGCGCGAGACCCTGGAGCGGGTGGCGGAGATCGGCTTCGGGCACCTGCATATCTTCGCCTTCTCTGCGCGGGCGGGAACCCGGGCGGCCAGCCTTCCCGACCCAGTACCCGAGGCAGTGAAGAGGTCGCGCAGCCAGCAACTGCATGCGCTGGGACGGCGCCTCAAGCGCGATAATCTGGAGCGCTACGCCGGCCGCCGATTCCCAGTGCTGGTCGAGGGAGAGTCCAACGACCGGCCCGGTCACTGGTTTGGTTATACACCGAACTACCTCCCCGTGCTCATCCGCGGCACGGACCACCCGCCGAGGGTCAACGAGATCCTGGAGGTTGCCCTCGATGGGGTGGACGCGGCCGGTGAGCATCTGCTCGGCGTGCCCGCAAATGGGATTGGGAGATGCCCCGCGGGTCCCCCCTCCCCGACCACCGGACCTACGGATCAGTTACCCGGCGGTTCGATGAATTGAATTCCTACCCTGCAAAAGACCCGGTAGTCCCAACTGCGCACGGGGAGCGCGAACGCCAAGGCCGGTGTCTTGGAGACACACCACGGGGCCGTCAGCCGATTTGCTGATGCGCCAGGCTTCACGGACCGCTACCCCGCTTTTGCGAAGCTCCCGCTAGCCCCCACGCCCCAGGGTTTCCAGAGATAGCAGCGCAACCTGCGCCGTACCCACTTGTTGATCGCGCGCCGAGAACTCAGCAGCTCGGACAGACCGAAGTACGCTTTCCAACCAAGCAGGGTGTCTTTCAGCTCCGCAACGATCACGCTGATGGTCGTGCCTCGTATACGACGGGTCAGTTCCCGCACCCGGTCCTTGAGCTTGTCGATGGTCTGCTCGGCCACCTTGAGCCTGCCACCGTTGCGGCCAACCGTGAAGCCCAGAAACTTGCGGTTCCCAGAACGATCCACCGCGCTTTTCACCTACGGCTCCCGACGCATGGCCCATGCGCTGCGGGCATTGGGCTATGGGGGGACAGGACGCTACCAGGCACGCAGCCTCATGCGCGAGGCAGGCG
>Ga0208980_10000457_pt1 | contig 22840 bp, 21 predicted proteins | sample WetSurMetagenome_3_FD_187993 | JGI IMG/M metagenome (GOLD analysis project Ga0208980, IMG submission 187993) | Wetland microbial communities from Twitchell Island in the Sacramento Delta, sample from surface sediment Aug2011 Site A1 Bulk (version 2) | ecosystem: Environmental > Aquatic > Marine... | reverse complement strand
GTAGTCACTTTAAATTTTATATCATTTGTTAATAAATAACCGATTGAGATTAATAAAATAGAAATCAGAATGGGTGCGATTACCGGTCCCCACCATGGAAAAGGTATTAGAAAAAGTATATCCCATTCCAGCAATGATTTTGGCCATTGAATAAACAGATAAAGCCAGACGTAGTAGAATATATCCCAGATACCGAATGCAATAAAAAAATAACCAATCTTTTTCTGCCGGTTATCTCCAGCTAATAAAGAAATGAAAACTAACATTACAATTGTTGCAGCTTCTCTTCCAATTTCAATGACGGTATAAATATCAGGCTCAAGATTAATATCATTCAAAAGGTCATTGATACCGTACATCGCACGCAGATAAACAACAACAGCAGACTCTAAATATGCCATCGCAACTGCGAATAAACTTACAAGTATCAGGTTTTTTTCTTTTCGCAACGGAATCAGAGGATTATTTTAATAATGATTAGAGATTATGATTTTACCGTTAGCTGCAAATTTTTCTATCTGTCTTCTGTGACGTAAAATGTGAACAACTGCGTGTTCAAGTAATTGTTCCAGGTCATACTGAGGTCCCCATCGGACAATCATTTTGACTTTCATCACCTCTTCATCAGAATATTCCCACTTATCCTGTAAAGTTTCTGCCGTGTATAACAGCATCGTGTCGAACCTTTGTACAAATTCTTCTCGTGAAAGTAGTTTCCGTTCAGGTGAGCTTTTGGGAATTGAAAACCAATCACGAATATAGTTTGCATATCCAAAACCTGAGTTGGTCACGTGAGAAACTATTGTTTGCACTGAACGACAGTCTTCATCTCTTGTTTCCGCATCAACGATTTTGACAAAATCTGTATCAGAAATGTTCCCAATTACATTTTTAAATTCGGTTGCAGCTCTTTCGTATTCATCCATCACTGCACCGATTCCTCCTTTGCGATAGATTTTTTTCATTTTTATTATGTCCTTCGTTCTAATCTTCAATGGTTATTTGATGAGTGAATATAACAATTTAGGGGAAAAAAAGTTGATTGATTAAGAAGAACAGGATTAAAAGATAGACATAATCAGATTATAAATAGTTCAATTTTTTCATTAAAAACATTATAACATATCCGCATGCAAATCCACAAATATGTGCATACCAAGCGATGCCTTGAATATTTAAAGCTACACCTAATAATTGTTGTCCCAAAAACCAAACACCTAAATAAAACCATATTGGTAAATTCAAAGTATACGGAATCAGTAAAAATGCTCTATGTAATTTCATATTTACTTTTGGATAAAGCAGGAGATAACTGCCAAGTATGCCAGAAATTGCACCGCTTGCACCTAATGAAGGTATATCTGGTTGAGATGTTAATAAAGCATAGCCGTTTGAAGCAATTATGCCTAGGAGTATATATAATATGAAAAATTTATAAGGTCCGATTCTATCTTCTATATTATTACCGAAAATATATAGATATACCATATTGCCAAATAAATGACCAACGTCAGCATGCATGAATATAGAAGTAATAATTGTGTACCAATAAATATTTGGTTGATTAACAAATGCCGAAGGATTAAATAAAAAATGTTTGTTAGAAATAATGTGAGGATTTAATATAAAAAAACCAAGTACATTTAAAATAATTAATAAAATGGTACAATAAGGAAATTTATTTAACGAATTAGAATCTTCACTCCATCCTATGTATGATTCAAAAGTGTTCCCGAATTGAATTATTTTTGGTCTATTATAAAGAGAGAAATAATGAACACCAAAAATATTTTTTTTCTTTTTCCAAGATTTTAATAAAGAAGAAAGATTTGATTTATCAATCCAAATGCCTTGGCAATTGTTACATTTTAAAAAGGTAAAATCTTGTTTATCAATATTTACTTGATTTGTTACTTGATTACATTTAGGACAGTATCCAGTTCCTAAATTTTTCTTTGAATTTTGTGTTAAGGTGTCGTCGGTAATTTTGTCGGGATGTTCTACAAGATAGTTTAGTACTTTTATTACTTCGTTTCCATCAAACCAGAAACCATCACAGTTTTTGCAGTATTCAACGAAAATATTATCAATAACTTGTTTCTTTAAAGGTGAGTCACAGACTGAGCACTGCATTATTAATCTAAGAATTATTTATTTGAAATTAACTAATCGTAGTCAATTCCATTTTAAAATTTTACTTACTCTCAAACTTATAAAATATATTTTCTATAAACATCCGTTCTTACTTATTTTAATCAAAAAAACAACCAGCCATGGCTTCCTGCAGCTGCGCCGATTATAGTAATTATGCTTAGTATGAACAGATGTAGATGCATCTTATAAATTCTTAGGTATGTTCCTTCCGGATCAAGCTCAGCATTTTCTCTCATCTTTTTATGAAGGAATAAAGGCTCAAGTACAAATAAAAGCAAAGTGAAAATCAACCAGATTAATACCATCAAATGCATCCACCAATAAGATATATCGAGAAACCTTTCCCACATATTCAATCTTGCAATCATATGGAATCCAGTAAGTCCAACCAATAAAGTTGTAAGCCTCGCCTGTCTTGCGAACCTATGTTCTGCTTTTTCAAAGAAATCAATTCGTTCTTCTTTAGATTTAAATTGCTTTACTGTTGGAAGAAGCACTGTCGTAACAAATGCAACTCCACCTATCCACAATACTACTCCTACGATATGCAAAATTCTTGCTATTGCTAAATCATACATTTTATACACCTCTTACATTTATATATTCTTAATTAATTTCAGTCGAAAATAATGAATGTTTTACTGTCCTGACAAGATTAAAATAAAAAGACCACCGGTTAAGGTGGTCGTTGTTAATTTTTAATCAACAGGAGTTTTTATAATTCTACATTTCTTTTTCAGCGTAGAGAATCTTATCCTCTTGAAAGAGAGCGGAAAGTCTATGTTCTTTACTGATAAGAACAATTCCAGGGTCGTCGTGTGGTTCACCAACACGAGTGTGAACTGATTTAAGTCCCCCCAGGTATTTACGTACATCGCAGAGGTAAACTATATCACCAATTTCAGCTGACATCTTTTTCATATCTTCAGTCGATAGATTAATAACATCCTCATCATCTTTTCTTTCCCTCCACATTACATGCACTATTTTTCCTTCCTTATCATTTATTTTGCCGCCTTTAAATCTTTCTTTAGCTTTTTTTACTGACCATACTGTAAGTCCTTCAAGATGCACTGTTGGATCAAATTTGATATAATATGCTGCTGAGATAGAAACGAAAATTGTTAGCAAGATTGTCAACGTCATAAGAATAAAAAGTGGCCCAATATTGAACCAAACCAATAAAAGAGATATCACTATCATTACTATCATTGTGTCGATAATTAATTTATGTTTTTGGCTTCTTCTAATTTGATCTGAAGTTTTCTGAATTAAAGGCTGCAGGTATGTCACCAGTACACCGAGTCCCACACAAACAATTGTATTATAAAGTGCGCTGATGTATGTATAAGGGTGAACCGGATCGAGTGGTGTTCCATGAGCTATTGGTGTGATTAGAATATCCGGATATCTTGCACCTAGAATCATTAAAGATGAACCGCCTAAAAACGTTCCTAATACACCAGCAGGAGTAAATCTCTTCCAAAACACTCCGAGAAAAATAGCAGTAACGAGTGGAGGAGTTAAAGTTGAATGAAAATATCCATGTGCTTCGTATACGGTTGGGTACTGATTGAAAGGAATTGTAGCTAATATTCCAATGATGGTAAAGAAAATTGATGCAAGCCTTGCAGCACCAAGCTCTTTCTTAGATTCAACTTCCTCAGAAGCCAATCTTTTCTTCAACAATTTTTTCAATGGACGGTGAACATCGTTTATATAAACCGCTGCGATTGCATTTATCAGAGAGTCTACAGTTGAAAGTAAAGTAGCCGTTAAAGCTGCAAGCACAAAACCAAAAACTCCTTCGCTTGCAATGATGTGAGTTACAGCAATAAATACTTCATCAGGGTTTACATTCATTCCAAGCTGCGGAGGATTCATTTCGGTTAAAGCTTTTCCGATCCAGCCTGCGCTTCCTACAACTATTGCAGAAATAGGAAGCATAAATAAAACGTTAAATGCTGCAGCTTTTCTACCTTCATTTACGCTTTTAGCAGACATAAAACGCATTAGTAAACCCATATTCATAAAAAGAAAACCAACTGACCCAGCAACACCGTCCTGCCAGAAAATTCCAACGAAATTAAAATCTGGAGGTTTGTTAAAATCAGCCAGGGGAAGCCGCCAATCAGCCGGTAGTAAATGCCAGAAGGCATCTAGTCCTCCTACATAACTAATGCCCATTATAAAAATAAGTACACCTGTAGCGAGAAGAATGCCTCCTTGTAAAAGGTCAGTGAAGATGACTGCGGTTTGTCCTCCAAAAGTTGTATACACTCCAGTGATAATTGCAATTGTAATTATCACTCCCATTAATGTAACTGGTATTGTCATACCAAGAATTGAAAATGATTCGGGAAGCAATGGAGTGAAAACTTTTCCAAGTGTTAGCAGACCGATTCCTAAATAGCCAATCATATATAATAATTGGAAGATAGTTGCTATTTGTCGGACTGTGGGACTAAATCTTTTTTCAAAATATTCAGGAATGGATCTAATTTTTGTATAAACAACAATTGGAAGCCAGCCGAAAAGAAAGAATGGCATAAAGAACCAATCGTTCATATATGTCATCGTTGAAGAGAGACCGTATTCAAAACCTTTTGCAGAATATTTTACGAAACTATGGCTTCCGACACCTGTAGCAACAATGGAAACAGTAATCAGCCACCATGCAAATCTTCTGCCACCGTAGAAAAAATCATTAGTATTTCTGTTATATTTTGCAAAATAACTCCCGAACAACATTATGCCAATAAAATAAGCAAGCATAACAATCCAGTCAGTAGCAGTTCCTAGTCCGTGTAGTGATTCCATAAATTTATTCTACCAATACAATGCAGCTATGATCATAATTGTGTGGATTAACATAAAATAAAAATATCCGAACAGTAAAACTTTCAACCATTTGCGATGTTCTTTCTTGTGTGAATTTAGGCTTTTAGATTTTTGAACAATGTATAAACCCAAAGCAAAAAAGAGTCCACCGAAAACATAAAGGTAAATGAATGGAAGCCACGTATGTGTGAAAGAAGGCATTAAATAAAATTTTAATAAGGAATATTGTTGAGATTTTGCTGATGAAAGTTAATTATCAGAAGCAAAAGTTTCAAATTAATATATCATTATTATTTGAGGGAGAAATACCTTTACATCGTATCAAGATAAAATTGTTTCAAGACCCTTAAACATCAATTCTTTCATACTTGCTGATTTACTTTCAGGATTAAATTCTTTCAGAATATTACTGAACAATAAACCCCAGCTGAGATGCACAATGTAGAAGGGAAGTGATAAGTCCATGCTTTCAATCCGTCCTGTGTAGATGGAGCTCAAGATAAGTCCTACGACTTCAGATTCTTTTTTTAGTAATTCTTGCAGAATTTGTTTTTCCTTTTCGAGAGAATCATCTTTAAATAAGGAAAGCATCAAATCATATAGTAGACTGAAGCGTTGATGAACAGATTCTTTAAAAGCAAAATATTCCAGAAGCCTTGCACCAACTGGTAAATCCTGGTTATTGAAGATCGCTTTTATGTCCTCTATAAATTGGGATGATTGAAATGCAATTGAACTATAATAAAGATCATTTTTGGAATTGAAGTAATGATATATTGTAGGTTTACCAATCCGAACATCGCGGGCAATTTCTTCTAGAGTGGTTTTACCAAATCCGTGTCTGCCGAAGCGTTTTGCTGCAGCACGTATTATCTCTTCCTGTCTTCCTTTAGCCAAAATATTTCTATTTATTTGGATCGGGAGAATAACTCGTCAACAATTCCTTTTTCTGTTTCCTTATCAATTCGAGTATCTGTATCAGCAATATTTTCAGCGCTTGAATCAAATATATCATCGATACCTTCGTAGAATTTATTTTTTCTTTCCCGCTTCTTTTTATTATTATCTTTAATAAATCTAGAACCGTAATAAATTGCAAGTCCAGCACCTACTAATCCTCCAAGGATGAGACCGTAAAGTAAAATATTAGATTTATTATTCTTCATCATTTACCCCAAATTTTATTTTGATGTTCAATAAAAATATATGAATTATCTTAAAATAAGCAACCTATTATAAATCAGGTCGCCTTCGCAGAACCATGAAAAAACTGACTTAGTAAAAATGCTACAACAACTACTGCTAGACAACCGATTACGTTATACCATAGAAAAGGTATTTCTGTAAATAAGTAACAATACAATACCAATAATTCAGCTATTAGTGCTGCCACAAACGTTGGTGTGCCTGTGACGTTTTTCAGATAAAAAGCTGTTAAAAATATCCCAAGAATAGTGCCATAAACGAGAGATCCAAGAATGTTTACAGCTTCGATAAGAGATCCAAGCTCTTTAGCTAAAAGCGCAAAAGCGATTGCATAAATACCCCAGAAAACTGTTGCAATTTTTGAAACTTTAACATATTGACGATCACTTGCATCCTTTTTTATCAATCTTTTATAGAAGTCAATTACAGTAGTTGAAGCAAGAGCATTTAATTCGGCGGAAGTTGATGACATAGAAGCTGATAAAATTGCCGCGATCAATAGCCCTACAAATCCTACCGGTAAAAAGTTTATAATGAAGGTAAGAAAAATATAGTTGGTATCATTTGCATCAGCTTTTGGGTCTGACTTTTTAATAACCTCAATTGCGCGGCTTTTTAATTCGTCTGCTTTTTTCTGATGCTCAATAACATTGTTTGTTTGGATCTGAGATTTATTTTCATCATTGTGATCAATTGAAGAAATAAGTGCTTTTAGTTCATTTTGTTTTTGATTTTGAATCTCAGCGTATTCTTTTTCAATTAGTTTATATTCATCTCCATACGAACTTGATTTAACTTTTGCTTCTTCAACTGGATTAAAGAACAGAGGAGGAGTTACAAACTGAAAGAATACAAACACCATTGCCCCGATAAATAAAATTATAAACTGCATCGGTACTTTGACTAAACCATTTGTTAGCAATGCCAGCCTGCTTTGTTTTACAGAACTTCCGGCAAGGTATCTTTGCACTTGAGATTGGTCAGTTCCGAAGTACGACAGCATTAAAAAAGTTCCACCAATTATTCCAGACCAGATTGTATATCTGTTACCTAAATCAAATGTAAAGTCTATAGCGTTAAGCTTTCCCATTTTACCAGCTACATAAGCTGCATCGATAAGAGAGACATCTTCTGGTAATAATGACATCAGAACATAAAAGGCAGCAAACATTCCAACAGTTATTATTATCATTTGGATAAGATGAGTCTTGTTTACAGCAACCGTTCCGCCAACCGTTGTATAAAGAATTACCATAGAACCCATAATGATAATGGTAATATTCATTTCCCATCCAAGAATTACTGATAGGATTAGAGCTGGCGCATAAATAGTAAATCCTGCAGCCAATCCTCTTTGAGTCAAAAAAAGTGCACTTCCCAGCATTCTATTTTTCAAGTCGAATCGCTTCTCCAGATACTCATAAGCTGTGTAGACATTCAACTTGCTATAAATTGGTACCGCTGTGATTGAGAGAATAATCATCGCAATTGGTAAGCCTAAATAAAATTGAACGAATCGCATTCCATCAACATAAGCTTGTCCAGGGGTTGAGAGGAAAGTTATTGCACTCGCCTGTGTTGCCATAATGGATAACGCCACAAGCCACCATTTTGAAGTTCTTCCAGCACGAATATATGTATCAACATCCTGAGTATGTCTGGATTTCCAGGTTCCGTAAAACACTACAAATCCGGTGAAACCGCACAATACGATCCAATCAAGAATGCTCATTCAAAAGCTTTCGTAAAAAGGTAGAAAAGAAATATGAAGGCTATCAAAGTGAAGAAAACAAAACCATAAATTTTATTCCAACTTCCAAAAATTGGCGGGGAAGATTCCTTCTGATTTTTATTCATTTCATTATCATTATTCATTTATTTCAGCTGACAATAAATTGATAAAAAGTTTATATGCACCTTCTACTCCCGCAGGAAGTTGGCGAAAGAATGACAAACCTGTGTAGATAAAAGTACCCTCACCATATTTTGCGATTAGCAGTGATCCTTTTTTGGGATCTTCACCCTTATCATTTAATTCAAGCAGAGGAACAAATTTTTCGTCCCACTCATTTGGGAAATACAAACCTCGCTCTTGAACCCATCCTTCAAAATCGTCTGTAGAAATTATGTAAGGATATTTCATGACTTTGTGTTCTTGATTGAGGATAGTAACTGGTGAATTTTCTTCCGTCACTCGATCTCTTGATATTTTCAGCAGATAGGGAGATGGATCTGTGACCAAATCTCCCAGAGTATTATACTGAACAACTAGAGTTCCGCCATTCTCAACGAACTTTAAAAGATGATTTTGATCTGCTGAAAGACGCTGATTTGTATTGTAAGCTCGAATGCCTGTGATAACGACTTCATAGTTTTGAAGTTGTTCGGTGGTCAAAGATTCATTTGTATAAACATCAACAGAAAATCCTAAATCTCGAAGCAAATCTGGAATTTTATCTCCTGAGCCCATTATATACACAATTTTATTTGGTGTCTTTTGATGTAAATCCAGTTTAAGAATTTTTGCCGAAGCTTCAGGAAGCACGGTCTGAGGTTGGATGTGTGGATAAATAATTGTCACCAGACTTTTGGTTAATTTCTTACCTTGAATATCCAGTTGGGCTCTTAAATTTGAAGAGACATTCTTATTAGTCGAGTTTATTTTGAATTTAAATTCCTGTTCCTGGTTCTGCCCGGTAAAACTAAAGTCATAAAATGCTGGTGAAATATTCCAGCCTTGCTCAGTTTGAAGTTGTAACTTTCCATTTAAATTTCCTTTGAAACTTCTTACTGTAACACTGATCTCTTTTTCTTCACCATTTTTAACGAGGTATAATTCTTTATCAAAGCTCGCGACCGCTTCAGGTACTATCTCAACTCTTTTATAAACTTCTCCTTCAACAGGATCATTATTTCTGTAAAACACGGGCGTTCTGAAATTAATTTCAGTTCCGAAAAGTTCTGTTGTGAATGTGGCATAAATTGGATAGTCAGTTTTTGGCTGACCAATCAGGTTCTGGTCATTGACAATATAAATGTCTTTATGGTTTCCTTCTTCAAGCCAGTATGGCTGGCTGTATTTTGCATTTTCAGGAATCGAAATAATCCTATCAATAAAAATCATTTCACCATTAACAAGGTGAGTATTAAGTGTTGAATCATTTTTTTGATAGTCAATTCGGATCGATTTTAAGACAAATGGAACGTCAGACCGAACCACAAATCCAGCATTAACATTCACTTCACTTCCAGGCGAAAGTAGATTTTCATCCGTTACTGCTTCAGCCCAAACTCCAGCACAAGATTGAATTACCTTCAGAAGTTCTGCGGATTTTATATCAATCCAATTCTTATCTTCTAATTTTTGAAGTTCTGTGTAAGCCTTAATAAGTAGAGGAATTACTTTCGCGGGATTTTCGAAATCAAAATCAACTTCAGCTTGCATTAGAAGTTCTGATACACTCTTACTATCTTTTATCCTATTCCAGCTAAGGTCAATGCCTTCAAATAAATTATCGTTTGCGGGTTCACCATCCAATTGCAGGAAATAGTTGTATAAATTTTCTCTTCGCCCAGATGCGCCAAATCCCTGACTTTTATGCATCGTTCTGCTTTCAGCAGATATTTCGGTATAAGATCTACCCAGCAGGTTGTTGTATTCTCCAAAATTAATTTTAATTAAAGTATCGCTACTTATTCCCATAGATGTGAGCGCTGGAGTCCATGCATTCCAGAAAATTCTTTTCGGTTGCCATAATTCAACGTATTTCAACTGTTCAGGAAATGCATTCGGATCACCAGCAAGGTTGAAAGCCTCAAGAGCCAAAATTGCAGAGGCAGTGTGATGACCGTGTGTTCCAAGACCATTAGGTGGAAATCTTGTTACAATTACATCAGGTCTGAATTTTCTGATTACCCAAACGATATCAGAAAGCATTTCTCCCTTTCCCCATTTCTCAAGAGTTTCTTCTGGAGTTTTTGAGTAGCCAAAATCAACTGCTCTTGAAAAAAATTGTTCAGCCCCATCAATATTTCTTGCCTGTAATAGTTCCTGCGTTCTTATTACTCCGAGCATATCACCTTGTTCTTCACCGATTAGATTTTGCCCACCATCTCCTCGTGTAAAAGAAAGATATCCTGTCCTCAAGTGTTTTGCATAATTGAAATAAGTTAGGAAGGCCGTATTTTCATCATCGGGATGAGCAGCAACATAAAGCACTGTTCCCAATGTATTTAATCTCTTCAAAGCTAATTTAATTTCTGAAGAGTTGAGAGACTCAATGGGTTGTGCGAAAATAAACGTTGTTGAAATGATGAGGAGATAGAGAATTCTTTTGAACATAAAATTTATTATTATTGGTTCGAAATATTGAAAGACTTGAATTAGAATTTAATGATTATTGCGGATAATTCAGTACAAAATTCTGGAATTAAATTTTAAATTATTGGGTACTCATTCCTTTGAAAGCAAAACTAGTATTTCTTAAGAGATTGATCAATGTAAAATAGTTAAACGGTAGTGTGTGGTAACTAATTTGAAGGCAAAAAAAGTTTATAATTTCTTATATTTACACGTCATTAGAGGAATTAATTACGTAGGATTATGATAGAGATAAAAAATGTAAAACTGGGTTCAAATCTTCCACTAGTTTTAATTGCTGGACCCTGTGTAGTCGAAAATGAAAAAATTACTTTATCATCTGCAGAGAAGATAAAAAAGATCACTTCAAAATTAGCTATTCCATTCATCTTCAAATCAAGTTATAAAAAAGCAAACCGAACAAGCATCAAATCATTCAAGGGAATAGGCGATCAAGAAGCAATAAAAATCCTGGGTAAAGTCAAAAAAGAGTTAGGATTACCTTTACTAACAGATGTTCATTCAGTTGCAGAAATACCTGATGTTGTGGAGTTTGCAGATATCCTTCAAATACCGGCTTTTTTATGTCGGCAGACTGAGTTGTTATTAGCAGCTGGAGAAAGTGGTAAAGCAGTTAATGTCAAGAAAGGACAATTCCTTGCTCCTGAGGATATGAAGCATGCAATTGAAAAAATTGAGTCAACCGGAAATAAAAAAATATTACTAACAGAGAGAGGATCAACTTTTGGATATAACAACCTTGTTGTTGACATGAGATCTTTGGTTATTATGAAGGAGTTTGGTTACCCGATAGTGATGGATGCAACTCATTCAGTTCAGTTACCGGGAAGTGGTGGAAAAACAGGAGGACAGCCGAAATTTATTCAACCGCTTGCAAAAGCTGCTGTAGCAATTGGTATTGATGCACTCTTTTTAGAAGTTCATCCCGATCCGACTACTGCTTTAAGTGATGCAGAAAGTCAACTTCCTTTAAATGAACTTGAAGATTTGTTGATTCAAATTCAGGAAATAGATGCACTTGTCAAAAAATTATAAATTAAAAATTCAATTCGCTTAAAACATATTCAGAGGAATATTTTGACAGATAATGAAATAATAAAAACAGGAAAAAGTGTTGTAAGAATTGAAGCGGAAGCTGTTGCCAATCTCGAAAAAAGCATAAACAAGGATTTTATAAAAGCTGTTGATACTATTTATGCAGCAACAGGCAGAGTTGTATTAACCGGAATGGGAAAATCAGGATTGGTTGCCAGGAAAATTGTTGCTACGTTAAACTCAACCGGAACACCTGCAATCTACCTTCATCCAACCGATGCACTTCATGGTGATCTAGGAATGGTAAGGAAAGAAGATGTTGTGATCATTATTTCAAAGAGTGGTTCAACTGATGAAATCTCTAAATTATTTCCTATGTTTAAAAGACTCGGCGTAAAGCTGATTGCAATGTCAGGAAATCCCGATTCAGCGCTTGTCAAGGATAGCGATATATTCCTAAATATCAGTGTTAAAGAAGAAGCTTGTCCTCATGATCTTGCACCAACTTCATCAACCACGGCTACAGTTGTAATGGGTGATGCTCTTTCGGTTGCATTACTTCAGAAACGAGGATTTACAGCAGAAGATTTTGCTTTACTTCATCCCGGTGGAAGTCTCGGCAAGAGATTATCTCTGAAGATTGATGAAATAATGACCAAAGGTGAGGGAGTCCCAATCGTTAAAGAAGATTCTTCAATTAAAGATATCATACTTGAAATGACAAGTAAAAGATTGGGAACAACTTGCGTTGTGAATAAAGATGGCAAATTAATAGGTGTAATCACTGATGGAGATCTCAGAAGACTTTTAGAAAAGACAATGGATGTACAAAATCTGGTAGCAACCGATATAATGTCGAAGAATCCCAAAGTTACGGACAAAGATTATCTCGCATCATTTGCATTACAAATTATGGAAAGTCACAAAATCACATCTTTAATTGTTGCCGACCGTGAGAAAAAACCAATTGGAATTATTCATCTGCACGATCTTGTTAATCTCGGACTTCAGAGCAGATGAAATTTTTTCTCTCAATCTTTATACTACTATCATTTTTGAACTGCACTGGTAAAGATGTAAAACCGAAAGTTGATTCATCTTTTATCGTTGAAGAATTGCCTGCGCAGGAAAGCTGGAACTCAACTATTTTTTTTACAGATTCAGGGAAAACTGCGGCGATACTATACACTGGTCATCTGCAGGTTTTTAACACACGCAAAGAAACGATCCTTGATGATGGAGTAAAAGTTGAATTTTTTAATACACTTGAGCTCAAAACTACGACACTAACTTCCAAACGAGGCAAGGTTGACGAAAAAACAAATGACTTATTTGCTATTGATAGCGTCGTGGCTTTAAACGACAGCGGTATTGTTGTAAAAACTGATGAACTAAAGTGGCGCAATAAAGATAAAAAAATTGTTTCTGATAAATTTGTAACTATTGATTCCCCTGATGAACATATTGAAGGTTATGGCTTTGAATCTGATCAGCATCTTCGAAATTATGTTATCTATAATATCACTTATATCACCAAAGCAAAAAAGGAATAATGTTCAAGGCATCATTTCTGCTGATATACTCGTTCATTTTTTGCATATCTCTTCATCCTCAAAGTGAAGATGAGAAAATTATTGTAATTGGTGATAGTCTTATCGGAAAAGTTGTTGATGGTGAATCTGTTCGTGAAGTTAATGGAAATGTCAGGTTATCACAGGGAAACGTTTTGGTAACGTGCAACAAAGCAATTCAGTATCTTGCCCGAAATGAAGCCGAGTTAATCGGTAATGTAATAGCTGTTCAAGATAGCCTTACACTCAAGACTGAAGTTGGATATTATTATGGAAATCTCAGGAAAACAAAAAGCATATCAGGAATTGTTCTTGATGATACAGAGGTAGTTCTTTCTGCTGACAGCGGTGAGTACTATTTTGATGAAGCACGTGCTTTCTTCCAGACAAATGTAAAACTTGTCGATTCGACAACGACACTAATTGCCAATGAACTGATCTACTTCAAACAACTTGATAAATCGATCGCTATTGGAAATGTTAACATAAATGATAGAGATAATATTATTAGAGCCGACACATTAATTCATCATAGGAAAAATAAATTCAGTATTGCTGATGGAAATGTAAGCATAAAAAATTTAGAGGATAACCTGACAATATTTGGTGAACATCTCGAAGATGATGGTCAATTAAAATATACTCTGATAAATAAAAATCCGTTACTAATGCAAGTTGATACGACTTTCAGTACAGAAGAAGATTCAATAGATAAGTTTTCTATAGATACTCTTCTGATTAAAAGTGAAATAATGGAAAGCTTCCGTAGTGGCACCAATGTATTCAAAGCAACTGACTCGGTCAAAATATTAAGAGGTGGTTTCGCATCTGTAAATGATCTTACGACTTATTACCGCGATGAGGAAAAAATCATTACAGATAAAATTACTGATGATGCTGCAAGACCGGTTCTCTGGTATGAAAGTTCTCAACTCACTGGCGATTCAATTACAATCTATCTGGAAGATGGCCAGATTAAAAATCTGCTAGTCAACAATAATTCTTTTATGCTTTCTCAGAACAAAAATTTTGATCAGAGATTTGATCAGACTTCATCTGATAGTGTTCATCTTTATTTCTTTAATAATAGATTAGAGCGAGCAGAGTTTGCTGGAAAAGTTCAATCAATCTATTATCTATATGATGAAGAAGCAGCAAACGGACTAGTTAAGTCAACTGCTCATAGCGCAACTATTGTGTTCAAGGATAATGACATAGAGCAGGTTAGATTGTTCGGTTCTCCGACAAGTGAATACCATCCTGAAAATAAAGTGGAAGGTTTAGAAAGAACGTTTACTTTACCTAAATTTGTTTTGAAGGAAAATCGTCCACACAAAGTTGATTTTTTAATGAACCAGCAAGCAGAAGATGAATAAAACGCTCAGAAGTGAAAACCTCGTAAAAATCTATAAGAAACGAACGGTAGTTAATAACGCTTCCGTACAGGTTTCTAAAGGGGAGATTGTTGGTTTATTAGGTCCGAATGGTGCCGGAAAGACAACAACTTTTTATATGATTACCGGAATGATTAAACCTGATGCTGGAAAAGTTTTTCTTGATGGAGAAGAAATAACTAAAGTGCCGATGTATAAACGTGCGAGGATGGGAATCGGATATCTTCCGCAGGAAGCATCTATTTTCAGAAGACTTACTGTTGAAGAAAATATTCTCGCAGTACTGGAAATGACCAGTCTCGATAAAGATGCAAGAATTAAGAAGTGTGAAAGCCTGTTGAATGAGTTATCAATCACTCAAATCAGGAAAAGTAAAGGTTTTCAACTTAGTGGTGGAGAACGAAGAAGAACAGAAATTGCACGTGCACTTGCTACCGATCCAAATTTCATTCTGCTGGATGAACCTTTTGCAGGAATAGATCCGATTGCTGTTGAAGATATCATGAATATAGTCGCTAATCTGAAGAATAGGGGAATAGGTATTTTAATAACAGATCATAATGTTCATGAGACGCTAAGTATTGTTGATAAAGCGTATATTCTTATTGATGGTGTAATCTTTAAACAAGGCGGAGCAAATGATCTTGCAAACGACGAGGAAGTAAAAAGACTATATCTCGGGGAAAAGTTCAGACTGGATAGGTATTCCTGATTTCTTCAAATATTTTTTCAGCCTTATCCAGATTTTCCAGTTTACCAATATCAATCCATAAATCATCATTGTGTACATAACCGCTTATCTTCTCTTTTCTGGCTACTGATAAATATAGCTCTACCAATGAAAAAATATCTTTATCCGGGAAATATTTAAATATTTTCGGGTTGATAACCTGTATTCCACTAAATGAATATGGGAATAATTCAGACTGCTCATCTCTTGTAATAATATTCTCATTGGATTTTTGATTCATCCATCCACATAGAATATTATTCTTATCAAACAAAAATTTTCGTGAAGAATCTCTGCATTGAATTGCTAATGTCACAATACTTTCCGAAGCCAAATGGTATTTAATCAATTTTCTCAGACTGATGTTAGAAAGAATATCAACATTATAAACAAGAAATGGTTCGCCATCTCTAAAAAAAAGGGAAGCCTTCTTTAGACCTCCACCGGTATCGAGAAGTTTTTCACTCTCATCAGATATTTCAATTGAGCAATTGAAAAAATTATTTTGCTTGAGATAATTTTTAACTACGTCCCCAAAATGATGAACATTGATTATTATTTGATCAAAGCCCTCTGATACAAGTTTCTTAATTTGAAGTTCAAGAAGTGTGAATTCTTTTATTTTAATTAACGCTTTTGGTGTTGAATTTGTAAGAGGTTTTAGTCTCGTCCCAAGACCTGCTGCAAGGATCATTGCACGCATTAATTACCAGCCCTTTTATCTAACTGAGTGTGATTTAATTCGACTACAACATTAAAATTTTCTCTCAAGTATCGCGCAAGGCTTTCCGCACAATAAACTGAACGGTGTTGTCCACCTGTGCAACCGAAGCTTATCATCAAGTCTTTGAACTCACGATTGATATAATTTTTTACGGATTCGCTAATTATTGAAAAAATAGAATTGAGAAATTCTCTCACATCATTCTTCTCACGCAGAAAACTAATTACATTTTCATCCAGACCGGTGCTATTCATATATTCCGGGTATCTGCCTGGATTTTCCAAAGAACGGCAGTCGAAAACAAATCCTCCGCCATTACCTGAAAAATCTTTTGGTATCCGGTCTTTATAAGAAAAACTGTTGATTGTGACTTTAAGTTTTTTGCTCTGTGGGCCAATATCCAGTTTTTTTAGTTCTTCATTTTCAAAAATCGAAACAAAGATATTTTTAAGTTCAGGAAGTTTTCCCGGTACGAGTTTTTCTTCTACCAGCCACTGAAGATTTTTTAAAGCATATGGAATGCTTAACAAAAAGTGTGACTTGTTTTCATAATAACCTCTGAATCCATAGGCACCGAGAGTCTGAAGTAATCTTATCAACACATAACCGTAATAGTATTTTTTAAAATCATTTTGGTTGACTTTTTTGCGTTGATTAAGTTGATCCAAATAGAAAGACAAAAGTTCCGCTCTGGTTTCATTTGGAATATTATTTTTTGCTTGAAAGAGTAATGAAGCCACATCGTACTGCAATGCACCCTTTCTTCCTCCCTGGTAATCAACAAAGTAAAGTTGATTATTTCTGACTAAAATGTTTCTTGATTGAAAATCACGATACATAAAATATTTAGTGTCGGCTGAAAGGAGTAAATCGGAAAAAGTATTAAAGTCAATTTCCAACTTCCGTTCATCGAAAGTAATTTTTAACATCTTGAGGAAGTAATACTTAAAGTAATTTAAATCCCAGAGTATTGATTGTTTGTCAAACTTTGCTCTTGGGTAGCAGATTGAATAATCTAATCCTTTCCCTCCGTCAAACTGAAAACGTATTAGATGAACGAGTACATCTTTATAATAATCTAAAACCTTTGTAGATAAATTATCATTCTGTTTTTCTTTTTCAATCAAAGAGAAAAGTGTTATATCACCAAGATCTTCAAGTAGATAAATATCATCTTTTAAATTTTGAGAATAAATTTTCGGAACGCTTAAGCCCATTTTAAGGAAGTGTTTAGTGAAGGAAATGAATGCCCTGTTTTCATTTTTATCAGGATTGAAAACACCAATAGCAATTTTTTCTTTTCCTATTATCCTGAAATATTGTCTGTAAGAACCTGAATTAGCTATTGGAAAAATATTTATAGCTTCTTCTTTCGCCCACCTCTCGTATAGTCTTTTAAGTTGGTTTGTCATTTCTTTCATATTCGTTCCTGGAATTCTTCTGAAAGAATAGCATATATGTATTGATCCAAAAATTTTCCTTCCTTGAATACTGCTTTCTTTAAAGTCCCTTCTTTTTTATATCCTGCTTTAAGCAAAACTTTTTCAGAAGCATCATTACCTTCAAATACATGGGCAAAAATTCTACTGAGATTAAAATTTTCAAATGCAAACTTGGTGAACACTTTTAATGCTTGAGTAGAAATATTTTTTCCCCAGAATGGTTCACCAATCCAGTAGCCAATTTCTGCTGAAAACCGGTTCACATCCTCCTGAAGATTTATTCCAATTGCACCAATCAGCTCATTCTTATTTGCAATGACGAAGTTTGTTTCAATTTCCTGATTGCAGGCATGGATGAGCCACGTTTCTGCATCCGTTTTTGTATAAGGAAATGGGAATTGATCTCTAAGCAACCGGGAAACGTTATAATTATTTGCGTATTTAATCAAAGCTTCCTGATCAGAATATTCATAGCTTCGTATGCAGTAGTCACCAAATGGAATTTTCATAATGCAAAAGTAAGAAAAATTGGAGAAGGAATTATCTTACCAATTCCCCTCTGGTCCACCGTAAGCTCCCTGGTCATTTATAGAACCATCCACATCATTAAACTCTGTTGCCGGGTTGCCTGCATTTTTACAGGGAGAGTTTGCCTGAAGATGAAAATCAGTGGATGAGATACATTGAGGATCTACGTTGTCAGTAGCTAAAAAGTTAAATTGTTCCAATATGTTTGTGCTGTCACCTGATACAATATGAATTGTAGCATCACCGAGATATGAGAGGTTGTCATAAAACAAGTTGTTCTGAATTTCCTCAAAAATAGGATCGACAACAGTTAATATACCACCGAAACTATAACAATAATTTTTGTAGAATGTGTTATTGATAATTTTATTTGAAGAGTTTTGAGAAAGAATTGCACCACCATAATCGAGCGCCTCATTGTAATAAAAGATATTATTCATTAATTCAGAATTACAATTTAAAAGCGATAGTGCTCCTCCATATTGAGCATAGTTAAAATAAAAATAGGAATTTCTAATAATAAGATTCGCACTGGTAATTTCTATAGCACCATACTTAATGTCACTATTTATCGGAAGATATACTTCTTCAATTCGGCAAAAAATAAAAATTAAGCTGTCGGTTGGATTTTCAGAATGAATCCCGATCCATGAATTTCCAAATCCTTCAAAAATAATTGGCTGATCCTTACTCCCGATTGCGCGCAGTCCTCCTTGTATAAATAATCCTGCATCGGATTTAAAGAAAATTAGCGTACCGGCTTCAATAAATAATGTTGTTCCTGACTTGACAGAAATATTCTCGGATACAAAGTAAGGTGAATGACTCTTTAAGAGTGTGCCTGAAAGTTCTCCATTAATTGTGGTAAATACGCCGCCCAATCCTGGATCATTCGGATCTGTGAAAAGCGATCTATCCGAGCAGCCAGAGAGGAAATACAGGAGGATAATCACTATTTTTGAAATAAAGAATTTCACGAATAATAATCTAATTCAAGCTGATTAAAAGAAAATAATCGTGTATAAAATACAATATCCTTATCAAATAAGTATGAAAAAATATTTACTCTGTCTTTTGACGATCTTTACTTTCACATTCTGTTCAGAAAATAAAGAGATAAAGATTGAAATTATTGCAGATAACTTGCCGTCAGGCTCAGTAATTTATATTTCAGGTAATGATGATGAGCTTGGTAACTGGCAGCCGGATGAGGTAGAACTAAATGAAATTGAAAAAGGAAAGTGGTCGAGGAATTTTTCTTTCACAAAAGGTAAAAAGCTTGAATTTAAATTCACTCGTGGAAGTTGGGAAAATGAAGCGCTCGATATTTATGGTTCAATTCCATCCAACCATACTTTATTTGTGGTAAATGATACTTCAATTACTATTAATATCAAACTTTGGGCTGATCAGGTTGAACGAAAAATTGAAGGCCAGATTACCGGGACAGTAAAATATCATAAAAATTTTCCGGGAGAAGGAATTCAACCGAGAAACATAATAGTCTGGCTTCCCCCAGGATATGATTCTACTTTGAATACAAATTATCCGGTTCTTTACATGCACGATGGACAGAATATTGTTGATCCGAACACATCAACATTTCAAGTTGATTGGCAGATTGATGAAGCTGCAGATAGTCTTATCCGAAAAGAACTAATTGAACCGATCATTATTGTCGGAATTTATAACACAACAGATAGAGATGATGAGTACTCTGATGCTAAGCTTGGAATTTCTTACATGAGGTTTATTGTGGATTCACTGAAACCATTCATTGATAGAAATTATAGAACTCTTCCAGATAGGACTAACACTGCAAATGGTGGTGGTTCTTTAGGAGGCTTGATTGCATTCATCTTAATGTGGGACTATTCGGATATTTTTTCTAAAGCTATATGTTTTTCACCGGCATTCAAGATTGATCAATACGATTTTGTTGATAATGTAAATTCCTATAAAGGAAAAGTGAAAGATTTTAAACTTTACATAAACAATGGTGATAATGAACTTGATTCTCAACTCCAGCCGGGAGTTGATGAAATGCTGAAAGTTTTACAAGAGGAGGGTTATAAGCAGAAAGAAGATTACTATTTTTACCAAGGTACTAACTCACAACACAGTGAAAGAGATTGGGCTAATAATATATGGCGTGCATTAATTTTTATATTCGGAACGAAGACGGGGAAGAATTTACTTTAACTTCTTCTCGAAATGTTGGTAATCTTTCAGACTCTTCCAATCACCACCCCATTGCCAGCCTCGTTTTTTAAATTCCTTCACAAGCTGTGAGCCTGAAGAAATTGTTCCTGCTTTTGTCGTGTCATAAATACAATTCACAGGTAAATTATTTCCATTCTTAACATAAGGATTAAAGCGGGGATTTATGTCTATAGCCAATCCTGAAGCATGTTTTGAAATAACTCTTGTTCCTGAAATAAATCTGTAATTGAAAGCTGAAGTGTTGTTATTCTGCATTGATTTTTCATCCGACCAACCATATTTGCTTATTGGTACAACCCTCTCGATCGGAAAACGCGATTCTCTTATTAACTCAAATATCTCGATGATATTTAACACTACATCTTTATGAACCACAAGTTGACCTTTGTGAAGCTTGTCATCGAAACCATAATAATAAACATCTACTATTCGAAGATTTTCAAGAACAATTTTGGGAATTGATAGACCGTTGACGGCTTCTTCAAAATCTACATTTGAATCAATAACAAATCCTTGTTCTTCATCCTGAATAATACTATTCCTGCCATTTATCCCTAGCAGTATAAAGGATATGATTAACAAGACGAAAATGTTTCTGGCATTAGTCATCACATTATAAATAAATTTTGGTTTAAAAAGATTTACATTCAAAAGTAAAGCCGCATTTTATTAAATCATAGGATAAAATTATTACGCATTAGAAAGATGACAAATTTTATGGATATATTTGTCCGTCAAAAAATTTTAAAAGGATTAAAATGCAAAAATTATTGTTAGTGTTTTTTATCATTATAACAACAGTATTGATCAGCTGTAGCAAAGAACCGGAAGTGATAACTCTGAAATCCGGTTTACAATATTTGGATGATTCTCTTGGAACTGGCAGAGAAGCAAAAGCTGATAACCTTGTTTCAATTCACTTCAAAGGATGGATGGTGCCAAAGGATACAGCTTCTGAATTGTTTTCAGACTGGACTACTGATCAAAGTAAAGGTATGCTCTCACTCGGTGATTCTAAAATGAGAAATCAACCGGTAAAATTTATTCTAAATTCCGGTTCTTTCATTAAAGGTACTGACGAAGGAATTGTTGGTATGAAAACCGGTGGTATTAGAACAATTATAATTCCTTCCAAACTTGCGTATGGTGAAGCAGGCATTGGATTTATTCCACCTAATACTGATTTAAAGGTTGTAGTAGAACTGCTTGAAGTTAAAGACAAAGTTGTTGCAGAAATGTGGAAAGTTGATTCTACATTGTTTAAAACTACACCCAGTGGTTTAAAGTATGCTATCATAAGTCAGGGAAATGGTCCGGCAATCGAATTGAATAAAACTGTAACTATCCATTATTCAGGTTATCTCCTGAATGGAACAATTTTCGATAGTTCAGTTGAAAGAGATGAGCCAATAATGTTTGTAGTTGGACAAGGTCAGGTAATGCCTGGTTGGGATGAAGGTATGCAGCTTCTTAAGAAAGGAGATAAAGCAAGATTTATTATTCCTCCTCAGCTTGCTTACGGTGAAATGCAGCTTGAAAAAATTCCTGCTAATTCTACTTTGATTTTTGATACGGAAGTTATTGATGTTAAATAGTTCGCAGTTCATTATAAATTAAATTCGTACAATCATACATTCATACGATTAATAGGAGTATGAGTGTATGTTTGTATGGGTGTACTAACCGAAATAGTGTCTTCTACTTTTTGTTTTGTAATTCCCACAACTTGATATAATTCATCATTGTGCTTACTGAGTGGAGCAGTGAGATGGTCAATCCATATACACCATCTTTAAATCCCCGTCTAATTATGAAGAATGCGAAAAAAGCTGAAACAGTATGAGAGAAAATAGTCCAACTATTAACAGTTTTCTTCTTTGTATAAAGCTCCTCTGCTTTTAAGCTGCTGTAATGATTTATTTTTGAAAAGTATTCTGCAAATGAAGAAAAAGTAAAATGAAGCATTGGACTATTGAGTATACCCACCTTTCCGTCCACAATAAATTTCTCGTGAACCAATCTGTCACTAAAACTTGTTTTATCTTTTCTCATCAATCTTAGCTGATAGTCCTTCTCCCAACCGCAGCTTGTGATTTCTTTTTTTAACAGAAAATTTTTTCTTCTTATCCTGAATCCAAAAAAATCAGCGGGTGAGAGATTAAGAATTTCTTCCTTTAATTCAGGAGTTATTCTTTCATCTGCATCAACGCTTAATACCCATTCGTTAACTGCAAGACTTAATGCATATTTCTTCTGAGGAACGTAACCCTCCCATTTTCGAATGAATATTTTATCAGTAAACTGTTTTGCTAACTCAACTGTTCTATCAGTACTCTCAGAATCTATTACGATTATTTCATCAGCCCAGTCCACACTTTTCAGGCAGTCAGAAATATTTTTCTCTTCATCTTTAGTAATTATTATAACTGATATTTTATTCATAAAAAATTTTCTTAGGAAAATATATCTCAAATATAAAACTTTATTAAGCTTAAAGCCTGTGAATAATAACCACCTCCAAAAAGATTAAGATGATTGAGCACGTGATAAAGCTTGTAAATATTCTCCCGGTAATCATAACCATCTTCAAGCGGAAATCTTTCGTTGTAAG
>Ga0208980_10000456_pt1 | contig 22855 bp, 18 predicted proteins | sample WetSurMetagenome_3_FD_187993 | JGI IMG/M metagenome (GOLD analysis project Ga0208980, IMG submission 187993) | Wetland microbial communities from Twitchell Island in the Sacramento Delta, sample from surface sediment Aug2011 Site A1 Bulk (version 2) | ecosystem: Environmental > Aquatic > Marine... | reverse complement strand
AAGCCGGTCGTTGAGCTGCTTGCGGGTTTCCCCTCGGTAGTCCTCGGATTCTTTGCGCTCATCGTTCTTGCCTCGTGGCTTCAGAATCTGTTTAACTTTGATTTCCGGCTGAATGCCATTGTTGCAGGGCTGGCGCTGAGTCTGGCGGTCATTCCCATTATTTTTACGGTATGCGAGGACGCGCTTTCCGCAGTGCCGCGCAAACTCAGGGAAGCCTCCTGGGCTCTGGGTGCCACCCAAGCGGAAACCACCCTGCACGTTGTTTTGCCCGCCGCCACGCCGGGAATTTTCGCGGGCATCGTGCTCGGTTTCGGCCGCGCCATCGGTGAAACTATGATTGTGCTGATGGCATCGGGGAACGCGGCTATCACCTCGTGGTCCTTTTTTGACTCAACCCGGACCCTTCCGGCCACCATCGCTGCCGAGTTGGCTGAGGTTGTTTTCGGCAGCCCCCACTACCGCGTGATTTTTTTCATAGGGCTGCTGCTTTTTTTAATCACCTTCGTTTTGAACAGCATCGGTTCCTGGGTTATAGGACGACTCAGGAATCGGCTGTCCGGGGAATCCTAGAATGGCTACAGGGCGCAGATTTTTTTGGGACCATGCGACTCGCTGGCTTACGGCCCTGGCAGGGGCAAGCATCATTGCCGTCCTGGCGATCCTGATCGGAATTATCTCCTATCACGGCTGGGAGAGGCTATCGTGGGAGTTTCTGACAGCTGCGCCATCCAACGGAATGACCGGCGGAGGTATCTTCCCGGCGATCTTCGGCACCGCGGCACTCGTTGTGATTATGACTCTATTTGTAGCCCCGGCCGGCGTGTTTGTTGCCATCTACTTTTCGGAATATGCCAATCGCAGCTCATGGTTTTATTACATTTCAAGGCAGGCGGTCAATAATCTGGCCGGAGTCCCGTCCATTGTGTTCGGCCTCTTCGGGCTTGGTTTTTTTGTGCAGTTCGTCGGCAAGGGAATCGATCGGGCGATGAACGCCGGAGAGCTTGCCTATGGGCAGCCCGCGCTGATCTGGGCTGCGCTGACTATGGCAGTTTTGACCCTGCCCGTTGTTGTGGTCAGCGTGGAAGAAGCCCTTCAGGCAGTGCCGCGCAGTTTCCGGGAAGCCAGCTACGCCCTGGGATCGACAAAGTCTCAGGCCGTTTTCCGTGTGGTACTGCCGCACGCAATGCCAGGCGTACTGACGGGTTCGGTGCTGGCGGTCAGCCGTGCCGCCGGCGAGGTAGCCCCTATTCTCTTTGTCGGGGCCGCCTATTATCTCCCGCAGATACCGACAAGGCTCAACGATCAGTTCATGCACCTGGGGTACCATGTCTTCATCATGTCCACGCAGTCCCCGGACGTCGATGCCACGAAGCCCCTGCTGTATTCCACTGTATTCGTACTGTTGGCTCTGACGTTTATCCTGAACGCTGTCGCTGTCTTGATCCGGGCGCGCATGCGCGTTTCCCATCGGAGTGTCTGATGCTTTCTACCGTCGCAAATTTCCAAAATTCCCAGGTCCCGGGTATCCGTACCCGGGTGCCCGACCGGCCAGATGCCAAGCAGCCATCGGGACAATCCGACATCAGGGTCGCCGCGAAGAGCTTCAATTTCTGGTACGGTACGCACAGGGCGCTGCGAGACATCTCAATGGACATCTACGCCCGTCAGGTCACCGCCATCATCGGCCCCTCGGGATGCGGAAAATCCACCTTCCTGCGCTCTCTGAATCGGATGAACGATGTGATTCCCAATATCCGGATGGAAGGCGAGATCATCCTGGATGGGCAAAATATTATCGCTCCGGATATTGATGTCGTAACCCTGCGGCGCAATGTCGGGATGGTTTTCCAGCAACCCAATCCCTTCCCGAAGTCGATTTTTGATAACGTCGCCTATGGTCTCAGGATCAACGGACTCACGAACTCGGCCATGGAAAGAGACTCACGGGTGGAGGAGGCTCTGCGCCATGCGGCGATCTGGGATGAGGTCAAGGAACAGCTACACAAAAGCGCCCTGAGCATGTCGGGAGGCGAGCAGCAGCGTCTGTGCATCGCGAGAGCCCTTGCCGTTCGCCCGGAAATCCTTCTTATGGACGAGCCTGCGTCCGCGCTGGACCCCATATCCACGGCGAAGATTGAGGACCTGATTTTCCAGCTGAAAAAGGAGTACACGATCGTGATCGTGACCCACAACATGCAGCAGGCCGCAAGAGTCAGCGATTACACGGCGTTCTTCCTCCAGGGGGAGCTCATCGAGTTCGGACCGACGGTGCAGATTTTTACCAAGCCGGGCGACAAGCGCACAGAGGATTACATCACCGGCCGTTTCGGCTAAATGGTTTGTTTCCGGGGGCGGATCGCACAATCCGGGCTGTTTTCAGTCTGCCCGTCCTGCGGGTGGAATACTTATGGGGAAGGGGAGCCAAACTTGCAGCATTTTTTTGAAGAACTCGATGAGCTGAACCGCCTGCTTCTGGAATTGAGCGGGCTGGTTGAGGATTCCATTTCCCGCAGCGTCCTTGCCGTGATTCGTCGCGACGAGCAGGCTGCGCTGACGGTGTTCAAGAACGAGAGCAGGATTAACCAGCTGGAAATCGACATCGACAATATTGCAATCCGCCTGCTGGCGCTCCAGCAGCCTGTAGCCGTGGATCTGCGATTCGTGACCATGTCGATCAAGATCAACAACAATCTTGAACGGATGGGCGACATCGCGGTCAATATCGCCGAATGCGCGCTTTCTCTGATCAGCATGCTGCCATTGGATCCGAGGGTCGACATCCCTTATATGGCGAAACTTGCCCAGGACATGATCCGGAACAGCATGGATGCCTTTGTGCGGAAGGATCCCGAACTCGCGAGGAGCGTCCTGCGGTCCGACGACGCCGTCGACAGGCTGCGGGACAAAATGTACGCTGAAATCCTTAAATTCATGGAAGAGGATCCGCGCAGGATCCACCCCGGCCTGGAGTATCTTTTTGTCGCGAGAGGGCTGGAGCGGCTTGCCGACCACGCCACAAACATTGCCGAAGACGTTGTATTTTTCGTGCAGGGCATTGATGTGCGGCATCATGCCGAAAAGATCCAGGAACAGCCTTGATCATTCGTTGCGCGTTTTGTGATGGCTGATCCTCTTGGATAACGTGTTGCGGTGAATGCCCAGAACGTTCGCCGTGCGCATGATGTTGCCGTTATTTCTCCGCAGCACCTCGGCAATAAAACACCTTTCGAATTGCCCGGTCGCTTCGGAAAATAAAATCCCTTTTTCGACCATTTCCCTGCAGAGAATTTCGAGCCGCTCCTTGAGCCGGAGCGGAGGCTTGACCTGAGAGTCGCTCATGATGCGCTCCTGCTTTGGTTCCAGGCATGAAGCACCTTCTTGTATTGCTCGTTGAATTGATCCTTGAGGTTCTGCGGAACCAGAAGAACGGCCGTTCGTGCGCCGGCAAGCAGGTAGGGAGCCAGGACTGAGTGCGACATCAGGTTTTCGCGAACCGGAAAAGCAATGAGTCCGAGAACAAGGACAGAAGCGATGGCCCAGCCGCGCAGAAGCCCGAACACTCCCCCCAGCAGCCGGTCGATCCAACCAAGCGAGGCCGCCTTGATGAAGCGATTGATCACAAAGCCAATGATGGCTCCCAGGAGCAGGCAGCCGGAAAAAATGATGACAAATCCCGCCAGGTTGGCCACGGTCTCCGTGCGGCAAAACTCAATCAGTCTGGCGGCCATCGCCGGATAATACACGGCGGCCAGAATGAGCCCGCCGATCAAAGCTACCAGGCTTACGAGTTCGCGGACAAACCCCTTGGCTATGGCGATGCCTGTGGAGAGCAGGATTATGCCGGCAAAAAAACAATCCGAAAAAGTCCACTGGCTCCAATGCATACGCAACTCCTGTTCCGATCGGGATGATCATGAAGCACAGCCTGGAATGCGGGCAAGGATATATTTGGGCAAAACAACAAAAAGCTGCGTGTTTGTATCACAGAATTCCCGGACGTATACAGATATTTTTTTCCAAAACACCCGGAGGTTCCCGATGCCCTGCTACACCAGGGGGGAGCCCGTGAGCAGACGGTAGGCTTCGAGGTATTTGTCGGTGGTGCCCTGTACAACCTCGGGCGGGAGTTCGGGACCGGGCGGTTTTTTGTCAAAATGGATCTGCTCGAGGTAGTCGCGCACGTATTGCTTGTCAAAAGATGGTTGCGGCCTTCCCGGTTTATAGCCGCTGCGCGGCCAGAACCTGGAACTGTCGGGAGTCAGAAGCTCATCGCACAGGATAATTTTCCCATCGTGCAGCCCGAATTCAAATTTAACATCGGCGATGATAATGCCCCGCTGGAGCGCGTATTCAGCCGCCCGGGAGTATATTTTGAGCGTCAGATCCCTTAGCCGGGCTGCCTGTTCATGGCCGATGATTTTGACGGTATCCTCAAACGAAATGTTGATGTCATGTCCTTCTTCAGCCTTGGTGGCGGGGGAAAAAATCGGCTCCGGCAACCGGTCGCATTCCTGCATGCCGGCGGGGAGCCGGATCCCGCACACGGAGCCGGTTTCCCGGTACTCTTTCCATCCGGATCCCGCCAGGTAGCCGCGCGCCACGCACTCGACGGGAAACATTTCAGCTTTGACCGAAAGCATGCTGCGCATACGGAGCGTGTCGCTGAACCTCTTCAAATCCTGGGGGAAATCATCGACATTGGAACTGATCAGGTGGTTCGGCACAATATCGTGCATCATATGGAACCAGAACTGCGACAACTGCGTGAGCACGGCGCCTTTGTAAGGAATCGGCGTCGGGAGCACCACATCGAACGCGGAGATCCTGTCGGTCGCGATCAACAGGAGATTGTCTCCGTACTCATACAGATCCCGAACCTTACCCCTCCGCAGCAGTCTTAACCCGCTAAGTTCGGTTTGGATGCAGACATTCAACTCCTTTGCCATAACCCCTCTCAATTTTCGATTGACGATTTACGAATACAAATGCACCGGATGCTTTCAATCGTAAATCGTCAATCGTAAATCGTCAATACGTTCAGCTGGCTAGGGCTTCCTGGTGCTGCTGGAAATCCACGCCGATGATCTTGGAAACGCCGGGCTCCTCCATGGTCACTCCATAGAGGGTTTGCGCCGCCTCCATCGTATTCTTGCTGTGGGTGATAATGATGAACTGAGTGTTTCGGCTCAGCTCCGTTAGCAATCGCGTGAAGCGGCCGATGTTGGAATCATCGAGCGGCGCATCGACTTCGTCCAGCACGCACACGGGGCTCGGCCGGAAACGGAAGATCGCGATCAGCAGCGCCAGCGCGGTCAAAGCTTTCTCTCCGCCTGAAAGAAGCAATACGTTTTGCAGACGTTTGCCGGGCGGCTGCGCGATAATATCGATGCCGCTTTCCAGAACGTCTCCCTCGTCAAGCACGCGGAGGTCGCACTGGCCGCCCCCGAACAGAATTTGAAACACTTCCTGGAAATTCTGGCGGATGGCCTTGAAGGCCTCTTCGAACTGTTCTACGGAGCGGCGGTTGATTTCCGAAATTGCCTTCTGTGTGTCGGCAATCGATTTTTCGATGTCGAGACGCTGACCGTTCAGGAACTGGTAGCGCTGATCCAGTTCCTTGTATTCCTCCAGAGCCCGCATGTTGATGGCGCCGAAATTCTCGATGATTTCCCGCAGGCGGTCATGCGCATCGAAAACCTCCTGGTATTCCCGCTGCCAGTCCGCCTCCTGGATGTCGGCGATCACTTCCGGCACCGAAAGGTGAAATTCCTCCTGGCAGCTGCGTTCCAGGTGCTCGAGGTCGCTCTCCAGCCGCGCCTTATCGATTTCGATCCTGCTGCGCGCATTCATCGCGTCCTCGCGGGCGGTGTGAAGCTGCCGCAATTTATCGTCCAGGCCGGCCAGGTCGGCGCGCCGGGCAGAAAGAACCCGCTGCTTTTCCTCCAACGCTTCGCTGGTTTCCTGAACGGCCCGGCCGCATTCGACAATTCTCGCCCTGGCTTCCTCCTGAGCCGCTTCCAGTTCCTGGATTCTCTCAAGGGCCTGGGCCGCATCGGAGCGGTTGACTTCGGCGCGTTTGCGGACGTCATCCGATTCGGTTGCGAGGCGGCGTAGATCGTTCTCCATGGCGGATCGCCGTTCCTGTTTAACCGCGTGCGCCGAAACAAGGTTGCCGAGCTGTTTCAGGAGCGCAGCGCTCTCGGATCGCAGCGACTGCAGCCTGCCGTTGAGCTCCTGCAATTCCTCGGAGCCGCTTCCGCTGCGCGCCTCGATTTCCGCGATTTGTGCCGCGGCATCCTTCAGCTTTGATTCGAGGTTGCTAGTTTCATCGGTAAGCTGGGAGATCTCGGAGTCGGCGACGTTTTCGGCCTGGGCTATCTTCTCAAGCTCGCCCTCGAGTCTCGAGACTTCGTGCCCGGTGAGCGCCATATCCACTTCGAGCTTGCGTGACTCCGCCGTGAGTCCTTTCAGAGACTCGGAGGCCGCCGCTTGTTCCTGTTTCAGGCCGGCGAGTTCCTGTCGTGTCGACTGGATTTTTTCAAGCAGGATACCCAGTTTCTTCTCCAGTTCACGCTTTTCGCGCTTCAGCGCGAGAAAACCCGCCATCGATTTGCGTTCTCCGACTGCCGATAGCGTTCCGCGCGGAGAGTAGGCCTCTCCCGAGAGGGTCAGGAAATTGGCGCCCGACGCGTGTTCGGCGACGCGGAATGCGGTATTCAGGTCCGAGACCATGATGGTCGAGGCGTATTCGGGAAGCGCGCGCTCGAACGCATGCTTCACCTCGGGATTCATGCGCAGAAGGTCGTCCAGGTAACCGACCACGCCATCGCCGCTCAACGGAGGGCGGCCGGGCCCGGCTGCATGGCTGTGCCCGTTTCGTATGGTCATGAATGTGCATTTCCCCGCACCGATGCGCTTGAGCCGTTCCACCCCCTGCACCGCGTCTTCGCGGCTCTCCACGAGAATGTACTGCAGGGGATCGTTCAGGTAATCTTCCAGAGCCGCTTCGTAGGCGGGATCGGTTTCAATGTGGTCGGCCAGGGTTTTGGCCTGGCAGGGCTCCTCTCCGGGAATCCGTGTCGAAAGGTACTTCTGAACACCTTCGGAGTAATTGCTCCGTCTTCTTTCAACCTCCTCGAGAGAGGAGAACCGGTGCTGAATCAGGCTGTGCTCGTTGAGCTGCGCCGACATTTCCTCCGATACGCTTTCGATGCGGACCCCAAGCTCCCGCGCTCTGGATTCGAGTCCCTCGCAGTTTGCGGAAACCTCCTTCTGCCGCGCAGCCAGCAGCGCGGAGGCGCTGCGGGCCTTCTCGAGTTCTGCCCCAAGGGCTGCGCGCTCCCGGATTTTGCTTTGACGTTCGCCTTCCAGCCGGGACGCTCGTGCGGCGATGCGTTCCAGGCTTTCCTGGCAGCGTGCCTGCAGGTTTTTCAGGTCTGATAGCCTCCCCGCCCCGCTCAAAAGAAAGGAACGCAGATCGTCGATTTTTCCCTCAGTCTGGCGGATCGCATCCAGGGTGAGGTCGCTTTTGGCCTGCTCGGCCTCGAGCACATCCTGTTCGCGCGCTATCTCGTCCGTGATCGAGCGAAGAGAATTGCTCAAGCGTTCCATCTCGCTCGAGATGAGCTGCCTGCGCTCTTCAATGGCTTTCTGCTCGCGGTCCAGTTCGCCGGTCCGGGATATAAGGCCCAGCCGTTGCGTTTCCTGGTTCTCCAGCATGTTTTGCGCGTTCCCCGCATCCATCTTCAGTCTGGCGAGTATCTCTCGAGTCTGATGGACCCGTTCTTCCTGCGCGTCGCACGCCTCCCGTTCGGACTGCCGGCATTTTTCGGCGGTTTCCAGCTCCGAAAGAATCGACCGTTCGCTTTCCTGGGCGCTGCTGAAGCGGGCGGCGCATTCCGAAAGCCTTTCCCGGAGTTTCCGCTCCTCCATCCCGAGTTTTATCCGCTGTACGGAGCGCAACTCCTCACGCAGGCGGTTGTAGCGCCGGGCTTTCGCCGCCTGCCTTCGGAGCGAATTGAGCTGGCGGACCACCTCGCGGATAATGTCCTGCGCGCGCATCAGATTCTGCTGGGCCATCTCGAGCTTCATTTCCGCGGAGTACCGGCGGCTCTTGAACAGAGTGATTCGGGCGGCCTCTTCAATCAGCGCGCGGCGTTCAGCGGGTTTGGAGCTGAGGATCTGGCCGATCCGTCCCTGTTCAAGAATGGCATAGGAATTCGGTCCCAGCCCGGTGCCCTCAAACAGGGCCTGAATGTCCTTAAGGCGGCAGCGATGGCCGTCCAGATAGTACTCGCTTTCGCCGGAGCGATACAGACGACGACCGACCGTGAAGCCGTCCGGATTCAAGTCCGGCACTCCGGGGATGTCTATTTTGTTGTCGAGGGCCAGCGTAAGAGCAACCTCGGCAAATCCCATGGCCTTTCGCGTCTGGGTGCCGTTGAAAATTACCCCCTCCATCTTGTCCGTGCGCAGAGACTTGGCGCTCTGCTCACCGACAACCCAGCTTACCGCGTCGGCTATATTGCTCTTTCCGCATCCGTTTGGTCCGACAATGGCCGTGATTCCTTCGTTAAAAGGAATATGAGTGCGGTCGCAGAATGATTTAAATCCGATGAGCTCCAATTTTTTGATCTGGTTCATTGAGGTCTACACCCGTTTTATGAAAAACGCTTGTTGTACTGAAATATCTGTTTCACCTGAGGTTCAGCTGAAAGAAGTCGGTCACCTGTGTGTCATAGGTCTTGAGATCTTCGCCGGTCATGAGTCGAACGCGCGACGTTTTGAAAGAAGCCATCTCCTGCCGGGGCCGGAATCTGTCGCTCAAAGCGGCCGTCAAATCTCCCAAAAGTTTCCGGTTCTCGCCCCGGATAAAGAGAACCGCCCGTCCGGCAAGCAACTCAACCGGAAGAGGTTCGCTCAGCAGCGAACGGTCTCCCAGATGCAACAGTGTGAATGCCCAGCCGCAGCCGAGCCGGATGGGGCTGCCCTTCAGTCCGAAATCCTCAAAAATTTTAAAGTCCAGAAAATCCGGCACGAATTCAAACGCCCCGTCTGCAACAACCGCGCGCACTTCAGGAACCGATGCAGCAGTGCGCAAAGCCGCGTACGCGCCCACATCCACTCCCCAGATTCCGACTCGGGAAGCATCGATCTCGGATCTGTTGCGCAGGATCTCAAGCGCCTGCAGCATATCTCCAGCCTCACGCAAACCAAGTGTGCTGGATCCCTTTGGAGAGGTCCCGCAGCCGCGCTGGTCGTAAACCAGAAGATTGAACCCCTTTTCACGCAGCATTACGGCCAGGCTGAGCGCGTCCGAACGGCTCATTCCGTAGCCGGGAGCAAGAAGGATTCCTGGCGCGCCTTTCAGACCCGGGATCCACCAGCCCGCGGTTTCCTCCCCTCTGCCCGAGGGAATAGCGACTTCCAATGACGGCAACAGATAATGAGACGGATTTACGGTCTCTGGGACTGCTCCCGGGTGCGTGATTTTGTATACCAGGAAGCCCAAAGCGGCAAACACGCTCACCAGCAATAGGACCACGGCAGGCAGGACTGTCCGCAAGTAATGCAAATATTTGCCTGCGCCGGCTTTTGCATAAACATGCCGTTTCATTCCTGAAACTCCGAACCCTACGCCAAAAGAAACCCATACCAGCGCGCACCGGCGCCAGAAATCCCACTGCAGCTGAGTGTTTTTAAATACTTAGGGCCCATTTCAGAGGTTCTGAAATACGACCCCAACTATAGCATAGCTGTTCGGCAACAACCAAGAAAAATCACAATATATCGGGGTTATCTGGGAATGGACTACTACATATAGAGCTTTAGCGCATTGGCTCGCTGGAGCTGCCGTTGAGCCGATGTAAATCTTCTGGAGTGTTGATGTTAGCCAGATCTGAATCGAGAAAGAGGCCTTCGTCCGGATCTACCCACCGGATGGACAGACTGGGATTAAGAAAGGCCTCTATTACCTTGCTATCCCCACGCTTGAGCGCGTGTTCGATCACCGGAAGGCAGGACCGTCGATATATCGCGCACAAAGGATGAGCCACGCCGTCCCTGGTGCGGGGAATGACGGCGTCAAAGCCCTCGGCGATCTCAAGGAATCTCGGGAGAATCTGGTCCCGCAGGTTGGGCAGATCGCATGCGAGCACAATGTAGAGGGAGCAGGCATTTTGCTTCATGACCGCGTGGATGCCGGCCAGGGGTCCCCGGTCCATAAAGCAGTCCGGAACAACGGGCAATTTGAGAAACCGGTAACTGGCGGCGTCGTTGGAGGATATGAGTATACGGGGTGTGAGTGGAAGCACCCGGTCGATGAGTTTTTGAATGAGCGGCTGGCCGCCGACCTTCAATAGGGCTTTATTAACGCCCATCCTGCGGCTGCGTCCGCCCGCCAGGATTACGGCACACAGGTCGTTTGAGATCACGAAAAGAAATTAGGCCACCAGAATGGGAATAGCAAGCGAATTGACACCCGCAATCCATAAATGACGAATGACGCATTGAAAACGCACGCGATGGATTGAAGATCCTTCTGGCGCGAAATTCGGGGAAATTCGGACAGCGACTAGTTTGAGCCAAAACAGGAATGTTTCAATTCGTCATTCGTAATTCGTCATTCGTAATTCTGTTATACTTCATTTTTTGAAAGGTCGGATCTTTATGAAAAGATGGTTCTGGGCGGCGGCCTTGGCAACTGCATGGATACTGCTCTCGTTTTCCGCGCTGTGGGCAAAGACTGAATTCTTCAAAATTGAAGACCTCCGGCCGGGAATGAAAGGGACGGGCAAGACCTGCTTTCAAGGGACAACGCCGCAGGATTTCCAGGTGGAAATCCTTGGGATTCTTCACGGCATAAATCCCGGTGCCAGCGCGGTCCTCGCCCGGCTCAGCGGCGAGACGCTCGACAAGACGGGCGTCTTTGAAGGAATGAGCGGCAGCCCCGTGTTTATTGACGGCAAGCTTCTGGGCGCCATTGCCTTTTCCTATACATTCGCCAAGGAGCCAATCTGCGGAATTACGCCCATCACACAGATGGTTCAAACGTTCGATGAATCGGCTGATCCGTCTTCCGGAACCAAGGGCGCTATCAAAAAAAGCGGTCTCCCCAATATACCTATGCCTCCTTTTGGCGGCAGATACGGGCTCAAGGAACTGCCCGTACAGACAGGCGACCTCAAAAAACAGCCGGCCCTTGCCGCATTCGGGGGTCATGCACTGATTCCCATTGCTACTCCGCTCAGCCTGGGCGGAGTGCATCCTGCGACTCTGGACGCCTTTGCCCCGCGGCTTCGAGCCATGGGGCTTTCGTTGTTGCAGGGAACCGGAGGCTCGAAACCTTCACCAGCATCCCGATCTGCTCGGCAGCCCGAGGATTCGCCCCTCGAGCCCGGCTCCAATATCGTGGTTCCGCTGGTCCGGGGCGATCTGGATGTCTCGGCCGGAGGCACGGTCACGCATGTGGACGGCAATAAAGTTTATGCCTTCGGCCACAGTCTGTTGGAACTCGGTTTCACGGAACTGCCCATGCACAAGGCACGGGCGATCACGGTATTCCCGAGCCTTGAGAGTTCCTTCAAGATCCTTGAAACGGGCGAACAGGCCGGAACCATCCGCCAGGACAGGGGAATGGGAATTTACGGCATTCTGGGGGATATGCCGCGCATGGTCCCGCTGAATGTGCATTTGACGACGAGCCGGGGAGTCCGGAGGGATTTGAAATACGAGCTGGCCCGCGACCCTCTGCTTACGCCTCTTCTGATCAATCTCACGGTGTACAACACCATTGTCGCGACGGAGCGCGCCCAGGGATTCACGACCCTGAGGGTCCACGGGAAGATTCACATCAAGAACCAACCGCCGATAGAGGTCCACAACCGCTTTTCGTCGAACGGCGGCGCACCCTCCGACGCGTCGTTGTCCGTCGCGGTGCCGGTCAATTACCTGATGGCTGCAGGCTATAGGAATTTGGATCTTGAAAATATCGATCTCGAAATCTCGGCTCAAGAGACGGATCAGGCGGCCATGCTGGACTCCATCAGTTTCAGCCGCACCGAGGTGAAAGCCGGCGAATCGCTGGAATTGGCAATTTCCTACAAGAAAGCGAACGGGGAGTCGCTGCGGGAGACCTATCCGGTCAAGATCCCGGAGAATGCTTCTCCGGGGCCGATGCTGATGCTGGTTGCCGACGGCACGGCGATCATGTCCATGGAGGACAAGGAAGAGGGAGACATCCTGGTCCCGCGCGATCTCACGCAACTCATACGGTTTATCAACAATATTCGGAAGAATGACCGGCTCTATGTTCGATTTTTTCGGCAGGAACCCGGGGTGCTGGTGAAAGGGGAAGGTATGCCCGGCCTGCCCCCGTCCTATCTTTCCATACTGAAATCGGAGCGCAAGGCCGGGGCCATCACCTCGATTCGAACTTCCACGATTTTAGAATATGAGCTGCCGCCGTCGGACTTCATGATTGAAGGCGCCAAAATTTTGAGACTCGTGATAAAACCTTGACAGGCTCTTTGCCCTGCGCCCATTTGCCTGAGCTCTTGCGTCGACATCTGGCCGCAGGACAAAAGCCGCGCAGTGCGGTATGCCCATGGCGCCTGCATCCGGCAGCCGGTTTGCGGAAACACAGTTACTGGGAGACATCATGCGATATCGAAAGCCTGTTTTGCTGACAGTTTTGCTCATCCTGTCCGTGGCTGCGTGGGGCGTTACTCCGCAATTCTGGGAAAATTTTACGCAAGCGGATCTGCTCAAGGGCAGGTTCGACCGTGTGTCTCTTTCACCCGACGGGAAAATATATCCGGCGCCCGCATACGATCTGGTCTATGACACGGGCCAATCCTACGTTTTTTCCATGGTGCGCGACAAAACGGGCAATCTTTACATCGGCACGGGCGACGAGGGTAAAGTTTTCAAGGTTGATCCGCAAGGGAAGGGAAGCCTGTATTTCCAGGCCAAGGAACTGAATGTTTTCGCCATGGCGCTGGACGCTTCCGATACGCTCTATGTCGCAACTTCACCCGATGGAAAAGTCTACAAGGTAACGGGGCCCGGCCAGGCGACCGATTTCTGCAATCCGGAAAGCAAATATATATGGTCGTTGATTTTTGATGACGCGGGCAGTCTCTACGTTGCAACGGGTGCCAGCGGCGTCATATACAAAGTCGACAAGAGCGGAGCGAAATCAACATTTTATACGTGCGGCGACAATCATGTGGTGTGCCTGGCAAAGGGAAGCAACAACAGTCTGTTGGCCGGGACCTCTCCTGCGGGATTGATCATGGAAATCACCCCGTCAGGAAAGGGATTCGCCCTGATGGATGCTCCGCTCGAGGAAATCCGCTCGCTGACGATGGACCGATTCGGCACTGTCTACGCCATTGCTGCTTCCGCCAGAGGAATGGATATGATGCCGGCGCCCAAACCATCGGCCGTATCGGCCGCCGGTACGACAGCTTCCTCGGCCACGGTCACGATTGAATCCGTGCTGGGGATTGCGGAAAAAGCCAAGGAGACAAAGGTTGTCACGGCGCCCGGCGGAGAGAAGGAATCCGCAGGCGCCAAATCGGCCGTGTATGCCATAACAAAGGATGGAAGCATAGAGACGGTCTACAGCTCCAACGAACAGACGGTCTTTGACGCGATGGTGCGCGGCGATTCATCCCTCATGGTTGCGACGGGCCCCAAGGGACGGCTCTTCTCCATTGATGCCGCCAAGCAGGTGACCGTGGTTTCGGACACTCCCGAAGAGGATTTGACTCGCCTGCTGGCGGACGGAGATGCCGTCTATATCAGCAGCAGCAACCAGGGCAAGGTATACAAGCTGCGGACGCAAAGGGCCCAGGCAGGCACCTATGAATCCAGCGCCCTGGATGCCAAAACGGTTGCCTCCTGGGGGAAAATTTCGTGGCGGATTGCCAATCCTTCGGGAGCGACGGTAGAACTCTCCACGAGGACGGGCAACACCGATAAGGCGGACAGTTCCTGGAGTGACTGGAGCCCGGCCTATAGCGGCCCCGGACAGCAGGTAACCAGTCCCCGGGCACGCTACCTGCAATGGCGCGCAGCATTCAAAAACAGTGCCGGTGCGGCTTCCGGCGCCGCGGCCGATATGTTGGAACAGGTCCAGGTGGCCTATTTGCAGCAAAACCTGAGGCCTCAGGTGACCAGCATCGAGGTGCTGCCTTATGGAATTGAGCTGCAAAAGCAACCGTCGCTGGCTGCGGGGGGGCTGACCCTTTACACCCCTTCCACCGGCCCGGACGGCCGCTCGCTGAATGCCCCGAGGGAACGGGGAAGGGAGAGGCAGCCCATGCCTCCTCGTCAAGTCCTTCAGCCGGGAGCCCAATCCTTCACCTGGAAAGCGACCGACGATAACGACGACTCCCTGGAGTACGCGCTTTATTTCAGAGGCGAAGGGGAATCGGACTGGAAAGTGCTCGAGAAAAAGCTCACCGATTCCTTCTATACTTTGAATGCGGCCGCTTTGCCTGATGGCATATACCGGCTGAAGGTTGTGGCGAGCGATGCGCCCGCGAATCCTTACGACAAGTACCTCATAGGCGAGCTCGTTTCGGATCCGTTCGTGGTTGCCAATGCCACCCCTCAGGTGGAAATCACGGCGAACAGAACAAGCGGGAAGAGAGTTGAGGCACAATTCCGGGCACGGGTGCTCACCGGACGAATCGCTACGGCCGAGTTCTCCGTCGATGGCGGCGAGTGGTTCCTGGTTTTTCCCGTGGACGGGATTGCCGACTCGATCCAGGAGGAATACAAGATAGCGACTTCTGAGCTTTCAACAGGAGAACACCTGATCGGAATCCGTGCCAGCGACGGAGACGGCAATACCGGAACCGCCAGGCTTGTTTTGAAAATCCCTTAGCGAAGGAGGGGACGCCCGAAATTTCCGGCGAGGCAAAGCACTATATTCCTGAGACTTATGCGGGGCCGCGGAGGTCGCGGGATTGGAATGCTTGCGGTTTTGGATTGGCATAGGCTCAATGCTGATAAGGCGCCTGGCTGGCTCGTGCGCGCTTTGCCGCAGCCTGATTTGCGGGATTTTTGGGAATTTGTGCAACCTTTGCCTGCCGCCGCGATCATTAGTTGCAAGATCGGCCTGTTGCGTGTAATGTCTATGGGGCCAATCGGGGGTGTGGGTCAGTGCGGGCTGCTTGGAGTTCACCGGAGACAAAGCTTCGTCGGCGCCTGCCGAAAAGAGGCAGGCTTTGCTTTTTACAAATAAAAACTTAACGAGATTCGCCATGAAAATAGGATACTGGAAAGCTTTTTTTGTCTGTTTCATTTCCTTTTCAATGCTGTTTGCTGCTTTCCCGGCTTTCGCGGAAAACGGCACGCTTCAAGTGAAGTGCGCGGATGCCTCAGGGAATCCTGTGCCGGGTGTCAAGGTTGTAGCGGTTCAGCTTAAAAGCCAGAAAGCCAAGGACAAGAAGTCGGACGCCCAGGGGATCGCCGATTTCGGGAAAATTGAGGACGGAGCCTATAGAATCGTGGGGCGCAAGGAGGGTTTTGTTCCTGCACTTTATGAGTTCGCGCTGGTCAGCGGAGGCCCGCAAACCATAACGCTCAAGTTCGCTCCCGGCGCGGACAAGAAGCTTCATTTCGAGGATCCGGCGGAGGAGACTCGGGCGTTCGATCTGTTGAGGCAGGGGCTCGAAAGCTACAAGCAGAACAAATTCGCAGATGCCGAGAAGTTGTTTTTTCAGTCGGTCGAGATAAATTCCTCCAACCCCGATGCCGTTTATTACCTGTCCGTCGCCTATCTGCAGCAGTCCAAATTCGATCAGGGCATCGAGATGCTGAAAAGAACAATCGAGCTTTCGAGTGCGTATATGACTCTGCCGTCGCCGAATCCTAACGGTCCGAGTCCCTACGAACAGATGAGTCAAAACGCACAGCAACTGCTGAAGAGAATGCCGGCGCTCAGGGGAGAATCCGCCCTCAGGCAGCAGAAATATGACGAAGCCGTTGTCCAGTTCAAGGAAGCCGTCAAATCCGATCCGAACAATTCCGAATATCATGCAAATCTTGCCATTGCACTGACGAACGCCAAGCAGTTTGACGAGGCGCTGGCGTCTCTGGAAAATGCCCTCAAATTAAAACCGACGGAAAAAGCATACACGGACCTGAAAGCTCAGATTATTGCCAGGAAAGAAGGCATGGTTCTGGACAAGGCCCAGACCATCATGAACGATGGGAACAAGCTGCTTCAGGATGGAGACGCCGCGGGCGCGCTTAAAAAATATGAGGAGTCCAAAGCCCTGGTGGCGCAGGACAAGCAATCGCCGCTGTGGCGGCAGATGGCCCGTGCGTATGGCAAGCTGAATCAGGAAGACGCCGCTGTGGCCGCGTTCAAGAAGTCGATCGAGCTAGCTCCCGCCGATAAAGCAAGCGAATACCGCAACTCCTTTGCGCAATATTACCTGGACGGCAAGAAATATAACGAAGCGGTTGAAGTGCTGGCAGATCCGAAAGCTGCAGGATCCCAAAGCCCGGAACAAACCCTGCTCGCACTGGCGGCGAGCTCCAAGAACAAACAGCCTCAGCTCGCTGAAGCCGCATTGGAGCGGCTTCTGAAAGTAAATCCGGATAATACGGATGCCTATTTCGATCTTGGGCAGATGTACTATGCGGATGGCAAAGAAAAAGACAGCCGCACCAAGGAACTGCTGACAAAATACGTTGAGACCGGCAAGGACGAGGCCAAGCTGGAAAGCGCCAAGAATATGCTGATCATGATCAACCGGCGCACCAAGTAGCCGCTTCGCCCGCGTTGGATCCTCGGGGGTAAAGGAAGATTCCTTTACCCCCTTTCCCCCCTGCTACAAACGCTTGCGTCGAATCTCCCTTTCATGCTTCTCAAAGGGGGTGTCGCGCTTTTTGTACTGCTTATACGCATAGTAGAAAGCGATGACGGCTGCGCACAGGAAAAAGTATCGATACCGGCTGTAAAGCAGCGCTACAGCGATAAAAAAGAGCCCGGCAGTGCCGGCTATCAAGCTCGTGCCTTTTTCGGAGATCCACTCCCAGTTCATAGGAAATCCCTCGAGCGATGGAACATAATTTCCGGAAATCGGTGCGTATTGCCTGAGGTCGAGCCCGGATGTTCGCTCATCCGGTGATCCGTGCAATCCGTGGCCCGGCGTTCTCCTGATCGATTCCTAATCCACTCGCGTCAGTTTTGGACTTTCCTTCGTTTTTTCTTTCGCAGGCTTCGTCCTGCGTTTCTCGCCTTTCACGGATCTTGCGGAAGCTGTTGAGGCTGTTTTCCTGCGCCTTGTTTTCGGCTTCTGCGCCGGCGTTTCCTTGACCTCTTCCGGTAGAATTCCGGCGGCCGTCTCCTGTGCCGCCATGGGCTCAGCGGCTTCTCCAGGAGGCTCCGGCAGAGGCTCGACGGCCTCCATCCGGAAGGCGGACCCGTCTTCCGGCATCGGCATCTCTGTCTCCGAAACCACCAATTCGGACTGGATCGATTCAACGGGGGCCTGCTCTTCTGAAGGCTGTTCCTGAGCGGGCTTGGGATACCTTTCGGCCGGGAAGATGCGCAGGATCCCCTGCCGGTTGCGTTCGACGCGGAGAAGCCCGTCTTTTTGAGCCTGCCGGACCAGGTCGTAAGTGCTCGACAAGCCGTACTGGCGTTCATCGAAGGGCGGTTGCAGGGATCTCAACAGCTGCTTGAAAGTCCGCAGATACATCGGCCAGTGCGGTTTGAATCTCGATTCCCGGAGGAGGTCCTGCAAAACACGGATAGCTTCGGATGCCTGGGCTGAACTCGCCGGTTGTTCCGGGGCCGCCGCGGCAGGTTCGGGCGCAGGCTCCGGCGCGGGCGCGGGGGGTTCCGCATCCTCTCGTTCTCTTTGCGCTTCCTCGGTGTCTTTGAGTTCGACCAGGAGGCTCCGGTCAACCTGTTTCAGGTGGACATGTCCGGCGTCCGCCAGTTTCTGGATGAAATCGCGGAAGCTGCTGACTCCGTAGTCTCTTTCCGAAAAAGTCGAATCGAGCTGGAGCAGAGTGCTTTTCAGCAATCCAAGTTGCGGCGACACCTCGCGGTCGGAGAGGATCTTGAGAGCTCTGCGGATAATAGGGAGGGCATTCCCAAGGGACGAGGTGCTGGAACCCTGGGATTTGCCGGAAGCCTTCCGGGCCCCTGTGTGAATGCCGACAAGGTTTTCATAGGAGATGAACTCGTGGCAGTTTTTCTGAAGGATGACGCTTGTGAACGCGCGTCCTCCGACCACGAAAACCGTTTTGTCGTATTGCTTCAGCTTTTCAACCAAGGCTATAAAGTCGCTGTCCCCGCCCACGATGACAAATGCATTGATATGGTCGCGAGTGAAGGCCATCTCGAGAGCGTCCAGCGCGAGAGCGATATCGGCTCCGTTTTTATCGCCACCCGGAGTTAGATTCCGCTGCACCATCTGGACGGCATGCTGGGTCATGGCCCGGCTGAAATCTTCCGCGCGTTTCCAGTCCCCATATGCGATTTTTGTCACTACCTCACCTTTTTCTTTGATCGCCTCGAGGACGGTGCCGACATCAAAGTTGCGGTTGAGGGATTGTTTTACACCGATCGCAATGTTGTCGAAATCGATGAACACTGCAATCTTCAGGCGTTCTTCATTTGAGTTGTCCATAGTAAACCCATTTTTCAAAGTATATCACTCCCAGGGCATCCGATGCCCTGTCGTCTCAAGGGCGGCCGCTATTCGTCGATGGATTCTCAGCCCGCGGCCGCAAATCGATCGGGATGCCGGGCAAAAAAACCAAGCCGGCGAGATTGCATAGCAGAAGCAGCGCCGATGTGGCAAGAGAAATTACCAGAGCAGGGGCCCCTGGGATTCCCACGAGAGACAGTGCTTCGACATAAAACCACTCGCGCACGCCCAGCCCGCCGAGTGTTATGGGGAGCATGGTTGCAAGCGTGACGAGCGGATACAGCGCCGAAAAACTAACGATAGGCACCGCGTGACCCGCCGCCACGGTCACTTGCCGAAAGATCCACAGAACCAAAGCCGAGTTCAGCAATGAATAAAAAGCAATCCGGGATATTTCAGCCGGCCGGAGGCGGCAGGTCCCCAGATCCCGATGAAATCTTGCGATGGTTTGGAGCAGTTTCTGTAGGGGGGTCGAACGGCCCTGCTTGACAAGCCGGGAGTGCCATTTTTCGCCTTTCAAAACCGCCCAGATACAGATGCCGAAAGCCGTCCAGGAAAAAAAATATGCCATCCACAAAGGGAAGCCTCTCCACCCGATCGGGGAAACCAGGATCGCCAGAGTTCCGTAAAAGAGAAGCGAAACCAATCCCACGGCCCTGTCCTGCAGGACGGAAACCAATCCTACCTGCAGAGGCCGGCCGTATTTTTTGCTGACGATGTAAGCTTTGACCACATCCCCCCCGATAAGTGAGGGTAGCCCTATGTTAAAAAACATACCGGTGAAATACATCTGGACGAAACTCAGATAGCTTCCCCGCATTTGAAAGGATGCGGCAAAGATGCGCCAGCGCTCCGAACAGACAAGTTGGCCCGCCCAAAGAAGAACCAGGAGCAGGAGCAGCGATACGCGGTCGAATGCATGCAGATCCCCGCGGATCCTGGAAATATCGACGGAGTGGAAAACGAGAAACAGAAGCAGCAGGGTGAGGGCAAGCCTGAAAAAACTCAGCATCGTCCTGGAAACGGCCATGTCGCGCATTGTATTCGATAATGGAACATATATCTTGCAGATTTCACAAAAATCCGTTGATAATCTCCGCGAAATTTGTGAAATCATTGGGTGGATCGCTCTGAATAAATATTATCGCGGCGAGGCGGCATAAACATCTCAGGACCTGTCCGTTGCAGTTTGGCGCCTTGAAGACTGCAGGCCGGGCCGGATCCGGTGCTGAAGCAGAAAGCCTGGGAAATGCGGCTATCCGGTTCCGGGCGATGAATGCCCTTGGGGGATTCCATGGATTTGGAAACGGCAAAATGCTGGATGCGGGAAGCTCTGTCAGAGGCGCGTAAAGCCGAAGTCGAGGGAGAAGTTCCAGTGGGCGCTGTCCTTCTGGTGAACGAGAAGATTGTCGGCCGCGGTCATAACAGCTCTATCCGGCTGAATGATCCAACGGCTCATGCGGAAATCGTCGCCCTGCGCCAGGGCTGCCATAACAGCCTGAATTACAGGCTTCCGGGCTCCGTCCTGATCGTCACGGTCGAGCCGTGCGTCATGTGTGTAGGGGCCCTGATCCATGCCCGGGTGGAAGAGATTATCTTCGGGGCTGCCGATCCCAAAGCCGGCGCGGTACAGTCCTGTTTCCAGCTCGCGGACGCTTCCTGGCTGAATCACAGGATCGGGGTGACTCCGGGGATACTCGAGGAGGAATGCGGACAGATACTGAAGGCTTTCTTTGCCTCGCGACGTTAGAGGCAATTTCCCAAACCGGCCTGGATGTCGCCGCAACCCGTAGCGGCGTACCGGGCGGATCCCAGTGCCTCAATCCGCAGGGAATCCCAGCATGCTGTCGGCGATGTAGTGTCGTTGTCCGCCGAGCGAAAGAAAACAGGCATCGCGATCCGGATCATATTGGATATGTTGGACGAGCTGGTAGTAGCCGGATCTGGAAAAGCGGGCTTCAAAAAGCAACTGCTTGACCCTGCAATAAAGGACGTTATCCCGTCCAATCCGGAGTGTGGCCGGATCCAGATCCTCGAAGCTGTCGTCCGAGAGGTGCAGCCGGACGGATTCTCCGGGGCTGCGGCTGTTGTCCCAGCGGACGGTCCAGACAACATAGGCTGTATCGGCTACATCCAGGTCGCAGCGCTGCCGGCCGATCTCGATGAAATAGTGTCCGGATTCATCCTGGCAAAGGTTTCGGTAAAAATACGCAATGAGGTCGCGCCGCGTAATTTCCACGCCTTTGTAGGACCATGCCCCTTCCGGATCGATTCGGATCGTGCCCTGTCCCGGCGGCATTTCCAGTCCAGAAAAGTCGTTAACCCCCCATGCCATAATCTCCATTATCCATGGAAGCAGGCTAGAAATCGAGAAGAGTCTGACATCCCGCTGCCGTGCATCTCGTGGTATTGTATTCCCCACAAGGAGGTGCGGGATGTCGATACTGGATCGTGTAAGCAAAGCGGTTGGCGATGTGGTGGATCGCGGCAAGAAGGAAGTGGATCAATTTATGCGGATCCAAAAAATCAACGGCCAGATCGGCGATTTTGAAAAGGCGATCGGCGAATACAAGGGCCAGGTTCAGCAGAGCAAGCTAAATATCGGCGAAATGGCCATCGCAATGCTGCGTGCCGGAACCCTGGACTCACCGGAGATGAAGGCGATGCTCGATCAGATCACCAGTGTCGAGCAGCAGATTGCCTCGGCTGAAGCCGAGATTGCAAAGAAAAGGGCCGAGATTGAGGCCATCAGGGCTGAGGATAAGGCTGCTAAGGCACCGGACGCCGCTGCGGCAGAACCCGCCAATGTGCCTCCCCCGCCGGATGCCGCTGCTCCGGCGGCAAGCCGTTTCTGCCCTCAGTGCGGCGCCCCTGCAGCCGAAGGTTCCTTCTGCGGTCAATGCGGATCAAAACTTGCTTAGCTCCCGATTTATCAAAATTTCCTGGTCAAGCGGCTCAGGGGGACGCAGGAACGGACGAATGAAGGTTGCAGACCGCAGGTCGACAGCCGGCATAGATCGAGCCATGCCCCGCTCTGAACTCCCCTGGCGAATTCAGCCTGAACCAGGCCGCCAATCGAGGTGAATCCTGCGAAAAGCAAAGCGCTCGATATGCGGATTGGATTGATTTATTCGTGCAATTCACGGGGAGGCTTCCCTATTCCGAATCGGTGCGTCCCGACCGGATTCCGTGTTTGCGCATCAGCGCCTGGAAGTTCGGCCGCTGGATGTCTACTTCTTGCGCAGCCCGCGTGACATTCCATTCGTTCCTCTGCAGAGCTTCGAGAACGAATTCCCGCTCCAGTTCGCTGATTGCCTGCTCCCGCAGTTTTTTCTTGAGCGCGAGGAACTCCCGGTTGTTTTGCGGCACCGGAAAAGCATCGGGAAGCCCGGCCCGCGTAATGGCCAGAGGAAGATGGTGCGGCTCGATCGATGTCCCTTCGCACGAAATTACCGCTCTTTCGATTGTGCTTTCGAGCTGGCGGATATTTCCAGGCCAGTCGTACTGTTCAAGTACCTTGAGAGCGGCTTCGGATATGGTCGTAATTTTTTTCTCTTCCTGGGCTTGCGTTTTTGAAAGCAGGTGATAGGCCAGCACAGGAATGTCTTCCCGGCGCTCTCTCAGTGGAGGGAGCTGGATCGGATAGACATAAAGCCGGTAATAGAGGTCTTCCCGGAATGTGCCCTCCGCCACCATTTTCTCCAGGTCCCGGTTGGTTGCGAAAATCAGCCGGATATCCACGTGCTTTGTTTCCGTGCCACCCACCGGCAGGAATTCCCGCTCCTGAATGAAGCGCAGCAGTTTGCCCTGTATCTCGAGGTTAATGTTGCAGATTTCATCCAGGAAAACCGTCCCCTGGTCTGCTGCTTCGAAGATCCCCTGCTTGTTGGCGACTGCGCCGGTAAACGCTCCCTTCACATGGCCGAACAGCTCGCTCTCGAGAAGCTCAACCGAAAGGGTTCCGCAATCGACGGCGCAGAACCGGTGCTCGCTCCTTGGGCTTGATACGTGGATCGCCCGTGCTACCAGCTCCTTGCCTGTGCCGGTTTCACCTACAATCAATACGGTACTGGATGTTGGAGCGACCTTTCGGATCATTCGGAATATTTCGTGGATTTTCGGGCTTTTCCCAACAATCCCGCAGAATTCGGGGAGCATTTCTCCATGGG
>Ga0208980_10000455_pt1 | contig 22916 bp, 17 predicted proteins | sample WetSurMetagenome_3_FD_187993 | JGI IMG/M metagenome (GOLD analysis project Ga0208980, IMG submission 187993) | Wetland microbial communities from Twitchell Island in the Sacramento Delta, sample from surface sediment Aug2011 Site A1 Bulk (version 2) | ecosystem: Environmental > Aquatic > Marine... | reverse complement strand
GTTGAAGCTGTTAGGTTAAGATTATCACCTGAAGCAATTGTTACATCTCCACCTGCCGAATCAATCGTCAAGTCGCCATCCGAGGTAATGATATCCCCGTTAACAGCCAAGGTTCCGGTTGTGACGATATTGCCGGTTGTTCCGGAAACAGTGAAGACTTCAGCTCCTGTATTGCCGACACCCAAGGTAGTTGAGGGGACGGAGGTTCCAATCCCAACCCGATCAGCATCACTATCTGCAAATAAGGCTGAGCCTAATAATACTTTTGCCGTATTATCATCATTGTCCAGATTAATATAGCCGTTTGCGTCGATATAGATTCCGCCTATATTGCCACCACTAGCGTTTCTCAAATAAAGACCATCAAAGGCACTGGTTCCATTCGCACTTTGAACAAATTCAAATCGACCTTCAGGCGCTGTTGTTCCGAATCCAAGACGTGAACCGACAGAATCCTGATAAATCATCGAGTTAGTCAAGGCCGAAGTACTGCTCCAAACCGGAATATAGTTGGAGGTACCTGTTCCGGTAACTCCACTAATGCCCGTGATGTTACTCCATGAGGTATTGCCTGATCCATCGGTGATTAAGACTTGGTTGAGATCACCATCAGTAGTGGGAAGAGTTAATGACCATGTTCCGGCTGTGGTTCCAACACCTAAAGTTACCAATCCGCTTCCTGCTCCTGCCAGAGATAATGTTCCGGCGGTTGTTCCCGGCGTTCCAATCTGTAACAGGTTGGAAGGTGCGGTTGTGCCGATTCCCGTTCGGCTGTTTGAGGTATCAAAAGAAATCAAGTTGGTCTCAATTGAGCCTGCATTAACGGTTGAGTTTTTAAGGTCAACGGCTAAAGCACCGGTAAGAGCAAAAGTAGTAGAAGCGCCATCAAAGGCAATGGAGGTATCGGAAACTAAAAGGTCACCGTTAATATCCACGGTGGAACCAGAAGCCGCATCCAAGGTTGTTCCTGTACCAAGAGTTAAGACACCTGAAGTAAAGCTATCCGAAGTATCGGATCTTAAAAACTGGGTTGAATCAAGACCGTCTAAGGTATCGGCATTACCGACCGAAAGGGCCGAAACACTGGTCCAGGTGGTACCGAGTCCAACCCCGGCCGTGGTTAAGACTTGTCCGGCTGAGCCAACACTATTTTGGGAATCATAAAAGGCTCCGGTTAATCTCATATTGCCCTGGATATCCAGTTTCTGTGTTGCAGCCATGGTTGTGCCGATTCCGATATTACCGGTTCTTACATCCAGCTCCGAGAGTGGAGAAGTGGTTCCAATTCCAACAGAACCGCCAAAATAGTTTTTATCATCGGTTCCTTCCTGATATATACCAAATGTACGGTTAGTAGCCAGAACATCGCCAATATATAAACCATAACCGTTAATAATTGTCCCATCACCGGGATCCAATCTGATTTTTTCACCATAGACGTTGGTTGCAGTTCCTCCTACCACATACCCTTGGCTATAAGTTCCGATCAGATTGGTTACAGCAATATTATCGTTTCCTCCTGTGGTTGCTTCGTTTGAAGCACCGATTAATGTTCCGGTAACGACAACCGGGTTAGTGGAAGTTGCTGCCTGATTTATTTGTCCAACAAAAGTTGCAGTGGAAGTAGTGGCAGGATCAACTACCAAATAATTACTTGATAGGGCAAGATTAAAATCCGATGATAACTCGGTTCTTGTTCCTCTAACTTCAAATTTACCCTCAGGAGCGGTTGTTCCAATACCAATTCTTGAGTTAGTTGTGTCCTGATAAAGAATTGAGTTGGTTAAAGCTGAGGTTCCACTGAAAACCGGGATGTAGTTTGAGGTACCTGATCCGGTAACAGTACCCGAAACGTTACCATAAATTGTTCCGTCCACTTCCAGATCGCCTCCTATATATAAGTCGTTGTCAGCTGCAATAGCAGCTTCATCTTTAGCATCGGTTCCAGAAGCCAGAGAGTTCCAGGCATAACCAATCAGACCACCGATATTTATGGTAGCCGTATCAGCCAGGATTAACTGTCCGCCTGAGGGAGTAATGGTTAAATCAGCATCAGATGTGATTGCATCCCCGTTAACAGCCAGAGTGCCTGCGGTAACAATGTTGCCGGTCGCACCTGCAACAGTAAACAGTTCAGCTCCCGTATTTCCTATTCCTAAAGTTTGTGACGGATTGGTGAAGCCGATACCGACATTGCCGCTGTTTAAGATACGCATAGCTTCCAAATTACCGTTTGAGCCAACCTTAAATTTAATATCGGCTCCGGTTGAACCCACGCCACTGGTTGATTGTAGGGTTAAGCCGGTATTGGTATCGATTGAGCCAATTAAGGTTTGTCCCAGGGTTCTTCCGGCCAAAAGAGCATATTGGGTATGATCATCACCGGTGGTTAATCCGGTCAGAACGCTATGAGCCGTAGCCACATAGGTTCCCGAAGGCAAGTTGGAAACACTGCGCATATCCAGTGCCTCTTCATATGGGGTAGCATCATTTCGCAAAATAACCCGATAGAGAAGCTTCATTTCCTTAAAAGGTAGAGATCCCAGAGTTAAACTTTCATATCGGTTATTGTTTTGGGCATTGGCTAAATTACCGTCAATTCTTTGACCCATTAAGGAATAAATCGGAGTCGTCGGATCGTTGGTTTCAAAAATCCAATAAGCAACGTAGTTATTGGAGGGGACAGCCGTTAAAGCCGTACCGTTGTTGTAATAGAGATCGCCACCGGAGGTGTAGTAATAAAGCGTTCCTTCAGTCGTAAAGGTATAGGCAGCCGAACCGTTCTTATAAATAACCCTGGTGGTTGTTTCCGTGCCCGAATTGCTGATTTTAAGATCTTCGTCGTAGACACTGCCCGGATCAATCGAAAAAGTCGTATCGGTAAATGAGCCGGTTAAACCGGTGTTATATCTGGTACCGACGGTATTGTGGAGATATTCATGGGTCATACCGTCCATGGTCAAGCCATGTCTTTCATCACCAACCAAACCATTGGTTCCGTCCCAATAAACGGTGGCAATCGAAACCGTTCCGTCAATCATGCTCCAAGGGGAATTGCTCTGAGTTAAGTTTAAATTAGCTGCATCATAATAGATGAAATAGATACCGGTAGCCGCATCAACTTGAATTGTTTCGGTGTTTTTGGTGTATTCCTTGCCCTTGCTGTAAATCTTGAAATTTGTGCCGGTAACGGTAAAAGTCCGATCCGGAGAGGCGTCGTTGAAAGATATAGTCGTATCGGTTCTGTTAGGGAAACCGGTTGGTTCTTTGGTGTTGAACTGTTGGTTATAAAGTCGGGTGTCGAGTTCCTCGATTGACGTTTCAACACTGTTTGAAGAAATAATATTGCCCGAAAGACCGTCAATAACTACATCCAGGGCTGCAATATTGCCGTTTACATCCAGTTTGGCAGCCGGAGTGGTTGTGCCTATTCCGATATTGGTGCCGTCAAAATAAAGATTGGAGTTGGTAAAAGAGGAACTGCCGCTCCAAACCGGGATGTAATTGGAAGTGCCTGATCCGGTAAGACCTCCGGAGATAGTTCCGTAAATGACTCCGTCCACTTCCAAATCACCGCCAATATATAAATCATTGTCAGAAGTGATACCAGCCTCATCAGGAGCTTCCCCGGCATTGGCAAAAGCATTGTAGGCGACATTGGTTAAACCACCGGTATTTAAGGATCCGTCTAAAATCAACTGTCCGCCTGCCGGGGTAATGGTTAAATCACCGCTGGAAGTAATGCTGTTGCCGTTAACAGCTAAAGTGCCGGTCGTTATAATATTTCCGGTTGTGCCGGAAACGGTGAAGACTTCGGCTCCCGTATTTCCTATTCCTAGGGTTTGCGAAGGAGCTGTTGTTCCAATGCCAACACCTGTTCCGTTATCAAATACCAATGAGGTTGCACTCAAGAAAGGATCGGTAGCCGACCATTTAGGCAGATAATTGGCCGTTCCGGTTGCGGCAGTAACACCTCCGGTGGTTGCCTTTAAGATTCCGGTTAATGAGCCAATGGTTAAACCGGTTCCGGTTATTCCTCCGGCCACATCCAATTTGGTTCCCGGAGCGGTTGTTCCTATACCGACATTGCCCAGGGAATTTTGATAAAGATTGGAATTGGTTTGGCTGGTCGAACTACTCCAGACGGGGATATAGTTGGATGTTCCTGTTCCGGCTACCGTTCCGTAGACACTGCCGTAAATAGTTCCACCGACTTCCAAATCGCCGGTAACATACAAATCATCTCCGGCCATATCAACATATTGAGTTGTACCGGTTCCAATTCTGACGCCGCCTCCGGTTGGATCAATTGTTAAATCACCTGAGGAAGTTAGGGTGTTACCGGAAAGATTCAAAGTTCCGGCAATATCGTTGGTTGAACCATTAACATCCAAATTACCGGTGATGACCGTATTTTGATTGTTGATCGTGGTTGTCCCGGCCGTTGAGCCTATCCCGATAGTTGTCCCGGCACCGCCGATGTTAATGTTGGTAGCGGTGGTATTAAGAAGATTGAAAGCAGTGGAACCGGTGCCAAGAGTATCGCCGTTAACCGTTAAAGTGCCTCCGACAATCGTATTTCCGGTTGTTCCCTCAACCGTGAACTTCTCACCGACGGCTGTAGTCCCAATCGCCAGGGAAGCAGAGGGGTTGGTGATTCCTATTCCGATATTTCCGGTTGAGGTGACGACAAATGGATTGGCTGCCGTTTGATTTATTTGGAGAAGCTGCAAGGGAAGGGAAGTGCCAATTCCAACAGCTGTACCGATATCGTAAATACTGGAAGCTTCCAGAGCACTGGTTCCGTTCCATCGGGCTAAGTAGTTATCGGTGCCCGATCCGGTCAAAGAACCCGAAGCACAGGACTGCCATTCGAATTTACCGCTTGATTCTTCATAAGTTAAACAAAGCTCATCCGAGGGGGAACCGGCCACATCAAGCATGGCTTCGGTGACTCTGTCAGCCCCAATAGCCGTTACTCCCGAACCATTAATGGTAACATCACCGGAAAGAGCTGTAGGGCTAAAATTGGTTCCGTCCGAAAGAAGAATATAACCGGCCGTATTGGTACCCATATAAATATCATCACCTAAGACCGTCAAATCACCGGTGGTGTGAATTGCCGTTAAAGGTGAGGTTGTACCTATACCTAAATTACCTTCAACAATTAAACCGTTGGTTGGAGCAGCCCCCGCATCTTCGGTATATGCGGTTGAACCAATAGCTACGGAACCCAAGATATTTAATTTTCCTTTTGTCGGAACACTTGTGCCTATTCCGACATTGGTACCGTCAAAATAGATGTTTGAATTGGTCTGTGAGGAAGTTCCGCTCCAAACGGGAATATAGTTGGAAGTACCGATTCCGGATAAGGCACCAATGATACTGGTGGCATATAAGGTACCGTCAACTTCCAAGTTACCGGTGACATACATATCGGCACTGCCCGAGGGATTATCAAACGTTCCGTTACCGATTCTGACATCGTCGGAAAAGTAACCGGTCCCTACAACTTCAAGATCATAACCGGGGGTGGTCGTACCGACCCCGAGATTACCGGTTCCCAAATTAAACCAGGCATCATTATTGTTAGTTCCGGGAGCATGAAAAAAGGCCGAAGCTGAAGCCGTGCTGCCGACATTTAAAGCAAATGATTCGTTGATGGGGGCTAAAGAACCGTCGGTAATACGCCAGTAGTTGGCTCCGCTTCCACCCATCGAAACCCAAGAAGTACCGTTCCAGAAATAGGGGGTATTGTCGGTGGTGTTATAGACAACCGAACCGTTGCCGACCGAGGTTGGATTGGCGGTATAACCACCTAAAAGAATCTGACCGTCAAATCTGGCATTGCCTTCATCAACGAATAAAGCCATACCTTCTTTGGCACCGTCATATCTTTTGAGGGTAAGGGCCGAATAAATGGAGTTGCCTTTGCTTCTTTCATCCAGGGTAATGGTCAGAAGATCGGAAAGAGCTTTGGTGTTTTTGTAAATGGAAGCCGTTTCGCCGTCTTTCTGGGTGATGGAGAAATTACCGGAGGTTTGATTGTATCCGGTAATATTTTGCAGGGCGCCGGCTGAAGAAAGCCTATCCGTTCCGCCTGTAGCGATATCCTTTGATACATTAAGGTCACCGGCAATTTGAGTGTTTCCCAGGGCATCAACCGAAAATTTGGTGGTTGGGGTTGATCCGGATCCAAGCTTAAGAAGATAATAACCGGTTGAATTGTTGTTAACGTTACCGCCAATCAAAGAACCGCTGTTGAGGTTGGAACCTGTAACATTCAAAAGATTCCCGGTTGATCCTTCGAAGATAAACTGAGCTTTCCCTGACCCATCGGGGGAGATAACGATATTACCGTCCGAAGAATCGGGGGTGGTGATGGTCACGGCCTGACCTTCAATCAGTAAATTACCGTTGGCGGCATTAATAACCGGCGATTCGGAGGCTAAATTTAAAGACCCGTTGGCATCAATTACCGGAATGGTGTTTTCGGTGGCTTCGGTCGAAGCAGAGTAGTTCTTAAGTTTGGTGGCCGTGTTGGCAGAAGCTACCCAAATCCTCTCCGATAATTCCGTTCCACCGACAACCGGAGCCAGAAAAAGGAGTTCATTTTGGAAGAAAGTCTCCGTAGGAACATCATCTAAAGATATCAAAATATTACCATCAGCATCAGGAGTGTAATTTTTGGCGTCGGAAGACCAAACCATTTGACCGCCCGTTTGAGCGTTATAGAGCTTAAAAGCGATGCTTTGGCTGCCGGTTGAGGTTACACCGCCTGAGGTGGTTATGCCTAATTTGGCAAAGATCGTCCAGGGGCTAAGCGTGGTTACCTGCTTCGTTTCGGTCGTAACCTGTTCGGGAATTTCGGTTACAACAGTTGTTTCCTTGGCCGGAGTGAAGATAAAAGGGATCGGGAATTTGAGTTTCCCCAGAAGAAGGAAAATAAGGACGACCAGGGCACCCAAGAGGCCAACTTTTAAGAAATTTGAGGCGGAAAAGAAGCCTTTTGATCTCTTGGTATCATCCGGATTAACGATCATAACCGGTTGAGTATCCGTGCTTGGAGTGACATCCTGAAAAGGATTAACTTCGGTGTAGCCTTTTTGGGTGGTGAAATCGAAGAACTTCTTGAGGGAAGCGACCTTTCTTTTGCCGGTAGCCACGCTTCCTTTCCCTAAGACATCCTTTTGGTATTGTTCGACCAGTTCGGGTGATACGTACGGCAGATTAGGCATATTATTAGTTTTGACTGACAGCCTGATTATTCTTTAACCAGGCATAAAATTGTTTGACATCGGACATATAATTTTTGTGGGTGTTTGAGGAAACCTTTTCATCTTTCAAAAACATACCGAATTCTTCAATAACCGACATATCATCAGCTTTGTTTTCGCCCAAAGAGACGTTGGAAATTCCGGTCATAAAATCAAAATTAAGAACTTGGGAAAGGAGGAAAAACCTGGCCAAGTGTCTTAAGGTCGATAGCCTTCGGTTGATGGTCTTCGGGGGAATGTTGTTTTGCAAGAGATATTGGTAATACTCATTGGCGGCATGCTTATTGATAAAAGGAATAGCTTCAATAAAAGTTTCGGCAAAGACTCCCGAAGCTCTTATTTTTAAAATAAACCAGGCTTTGAAGTGGGAAATGTCGGATAAATAATATTTCAACGAGTTAACGTTGATATTAGTGTTTTGCAGAAGGTAATTTTTAAACTGTTTTGATAAATCTTTCATTTGAACCTAAATTATATTAATTATACTGATTATACTATTAAGAAATAATTACAGAAGCTTGTCAAGAGGCTAAAATATATCAATTCGAGTTTAATATCCGGGTAGTTTTCACTTGCGGTTATAGTTTAATTTCCGCATAGATATTCATAGACTTATATAATACAAAAGCTATCATTTAGATATCCGATATTGTTAATTTCCTTATCTGGAAAGGTCTTTATTTAAGGGGATAAAGCTAAATGCGGAAATAAGCGGAAATAATATGGATAGTGAAAACTTTACGGAATATATACAGAAACGCCTTCGGTAAATATATCAAAATATAACAAACATAAAGCTATAAATTTAATGATAAAAAAGGATATAAAGTAGCAGACTGAAAGGGGGATTGCTAGGAAAACTTAGCAGATATTTTATCCGAAAGATTGACGATATTTTAAAATGTGTCCAAATTATCTAAATTATTTTTAGAAGAAAGAATATTTAATAATATTATGCTAATATTTTGATTATGGATAAATATAGCCCGAAGGGTATTGAAAGTAAATGGCAGGATGCCTGGGAGAAAGCGAAATTATATCAAGCCAAGGATTTTTCTGATGCGGAAAAGTATTATCTTCTGATTGAATTTCCATATCCCTCCGGAGCAGGTTTACATGTCGGGCATGTTAGGTCCTGGTCGGCGATGGATGCTTTCGCCAGAAAGAAAAGAATGGAAGGTTTAAACGTCATGTTTCCCATCGGTTGGGATGCTTTCGGATTACCGGCCGAGAACTACGCCATTAAGACCGGGATTCATCCTTCAAAAACCGTGCCCGAAAACATTGCCAATTTCAAACGTCAGATAAAATCATTGGGCTTGTCGTTTGATTGGGAGAGGGAAGTAAACACTTCCGATCCCGAATATTACCGCTTCACCCAGTGGATTTTTTTGAAGCTTTTTGAAAAAGGTTTGGCTTATCAGGATGAAGTGACGGTTAACTGGTGTCCGACCTGTAAAACCAACTTGGCCGACGAAGAAGTTATGGCTGACGGACGCCATGAACGCTGCGGTAACCAAACCGAGAAAAGAGCCCAGAAACAGTGGCTTTTGGCCATCACCAAATACGCCGACCGGTTGATTGATGACCTCTCGGAGGTTGATTTTTCCAAGGACATTAAAACCCAACAAATCAATTGGATCGGCCGCTCTGAGGGCACTAAAATAAAATTCCCAATTAAGGGAGGGAAAGAGTCGCTTGAGGTTTTTACGACCAGGCCTGATACGTTACACGGGGCCACCTTCATTGTTTTAGCCTGCCAGAGCCCGCTTCTTAAAACTTTGGTTACCAAGGAATTTGAAAAGGAAGTGGATGCATATCTGAAGAGAGAAAAAAAAGAAATCGGCGAGAAAGAAAAAGACGGTGTCTTTACCGGGTCATATGCAGTCAACCCAGCCACCAAAAAAGACGTTCCGATTTATGTTTCCGATTATGTGGTTGAAGGTTACGGAGTGGGGGCCATCATGGGTGTTCCGGCTCATGACGAAAGGGATTGGCAGTTTGCCCAGAAGTATAACCTGCCGATTATTGAGGTTATCTCCGGCGGAAAGACAGATAAGGAACCTTATCTGGGTGAAGGAAAAATTGTTAATTCGGAAGACTGGAACGGATACAGGATGCCTGTCGAGATGGAGAAGGTTATCTCCGACATTACCAGGAAAGGCTGGGGTACAAAGGCCGTTTCATATCACCTGCACGATTGGGTTTTCTCCAGGCAGCATTACTGGGGTGAACCGATTCCGATAATTCATTGCCCTGATTGCGGTCCGGTGCCTGTTCCCGAAGCCGATTTGCCGGTTAAACTACCTTTCCTTTCCAAATACGAACCTTCCGGAACCGGTGAGTCGCCTCTGGCCAATGTGACCGATTGGCTGAAGGTGAAATGTCCGAAGTGCGGCAAAGAGGGAAGAAGGGAAACCGATACGATGCCCAACTGGGCCGGTTCAAACTGGTACTTCGTCCGTTATTGTGATCCGAAAAACGATAAAGAATTGGCCGCCAAGGACAAGATGAAATACTGGCTGCCGGTAGACATGTATCAGGGGGGATACGAACATATCACTTTGCATCTTTTGTATTCGAGATTTATTTATAAATTTCTTTATGACATCGGTGTCGTTCCGACCTCCGAGCCTTATAAGAAACGCAGATCACACGGAATAGTTTTGGGGCCGGATGGTCGCAAGATGAGTAAATCTCTGGGCAATGTGATTAGTCCTGATGAAATTGTAGCCAAATACGGTGCCGACACCTTAAGGCTTTATGAGATGTTCATGGGACCTTTTGATCAGATGAATGCCTGGAGCGAAGAAAGTTTGGAAGGCTGTTTTAGGTTTTTGGGTAGGCTTTATCGTCTTTTTCAGTCAAAAATCGGAACCAAATCCAATCCGGAACTATCCATCAAACTAAATCAAACCATAAAGAAAGTAAGCAATAACCTGGAAGATTTGAAATTTAATACGGCCGTTGCCTTCTTGATGGAACTGGCTAATGCCTGGAACGATGACGGGGACTTGAGTTCTGAAGAAGCCGAGAAATTAACCAGGCTGATTTCTCCTTTTGCTCCTCATTTGGCCGAAGAAGTGTGGGTGAATATTCTCAAAAAAGAATTTTCGGTGACCAACCAGCCGTGGCCTGAGTATGATAAGAGTTTGGGAGAAAACGAAAAGGTAACGGTGGTCATTCAAGTTAACGGAAAGGTTAGAAGCCAAATAATTCTTGATAAAGAAGCGGTTTTAGATAAAGAAAATACCATCAAACTAGCACAAAAGGATACTAAGGTACTCATCTGGCTGAAAGAGAAGCACTTAAAAGACACCATCTTTGTTCCCGGTCGATTAATTAATTTTGTCGTCGAATAATCTTTTTTTAAATCAGTCTTTTTTTAAATTAATATTTTATTAACATGCCACCCGATGACGACATTGGGGAAAAAGAACAACTCCTCAGAAAAAAGGTAGAGACCTTTTATCTTAACAATCAAAAAACCATTCTTCTGGTTTTGGTTGGCATTGCTCTTTTGTTTTTAGGGGTCTTTTTTGCAACCAAAGAAAAAACACCAAATCCGAAAGTCGAAATTCTGGGGGAGCAAACGGTTAACGATAAAGAAATAATTGTCGAAATTGCCGGGGCGGTTTTAAGACCCGGTGTTTATAAACTGGCAAATGATCCGAGGATTGAAGACTTGTTGATCATCGCCGGGGGATTATCGGAGAAGGCCGATCGGCTTTGGGTCGAAAAAAACCTTAATCGGGCCGCCAAACTGATCGACGGACAGAAAATTTATATCCCAAGGGCGGATGAGCAGTCCAACTTAACGACTGCTAAAAATTCGGTGGACAATCAAACTATATCAACCAATTTAGGGTCTTCCGGGGGAGGGGCTATCAATATTAATACCGCCAGCCAAAAAGAACTGGAATCTTTGGAGGGAATTGGTCCTGTATACGCCCAAAACATCATTGAGCACAGACCTTACTCAAACACCGAAGAATTAGTGTCCAAAGACGTTTTGAAGAAATCTTTGTTTGAAAAAATTAAAAACAAGATTTCCGTTTAACAAAAATACTTTGTCAAAAACCTGGCAGTTATCGTTGTTGTTTTTTATCTTTTTTATTATTCTTTTCCGCTTTTATCAAACAAAAGTAAGGATAGAAAATGGGGAAGAGGTAAAAATAACCGGACAGGTTTTATCAGAACCGATAAGATATGACACTTCCCAAAGTCTTGTCTTGGAAAACATCAAATTTTATTTACCCCTTTATCCGGAAATTTTTTATGGTGACAGGATTTCCGTTTCCGGATTTTACGAAAACAAAACTTTAAAAAGGGCAAAACTTGTCAGTCTTTCGGAAAAAAGAAATTTCTTTTTTAAAACCAGGGAAAAGATAATTGTCTTTTTTCAAAAAACCCTTCCGGAACCTTCGGCCAGTTTGGTGGCCGGAGTAACTTTGGGGTCAAAAGCCTCAATTCCGGTTAAGTATTGGGAAAAATTAAAAAAGACGGGAACAGCTCATGTCGTCGTGGCTTCAGGCATGAACGTTTCCCTGGTGGCCTCGTTTATCTTGAGTTTGCTTCTGCTTTTCCTTAACCGGCGAAAGGCCATTGTTCTGACTTTGGCTGCAATCTGGCTTTATGCGGCCATGTCCGGACTTGACGCCCCCATTATCAGGGCGGCCATCATGGGCTCAATTGCCTTTACTGCCCAACTTTTCGGCCGTTTAAGCCTTGCTTTCCGCTCCTTGGTCATGAGTGCTTTGATAATGCTTCTGATTAAGCCTGTATGGCTTAATGATTTAGGTTTTATTCTTTCCTTTGTGGCCACCACGGCTTTAATCCTTTGGCAAAAACCGATCGAGAGAAGACTTTATTTTGTTCCAGGGGTTTTAAGGGAGGGTTTGTCAACCTCCTTGGCTGCTCAGATAGGTGTGGCGCCGATTCTTTTTGTCACTTTTGGTCAATTTAATCCTCTTTCACCTTTAATTAATGCTTTGGTTCTCTGGACGATACCGTACATAACCGTTTTGGGCATGGTTGGCGGTCTGGTTGGAGTAGTCGTTCCCTTTTTCGGTAAGCTTGTTTTATATTTGGCTTACCCTTTATGTCTCTATTTTAACGGCGTAATATCGATATTTAGTTAACAAATGATGAAACTGACCCGTTTGGTAGCCGGAATTTTGGCGTTGATCGGTGTTTTGGCGGCCCTGACCCTTTTCCAGACAAAAAAAGGGCAATTAAACCTAATTGCCTGCGACGTCGGACAGGGAGACGCCGTTTTGGCGGTAATGGGGGAAACACAGATTCTGATTGACGGCGGACCCAACAATTTGGTTCTTGATTGCCTGGCCAAATACTTGCCTTTCTATGATCGGGAAATTGAACTCATAATTCTGACCCACAACCAGACCGACCACTTCAGGGGATTGATTGAAGTTTTCAAAAGATACCAGGTCGATACTTTTCTGGTCAATGAAGCTAATCTTGGCGGAGTCGAGTATCAAGTGCTAGAGAATGAGGTGGGGGGTACCAAGACGAAGGTTATATACCCGGAGGAAGGGACGACTATCCGACTGGGTATGATATATTTAGATATCATCAACCCGTTAAGGGAGAATGTTTTGGGGGCAAACAGTTCTGAAGAATCGGTTAATGCCAATTCAATCGTTGTTAACTTGAGGCTAAATAACTTCGATGCACTCCTAACGGGAGATTTAAGTCCCGAGGCCGCAGAAAGTCTGGTTCAAAGGGGGCTGGTTAAAGACGTTGAATATATCAAAATACCTCACCATGGTTCGAAAGTCGGTTTGACCGAAAACCTGCTTTTGGCCGCCAAACCTGAACTGGCGGTTATCTCGGTCGGGAAAAACAGCTATGGCCACCCGCATCAGGAGATTCTAAATCTTTTAAACAAATACAATATCAAAACCCTAAGGACAGATAATGAAGGGGATATAAAGGTTGAAACCGACGGAGAAACCTGGCAGGTTTATTAGCGATCGCTTTCGTTTTTGGTGGGTGTAGAAACTTCAGGGGGTTTCTCTGTACGCAATGGATTTCTTGATAAGATTCCAATAAGTTGGTGAATTTTAGAGTATTCATTCTCGGCGATGTTGGGGTTATTAACGGCAATTGCTAAAGAGGATGGTTTTCTGGAATTAACGATTCTAGCCAACATTTCTTCAAAGGAAGGCCAGACAGCAATAGGTTCTTTATCTTTGTGCATATCCTTGAATTGATACCCCGAAACTCTTTTTAAGTCAAGAAGATTATGGTATAGAATGGAATAATGTTTGAAGATTACCTTATAAAAACGATTCAAAAAGCCGGCAATTTAAAAGAAGTTAAGCTTGAATACCCGGAGGATGAACGTTTTGGTGACTACACGACCAACATTGCTTTAAAACAGGATAATCCCAGAGCTTTTGCCGAAAAGTTGGTGGAAAAGCTTGAAAAAGACAAGGAATTGGAAGGCATTTTTACCAAAATGGAGATTGCCGGGCCGGGCTTTATCAATTTTTACCTTAAAAAGGATTATCTGCTCCGGAACCTGAGCGATTCTTTGAAAGAAGGCTATTTGAAGGGAAATACCAATAAAGGTAAGACCATTATGGTTGAGTTTGCCCACCCAAATACGCACAAACTGTTCCATATCGGTCATTTACGAAATATCACGACAGGAGAAGCCGTATGCCGGCTTCTGGAATCAACCGGAGCCAAAGTCGTGAGAGTTAATTATCAGGGAGATGTAGGCCTACATATCGCCAAGGCTCTGTATGGAATACAAAGCTTAGGTTTTAAGGATCCGGGAGAGATTGATGAAAGAGTGGCTTTTTTAGGGAAAGCCTACAGTGCAGGGCATAAAGCTTATGAAGAGGACAAAAAGGCAAAAGAAGAGATAGAAAAGATTAATAAGAAAATTTATGACAAGAGCGATAAAGAGTTATACAAAGTATATCAAACTACAAGGAAGTGGAGCCTTGAGTATTTTGACAAGATCTATCAAAGAGTAAATACCAAGTTCGACCGCTTTTATTTTGAAAGTGAAACCTATGCCAACGGTCTGGTAATTGCCGAAAAGGCTTTAAAAGACAAGATTCTGGTAAGAAGCGAGGGGGCGGTTATTTTTCCGGGGGAGAAATGCAGTCTTCATAACAGGGTGTTTGTTACCTCTAAAGGAGTTCCGACTTATGAAGCCAAAGATTTGGGGTTGGGGAGGCTTCAATTTGATGAATATAAACCCGACAAGATCATCCATGTTGTTTCATCGGAACAATCGGGCTACTTTCAGGTTGTTTTTAAGGCCCTGGAAGAAATATTCCCGGAAACAAAGGGCAAAGAAAAGCACCTCGTTTACGGTTGGGTTTCCTTAAAAGAAGGTAAAATGTCTTCCCGATCGGGCAATGTCGTTTTGGGCGAGTGGTTGTTGGATGAAGCCAAGAAGGAAATCATTAAAGCTTTCAAGACAGAAGAAGAAACGGCAGAGAAAATAGGAACGGGAGCCGTTAAGTACTCCTTCCTTAAAGTCGGAACCACCCAGGAAATCTCTTTTGACTTAAAAGAATCGGTTTCCCTGGAGGGCAATTCGGCTCCTTACATTCAATATACCTTTGCCAGAACCAACAGTTTATTGGCCAAGGCCAATTCGGTTAGGAATGAAAATAAAGCCGAATTAAATGAAGAGGAATTGTCGGTTTTAAGGTATTTGGTCAGGTTTCCGGGTGTTGTTGCCCAGGCTGCCGAAAGCTTCGCTCCCAATATGGTTGCCAATTATCTTTTTGAACTGTCACAGAAATTCAACAACTTCTATAACCAACACAAAATAATCGGGGGAGAGAATGAAGTTCTGAGGCTTAAAATGACCAAATCTGTCGGCAAAATCTTAAAAGAAGGTTTAAATCTGTTGGGAATTGAAGCTCCGGAGAAGATGTAAGACAAAAAAATAGAGCGCTTTCTTGTTTTCCTTGGGGGAAAGCAATACTTGCGCTCATTTGGTGAACCAAAACTTAAACGATAGGGACGGGAGGGATATTGCCGGCTGCAGTTGCGACAAAGACGTAATCGGTTATACAGATCGGGAACTTGTCGACCTTCGGTCTGCCTTTTATGCCCAGCCAACCCTGTTCATTCCATCTGCCCTTGGGGCTACGAAATTTGAACTTGATACAAAAGCTCTCGCGGTTGAAATGCGAAAGGATCGTATCCTGTTCAAAATAAAGAATCTTCGTATGGTAGCCGTACGGACAAAGAATACGCAGTGTTCCGAGAACATGGTCCTGGTCGTCAATACCGGTTGGGATGATCTGCATCGGCAGGGGAGGCCTTCGGTTGCTGGTGATATAAATCTGTTCCCAGTTGTCAATCTCGTAAGGCGTTTTCCCGTCAAAGTTGAAATACTGCAGAATTGCCTGCCTTTTTGGGCTGATTGCCTTGATCTCTTTTTTCTTGGTCGTGATTCTTTTGCGGGCAAAATATTGCGCGCTACTCATCGATATTATAATATAAACGACGAGTATCAAAAGACCAACGGCAATGCTAATCACAAAAATGTTCATTTTGAACCTCCTTTTTATAATTTGGCAACCGACCGTCCCAAGATATATACGGGACCGTTATCATAAATGGTTGGTCGTAAATCCGGATGCCAACGCTGCTCGCCCTTGATCCCGGTTGGGGTTCTAAAGGAAAGGAACATTGAAAAACCGTCCCCGTCAGGATCCATTGAATCTTTCTTAAACCTAAATTTTTCAATGACAAAGCCTTTCGGGATCTGGATGATCAAGAGGCCGATGATTTTACCCTCTTTGTCAATTCGGATTGGTTTTATCTTCATCGGTATCAGGGTATCTTTACCCAGTCCGGTTAAAGACCAATTGTCGATCAGATAAAGCGGGCCGTCCGGCCGGAAGTTAAGCCTGATCCTTGATTTTTTCCCGTATCTTGTCTTGAAAAAAGGCAGCAGGTACAAGGCCAGGTAAACAAAAGCACAAAAAAAGCCAACGACGATCAATAAGATCCATTCCGTCTCGGTAAGCATGTTTTCTCCTCTCTCTGAAATAAGGTTAAGTTAAGGTACAGGAAGGATTATAGGCTTATTTAGGGTCAAAAGGCAAATTTGATTTAAAACCACCTTGGACCTTTAATGCCCGTGCCTATTAAAAAGGGCAGTTCTTTTACAAATTGCGGGTTAAAATTGTTTTTTAAACATTTAAAAGAATCTAAAACCAATGATTGGAGGATGAAATGGGAATTAGTGAAGGTGACATTAAAAAAAACGTAGCCAAATGGGAAGCTACCCAAAGCATCGGAAAAATGTTATTGCCGGCTCTCCTGGTGATTTTGTAACTCAGGTGTGTGTGGCTGGAGGGAAATATTATCTGGTTCACGATTCCTTTGAATCGACAGCCTTCTTGACATGGATCGATAAAAAAACCCGCAATCTCTGTGCAGCCCAAAGGAGTTTTACCTTAAAACTAATTCCTTCGGCTGCACAGATCTATTTTTTCTGTTAAAATTAACAAATTCAAAAATGAAATATTCCCTAAAAAGACTTTCCAATAATCTCCGTATTCTGACCGTTCCCATGCCTTCACTGGATTCCGCTACCGTTACCGTCTGGATTAAAACGGGTTCCAGGTTTGAAGCGGCCGGAGTTAACGGCATTTCCCATTTTCTGGAACACATTGTTTTTAAGGGTTCCAAAAAAAGACCCTCAGCCAAAGCAATTTCGGTGGCCGTTGATGCCATGGGAGGGGAATTTAACGCCGGAACCGGCAAGGAATGTACCAATTTTTACATTAAGGCCAGGAAAGACAATCTCGAGAAAGCCTTTGATATCCTTTCCGATATGATCATTAACCCCTTAATGGATGAGCGGGAGATAGAAAGAGAGAAGGGGGTTATTTGTCAGGAACTGTCGATGTATGAGGATACACCGATGATTAAGATCTTTGACGAATTCGAAAGCACGGTTTACAAAGGAAACCCTCTGGCTTGGGATATCGGGGGATCGGAAAAAACGGTCAGATCCATTAAGAGAAGTGATTTTGATTTATATAGAAAATCACATTATTACACAGATAATATGCTGGTTTCGGTGGCTGGTGGAGTTAGTGAAAGCGAAGTTCTGAAACTGGCCGAGAAATACTTTTCGGGATTAAACGACAAAAAAGACAAATCGACTTTTGAGAAATTTAAGGTGGTCCAGGACAAACCCCAGATTAGCGTCAAGAACAAAAAGAACGAACAGGCCCATTTAATGATTGGCTTCAGGGCTCTGGAGCGAACCAATGAACAAAGATATGTTGAATCCGTTTTGGCCTCGGTCTTGGGCTACGGTATGAGTTCCAGACTCTTTACCGAAGTTCGTGAGCGAAGGGGACTGGCCTATGCCGTTAAGACGGCACCCGACGCCACTTTTGATACGGGCTACTTGGCAACCTATGAAGGAGTGGATCCCAAAAAGGTTGAAGAAGCCGTAAAAGTAACCTTAAACGAATATTATGCTTTAGCTTCAAAGGCCAAACCGATTGACCAAAAGGAATTTACCAAAGCCAAAGAAATGCTCAAAGGGGCACTGGCTTTAAGTCTGGAAGATACCAGGGACGCCGGCAACTTCTTTGCCGAACAGGAACTTCTTAAAGGCTATATTAACTCTCCGGAAGAAGTTTACAAAAAGGTGGATGCGGTTAAGGTTGAGGAAGTCTATGCTTTGGCCAAGGAACTCTTTACTCCCCAAAGGCTCAATTTTTCTCTTATCGGACCTTTTGCGGGTGTCAAACAGTTTGAAAAACTTATAAAATAAACAAAATGACGGAATTTACGGTCGTTATCATTAAACCGGATGGTATCAAAAAAGGGATTGTCGGTCAGGTAATCGAAAGATTTGAAAGAGTCGGCCTGAAAATGATCGCCTCCAAGCTTATCTGGGTGGATAAAACACATGTCGGGAAACATTATCAGGACAAAGATGCTTATCACCAGACGGTTGGGGAGAAGACCCTGGAGAACTACCAGAAATACGGAATTGATGCCAAAGAAAACCTGGGAACGACAGATCCTTTGGAGATCGGCCGGATGGTTCGGAATTGGAACATGGAGTTTCTCTCCTCGGGACCGGTCTTTGCCATGGTTTGGGAAGGACCACAGGCGGTTTTGATTGTCAGAAAACTGGTCGGTAACACTTTCCCTTCGGATGCACTACCCGGAACCATAAGGGGGGACTACTCACTGGACAGCGCATATGAGAGCAATATGGAAAAAAGAACGACCAGAAACATTATTCACGCTTCGGGAAATAGGGAAGAAGCCGAATTTGAAAAGAAATTGTGGTTTAAGAAGGAAGAAATCTACAAGTATTAAGCTTCAGAAAGAAAAGACAGACCGGGTATTTTTCACTTATTTAAGTGAGTTGTCTTTTCTTTTTTGTTTATGGCAGATTGAATACGGTTGTGTATCCATAGATCTTGGCACAATTGTCGTAAGCACGCATTAGTGCTTCGAAGTTGGCCGTTGATCCGATTGTCCAAAATTCGGGAATGTCTTTCTTTGTGACATCCTCAGGGGCAGCTTCGATCTTGTTGTAATGACGGAAAAACGTTCTTGTCAAAAGATACTGCAATGTGCCTTGCTGCGAACCGGTATCAGATACTTCAAACCGATTCACCAAATAAACTGGTGTGCATTGATGGGGAATAAGAGCGATGGTCACAACCAGTCCGCTATAAGAGCCATCGTATCTGATATGTGTTTTTTTATAGGCAAGAAATTGCGTTTTGTCCACATATTTCACGGCTGTTGACAGGTGGATGACGGATCCGCCATCAATTATTCCACCCATTCCCCTGTCATAGTCAAACCACTTGTTTCGTTTACCCACCGCTTGGAAAAAATCTTTAAGGTTTTGAAAGGATGGGTAGTCGAGAGTTTTGTTAGACATACAAACATCTCCTTTTTTGTTTTTACCCGGTCTGTCAAAGAACAAGGGAAGTATACTTGAATATAGAATAATTTACAAAATGAGAATGGTAGATTGGTATGGTACAATGAATCTATATCAATATGGGGAAACACCTAAAACAAAGAGAGATTCGGCATCTGAAAAAATTAAGAGCTGAAGGATGGAGCCTGAATGAGCTTAAAAATAGATTTAATATTGCCCAAGGAACAGCCTGGAGACATGTCAATAAAGTAAAAATCATGCCTGAGTATTTTGACCTTTGGGTTAAAAAGAAAAAAGGAAGTTTAAAAAGAAAAATTGAGGCTGAAAATAGCGCTATTTCCAAAGCCGGGAAGCGTTTAAAATCATTGTCTCTAAAAGAGAAAGAATTAATCTTGATTTCATTGTATTGGGCGGAGGGAGCTAAAAAGGACTTTAATGTCACAAATACCGACCCAGACATGATTTTATTAATAATAAGATGTCTGAAAGAAGTTTTTGATATTTCGGAGGATAGGGTGAAAATTAATATCAGGATATATGAGGATATGGATGAAGAAAAGTGCGTAGGTTATTGGCTTTTAAAAACTGGTTTGGCGTCTGCAAATTTAAGTAGCGTAAATGTTCTTAAAGGAAGAAAGTTGGGCAAGTTGCCATACGGAATGTGCAGGCTTAGGCTCATTAAGGGCGGAGATATGTTAAAATACATGGTTGCAGCAAGGAGGAGAATCGTTGAGCTTTCTTGCTCCCGTAGTTCAACGGATAGAACGGAGGTTTCCTAAACCTTAAATGCAGGTTCGATTCCCGCCGGGGGCACTTAGTTTCGGGGTGTGGCTCAGCTGGTAGAGCGCTACTTTCGGGTAGTAGAGGTCCCCGGTTCGAATCCGGGCACCCCGACATATTTTTACTTCTTATAGGTCTAGTGTTATAATCTTCCCCAGCTCATTGACATAGGGCAGAGGGAATCTGGGTGTGGGAAGCTTCGTTTTTGAGAAGTCTTATTCGTGCCTAAAACACTCTCTGTAATTGTTATTTGATTATAACCTAAATAAGGAGGAAACCGTGGAAGGATTGTGGATTTTTCTGGTCGTCCTTTGCAACCTGTTTTTTTGTGCTTTGTGTTACTATGGTCGCAAAGGCTACTTTGTCCGGTGGTGGTTAAAAGCACTGGCTCTTGTTTTTATTTTGCCGGTTTGCTTGTTAGCCATCAGTCTCTCAATCACCAAACTCAACAACAATGTCTTCTGTGCAATTTTTTCGTTTGTTTTTGCCCTGATGACGGCAGTAGTTGTGGGTTTGATGGAAGAAACATAAAAAAGGAGAAAAAAAGATGTTTATCATCAGTTTTATCTATGTCCTTTCGACTGCGTTTTTTCTTGTCCTGTATTGGTGGAGAATGGCGAGCTACTTTTCCGGTAAGACCATCAATCTCAAAGCCTGGTGGGCAGCTTTTGCTTTCGGTTTAGTACCGACAATAATTGTCTATCTGCTTTGGCCAAAAGATGAAAAGCCGTCTCCTTTGTTTGATGTCGCCGCCGTAACCGCCGTTTTTACCGGGGTTTTGAGCCTTTGGTATGATTTTGTTTCCTGGCGGAAAGATAAAATGAGAAGAAAGAAGGGATAAAAATGAATACTATCGATTGGGTACAAGTAATCCTTGCACTTTCTCTGTGCTTTAATAGCTGGCTCAATATGATCTGGGAATGGAATAGTCGGCTTACCGAATTCGGGAAATACATCTATTGGACCATTACCGGTTTGGTAATGGGTGTGGTTGTCGGGATTAGCATTGTTATACCAAACAAAGAACATCTTTCTTGGATATATATTATCGGTATTTGTTACTTTGTCTGGTTTTTGGTGTATATGAGCCCCCGTGGGCTAGAAAAGTATTTGGAAAACCTGTTTGGATCACTCAAAAAGAAATTAATCAAATAACACCCTATCAATTAGGAACAAGGAGTGCTTTATGCACACGCTTTTGTCTGAAGCGTCATTACTTGTTCCTGTTCTTTTTTATTTGAGGCTTAAGGAATAAAGATTCTGGTTTTCCGTTTCTCCGCCCAGGTTGGTCAAGATCAAAAGTTTTTCGGTTGAACCGAAGGGAAAGGCTGCGGGGGAGATATAAGAGCCGGTAAAGACCATCTGATGGTTGGTCGAATCGTAATCCATAACGGTTATTTTCCCGTATTCTGCATAAACCAAATGTTTTGAAGTCGGAAACCAAGCCAGTCTTCTTTGGGTGTTTTCCGTATTCTCGCTACCCAGTGCCAGATCGTATGAAGATTCACCAATAAAGAAATTCCGATCTTCTTTGATGTCGTAAATATAGATGTTACCCGGTTTGATGTCCCTGTCCTGTTTCTGGGTGGATGAGCCCGGAAGAGCTTTAACTAAGCCTTCTTTTAAGGTGGCCGAGCCTGAAGCTTCATACATAATTTTGGTGTCATCGGGGGAGAAAATGACCGTTTTGGCTTTTCTGGAAAGAATATCGGCCAAATCGGAAGGCAGGGTTTTGATCTGAGCCTCCAATTTGGTTTTCTTCTCTTTTTCCCAACCTTTCAGTATTTCGGCTTTCCTCGAAGAAACATTAACTCTTTGATTTTGAGTGGTAAAAGAACCGGTATCAAGTAAATAAACGCCTTGTTTGGAGGTTAAAAGGATTTCCCGGCCGGTCGGGGAGAAAACAAAGGTGGCACCCTCCAGACTGCCGTCGGTTATCTGTCTGGCGTCTTTGGAAAAGCCTAAGGGGAAATTAACCGTTTCCAGAAGCCACAACCCCGTTTTTTCCCGGTTATTGCCGTTGGTCGGATTAATCAGGAAAGCAATCTTGGTAAAGTCGGCTGAGGCAACCGGATTAACACAACCCGAGAAAGTAACGGGGGAAAGGGAAGGGGCGGACTTGAAAAGGAAAGGCATAACCTGGGTAACAACTTCTTTTTCAATAGTTAAACGCTTTGACCAGGTTAAAAAACCGTCTCTTTTGACCTCAACATCATATACACCCGGTACCAAGTTAACCGAGGCATCGCTAATGGCTTTTTGGTTGCCGTTGACCAGGATTTGGGCCCCGGTCGGGTCGGATTTGACGACCAAAATACCTCTGGGCTCAAAGACCAGCGATTTAAAGTTAAAACGATAACCTCTGGCATAAAGGGATCCCAAAAAACCGGTTGTGCCGACAAAGAGAATTGTTGCCAAAACCAGGACAAAGCGCAGTTTGTTGATATGCATGTGCCTATTATAGCAGAGTTTCCCCTTGTTTGGTTTTTAAAGACTCAATATAATGCTTTTTAGTTTCATAAGGGTTTAATATATCGTAATATCACTTTTATATATCAAATATGTGGAGAAAGAACATCGCGATTGATTTAGGAACGGCTAACACCCTGGTTTGGGTTATCGGTGTCGGTTTGGTTGCCAACGAGCCGACGGTGGTTGCCATTTCGGCCGACGACAATAAGGTTGTGGCTGTGGGTGAGGATGCCAAAAAGATGCTGGGACGGACCCCCGAGGCTCTGATAGCCTCAAGACCAATGCGGGAAGGGGTGATTGCCGACTACAGAGTAACGGAAGTCATGCTTAAATACTTCATCGGTAAAGCCTTGGGCGGTTTTACCCTGATAAGACCCAATGTGATGGTTTGTGTGCCTGCGGGCTGTACTCAGGTTGAGCGAAGAGCAGCCCTGGACGCGACCCTTTCG
>Ga0208980_10000454_pt1 | contig 22921 bp, 19 predicted proteins | sample WetSurMetagenome_3_FD_187993 | JGI IMG/M metagenome (GOLD analysis project Ga0208980, IMG submission 187993) | Wetland microbial communities from Twitchell Island in the Sacramento Delta, sample from surface sediment Aug2011 Site A1 Bulk (version 2) | ecosystem: Environmental > Aquatic > Marine... | reverse complement strand
TGCCTGCACGGCTGCAGGAAAACCTTCAATTCGAGCGGCGCGCAAGTGAGCCCGGGACGAGCCGCTACAGGCTCCGCCTTCCCGGCTCGCACCTGCCGATCACTGAAATTAAGTTGTCTGCAAACGGCGGCTATATTCTGCGCCAGGCGCGCATCACCGAAGGACGTCTCTCGGATGGGGAAATAGTTCCGAACATCCTGGGGACGGCAACACTGCGGCGTGAGGTTCGCGGAGAGCTTTCCGCCGCCTCAATGTCTATCCCGATTGCATCGCCGCAGGAGGCTCAGATTGATTTGGTAATCGAGGATGGAAACAACCCGCCACTCGATATCACAGAGATTTCGGCTTTTTTCGCTTATCTCCCATGGATTTATTTTGAAAGCGCGGACACTAAACCGCTGACAGCACGCTACGGATATCCCAATTTAGAGGAGCCTCGTTACGATCTCGAAGCGGCGCGCACATCGGCGGTCAAGGCACACACAGCAGAGGCACGCTGGGAAGCAGAAGCCCAAAGAAGGCCGGCAGTGGAAAGCTCAGCAAGTAATGAGATGCCGGGCCTGGGTCCGGCCATCGATTCCGGCGGCTTTCGTTATACGCGCCGTATCCCCGCTGAAAAACCCGGGCTGAGCGCTCTCGCCCTGGATGCAGCCGTCCTGGCACACAGCCGGATTGCGGATCTGCGAATTGCCGGGCCGAACGGGCGCCAGGTCCCCTATCTTGTGGAGAAAGCCGAGGAGCCGCTTTCTATGGATCTGCCTGCGCTTGAAAAAGTGCAGGCTCCGGACTCGCTGGCATCCGGCCGACAAAATGGAACGGACACTCGAAGCTACTATAAGCTGAAACTTCCCTTTGAAAATTTACCTGCCGCCCGGCTGGTGATCACAACTTCCGCGCGAATCTTCCGGCGCAATATCTCCATCCTGATCGAGAGAAATCCGTTCAATGAGAGGCAGAAGCCCTGGACGGAATCCATTGTCGAAGCAACGTGGGGTCACGCAGATCCGGAAATTGCTGCGCCGGCGCTTACACTGAAAATCCCATCGCTTAAGACTACAGAGGCGCTGGTGGTTATCGAAGAGGGAGACAACAGCCCGTTGCCGATTACTGCAGTCAGTTTGCTGCTTCCTACGCAACGGCTGCGGTTCTTTAATCAGGCAAATCTGAGTCTGTACTATGGCCAAAAGGATATAGAAGCGCCGCGCTACGATCTGGCAATTCTCGCTCCGCGCTTGATAGGGGAGCCGGCAGAGGAGATACAGTTAGGCCCGGAGGTTGAAGTTGCTCCTGTGAAGCCGAAGTCTCTGTCCGTCAGGCTATTCTGGGGCATTCTGATTGTGGCCGTGGTGAGCCTTTTGGGCCTGATAGCTCGCCTAATCAAAAAAGCCTGAACCAGGGCATTGCCCTCAAGCCATTGTATCGGTAGCGCTCGGTGACACCGGCCCTTGTTCGTAGTTTTGTACTGGTGGGGCACTTATGCAGAATCCTTGCATCAGGCATTTAGGGAAAACGAAAATGTGGCGCCGCAGCCCGGATTGTTTTCCTCCCAGATCCGCCCTCCGTGTTCCTTGATTATCGACTGGCAAATGGGAAGGCCAAGCCCCAAACCATGCTTTTTCGTCGTGAAGAACGGCTGGAACACCAGCCCTCGCTGGGCCTCGGGGATTCCCGACCCCGAATCGCAGACGCTGACTGTGATTATGTCCTGGGCGTCCATCGCTGAACGGACCCTCAATATCCTGGAGGGTGTTTCTTTCATGGCGTCCACTGCATTTGTCACCAGATTCAATAGGACCTGCTGCAAACGGACACGGTCCCCGCTGATGTTCGGGAGGTCCGGTCTCAGGTCCAAGCGGATCGTGACTTTATTTATGGCGAGAGTGCTATTTAAAAATGCCAGGACATCGTTGATCAGACTATTGATGGACAAAACCCCGAACGGTTCATCGCCTTTTTTCACGAGCCCCCGCAGTTTGCGGACGATTTCCGCCGCCCGATTGGCATCCTGGATGATGTCCTCGATAATTTCCGGGATCTCCTCCCGCTTGTCCTGAGCTTGGGACAACAGGGTCCTGGCGGCCCCGGCGTTGTTCAGGATCGCCGCCAGAGGCTGGTTGATCTCGTGGGCAAGGGAGCCGGAAATTTCGTTCAGCGTCAAGACGCGGGTCGCATGGGTCAGTTCGAGACGCAGCTGGGCCATCTCGCGCTCGCTCTGTTTTTGCGCCGTGATATCCTGGAAGAACCCATAGATCCTGTGGTGTTCCAGGTCCGTTCTCCCGATCCCGTAAACATTGCGGAGATTGCCTTTGGCGGTGATGATCTCCAGTTCCAGGTCGTAAGGATCGCCATGCTCGATGGCCCGTTGCACAAGCCGCTCTATAACCGGCCTGGACGCGGTGGAATAAAACTGGATCGCTTTTTCCACCGTCGGTTCGTAGGTGAGATCGACTTCGTGGATGGCGTAAACCTCCGGCGTCCATGTCAGTTTCATCGTATCGAGATCGATCTCCCACCCGCCGACCTTTCCGATATTTTCCATCTCCGCGAGCAAACGCCGGTTCTTTTCCAGGGTCTCCTCGGCCTGCTTGCGCTCGGTGATTTCGCGGACGATGGCAACAAAACGCGCGTCCGGCGCCGAGCCGCCGGCCTTGGTAGCGATCGAGAGTTCGAACCAGCGGCGGCCGCCAGGCATGTCCAGCGCGTAGGTGGCTCCGCGATGCGAGCCTTCGGTGGCTGCCTGTGTCAGTGCCTTGAGTATGACACCGGCTGCGTCTGTCGGTATAACATCCTCCACCAGCTTTCCAAGGAACGCCTCCGGCTGAGCGTACAGTGCCCCAGTGGCAGGCGCGTGAAAGGCGTAGATGCGCCCCTTGACATCCGCCTCGAACATCAGGTCCGGGATGGCAGCCATAGTCGCCGCGAGTCTGCGGTGCGCGTCCTTGAGCTCCACCTCTGCCCGGATGCGTTCCGTGACATCTTGGACAGTCGAAACCATCAGGTTCTGGTCCAGCACCGGTATGTTCATCGCATTGATGTAACGGGTTTTACCGTCGGCAGTTTGGACTGGAACGTTCTCCCAATGCATCCGGGAGGCATCGCCCGATGACATGTCAGCAACCACGCGGCTACGGACCTGCTCCCGCAAATCCGGATCATAGGGCCATACCTTATCGAAAAAAGTGTAATGGGAGTCTATCGCACCACGAGGGACGCCATAGATCTCCTCAAATCGGGCACTAACAAACCGGGCCACGCCGTCATCGACAGTGTGTACCGCAAAGCCGATTGGTGCCTCCTCGAAGATGGTTTCTATGTACCTGTTCCTTTGCCGCAGTGCCTCCTCCGCCCATTGAAGCTCGGTGAGATCGGTGATGAATTCCGCCGTTGCCTGACCGTCGGGAAGCTCCACCTTTGTCACTGCGACTTTCGCGGGGAACTGCGAGCCTTCCTTGCATAATGCGGTCGCTTCGTATTCGGTCGGAAAGGACAGACCTTTCGAGCGTTGATGGGCGCATTCGTAGACCAGTGCCCGAAACTCCGGTAACCAGAGAGCAGCGGTTGGCTTCCCGACGATTTCGTCCAAGCGCGCAAATCCAAACATTTTCCGGCATGCGGGGTTGGCGTAGAGGATCACTCCATTACGACTGATGCAAATGGCGATCGGCGCGTGTTCGACAAGTGCAAGGAAGTATGCTTCAACTATATCCATATCAGCCCTGACCCTCAATCTGTGTAGACTTCAGTATGATTTTGCCACAACAACCACTTCCGTCAAGCATCCTTTCGGCCAAAGATCAGAAATCTGCATGAAGATTGGGCCGATGACGGGCTCATTATATTTTGACACTAATAGTCTACTCATGGCTTAGTACCGCAGTTCGTAAATACTGAAACGTATTCTTTGGGACACGGATGAACAGGCAAACGCGCCGGGACTAGGAAACGCAGGCTGCGGGGTTCGACGCGGACCTCGATCTCTGTGCCGACCTCGCGCGTCTCCCCGTCTACATGGATCACGCCGGGGGCGGAGCGTTCGATGATGAAAGTGTGATCGGCGAGCGTGAGCACGCGGGGTTGGCGGCGGGCGTCGCCGATGAATAGACGCGCGGTGAACTGCAGCGAACGGAAAAAGCCCAGGACGGGCACGGCAACGAGGTCGAGTTGGCCGTCGTCGACGCGGGCAGCGGGAGCGATGCGGGCGTTGTTGCCGAATTGATCGGAGTTGGCAATTGTGATTAAGAAGGCAGCCAAGTCGGTGGCTGGCCCGCTGGCTCTGTGGATGCGGTTCTTTTCCGGGCGGTAGTTGATGTACATGCTCCAGCCAATGCGGAAGTAGGCCGCAAAGCCGCGGTTCGGAAGATTGTTGAAGCGGCGGGCGATTTCGGCGTCGAAACCGAGGCCCATGGCGTTGAAGAACCGGTGGCCGGCGGCGATGCCGGTGTCGATCTCGCGGATGCGGCCGTCGCGGACAATTTGCAGCGCGTGATCGAGCGAGCCGTGGACACCAAGATGGCGGCCGAGACCGTCCCCGGAGCCACAGGGCACCAGGCCGAGTGCGGCATGTGTGCCGACGACGCCGCAGGCGACTTCGTTGAGAGTACCGTCGCCACCGACAGCGACTATGCGGGGGATTCCGCGCGCGATGGCTGCGTGGGCAAGTTCGGTGGCATGGTGAGGCCTTTCGGTCGCACAGATTTCGGCGTCGAAACCGAGTGCGGCGATGCGCGCGCGCAGTTTCGCAAGGAATTCCGGGCGCCTGCGATTCAGGCCGGAGTGAGGGTTGAAGATGAAACAAAACTGCGGCACGCGGCAGGCGGAGGGTGGCGAGCTTGCGGGCGGTGTGGCGTGTGGCGAGGCGAATGTGTGGGAACTAAGGTTTTGTAACAGCATAGCAGTCAATGTCCGCGCAAATAAATGCGTTGCCCACAAGGCCGGTCTAACTCAAACACCTGCGTTCTACCCACCGCTGCCGATAGGTAAAATAAACCGCAATTGGGATCGAAAACAAAGGTACAATCCCCTCCGTTGCACCCAACAATATGCATTATATATCCATCTAATTTCCCATTAGATCGCTAATTCAGGTGCTGCCTGCGATTTGATGGCAGGAGTTTTTGCGCACTTTGGCCTTATCGCCCAATTTGTGCTTGATGCCTTGTGTCAGCTTATGTCTTAATCAATGTTAAGGAAGTCAGACAAGGCCAATTTGAGAAAGACCTTTTAAAACTGAAGGGGGGCAGAGATGAATAAGAAAGTGAAACAGAGGCCGAACCGTCGTGATTTTCTGAAAGGAATGGCGGCCGTCAGCATATTGCCGGGTTATGCATCTGTAGCATCGTCAGGAACGACAAAGGTTGCCTCGATGATCCCAAGGGCTTGGGATAATGAAGCTGATGTAGTTGTTTTGGGGTATGGCGGATCTGGAATTGTAGCTGCCATTGAGGCCTCAAACAGCGGCGCCAGTGTGCTGGCATTGGAGAAATCCCCTATAAGTGGCGGCTGCACCAAGATATCTGATTGCAATATCACCGCTCCAAAAAATGTCGAGAGCATGGTGGCATATTTAAAAGACACCATCGCGCAAGGTAACGTCTCCGATGCAGTGATACGGGCTGTTTCCGAGGAGACTTGCAAAAACCCCAAATGGCTGGAGTCCATGGGGATCAAGTTTGAAGTAGGAAATTCGTCTATGAGCGAATTCCCTACCGCTTCCGGGCAACCCGATATGACTACAGGCAGACCCTCTGGATCCAACGCGAAAAATCCGGCAACCCGAGGGGCTCATGGGGGCGTGATGTGCGATGCCCTGGCGGAACAGGCCGATGCGCGGGGAGTCAAAGTCATGTACAGCACCCCTGCTAAAGAACTGATCCAGAACCCGGAAACCAAAGAGATTATGGGCGTCCGGGCGGAACGTGATGGAAAAGAGATCTTCGTGAAGGCCAAGAAGGCCGCAATCCTCTGCACGGGACCCTTTGACTTCAACGATGAGATGGTCCGCAATTATTTGCGGCCTTATCCGATGAAGTTCGCGGGTTGGAAATTCAACACCGGCGATGGCATCCCGATGGCTACCAAGGTAGGCGCCAGGCTCTGGCATATGAATGGCCTTTGCGGATATTATTGCCCCTGGTTCGAAGAGGGAAAGGCCGGATATCTCACCTTCGGGGCCAGGAAACCATCCTGGATGTATTGCGATAAATATGGCAAACGCTTTGCTGATGAATCCAAACTAATGGAGCACAATTTCTGGAAGCACATGGTCGAAATTGATGAGACCGGATTATGTTACTCGCGAAATCCCGGCTGGCTTGTCTGCGATGAGACAGCTCGAAAGGGCGGGTCGCTGGCCATGAGCTATACCTCATGGCTGCCGGAGGGATTGGGCGGCGCCCCGGCATTCAGTAACGACAATTCCGAAGAAATTGCCAAAGGTTGGATTATCAAAAGCGACACCCTGAAAGAACTGACTGAGAAAACCGGTATGGATGCCGCCAATCTGAAGGCCGAGATCGATCAGATCAATCAAGCTGTTGCGAATGGCACTGCAGACAGGTTCGGGAGATCCCCCAAAGGCCTTAGGGGTGTAATAGGCGCATGGGACAATGGTCCCTATTATGCGATGCGGCTTTATGTAGGCGCCATTTCCACCATGGGTGGCCCGGAGCGCAACGAAAGAGGCCAGGTTGTCGGGTACGACGGAAGGCCTATTCCAAGATTATACGAGGCAGGAGTGCTCGGCTCAATCTGGGGGGATCACTATGGTCCGGCCGGAGCCAATGTAGGCATTTCCGTACTGGCAGGGGGACGCATCGCCGGCAGGAACGCCGCGGCCGAGAATCCCTGGGCATAGGAAAATATAAGTTCTACGCCAATGTCAATTATTCTAGCATTTAAGTATCTGTAAAAATGCAGAGTTCTATAAAAAAACCCTGAGACTAACAATGCACTATGGCATCCTATTACCTTCGGTAAGCGGATTACCGCTGCGCTTGCACTTCCGGCTGCGCAAAATGAACCTGGAACCGTGGCCGGCATACCTGCTGCAAGCTTCCCGCATCGCAACTTCCGGAGAGTAAGGGTTTTATCTGAGTGGAGCGTCTGCGATAATGCCCTGCAAGAGGGACCGGACGATTATGTTTCGATCAAACAAGTCAGACTGTGCAATTCGCAGGGACAAAGGACCTGGAGCAAGCGTAGGAGCCATCGGGTCAGTCAGCCGTCGCCTAACCCGTTTTTTTTACCAACCTTCTACCACCGCGGCGGATACGTGGGTGTCTACATGGCTTTTCCGGTCTTGCAGTCCACCTGGATCCAACCGCCACGCACCGATGTGCCTCCACAGTAGGACTTGCCCGTGCTCATCGGGTTGTTGAGGTAAGCCAGGATGCTCTTGCAGGTTTCACCCTCGCCCGGTATCACTTTACATGCCCCCTCGTAACGATCGTTGGCGAAGCAGCACGGCTCCACCGAACCGGCGACTGGAGCTGACATCGGTACGGCAAGCCCCAACAAGATCGCCACCATGCATGCGAGCAATACAAGACCAATTGCCGATGTGCGATTCATACCTCTTCCCTCCATTAAACGTTGACACTCTCTTGCATTCCAACAGAATATTCCTGAAGCATAAATCACTAATGACCTGGAGGCATGCCTCATCTCCTGGAGGATCACAGAGTCGCCAGACTCTCCCCCAGCATATAGCCCTCGGTTATGGCCATGCCGATGCTTATGCCGGAGAGTGGAGTCTGATACACGGTGATGTAGCGGCCCCCGGCATTGTTTCCCGCCGCATATAGGCCCTTGATGGGCTTAAATTCGGAGTTAAGCACATGTCCGTCAGCATCCGTGTCAAGGCCGGTGGTTGTGACCATGCCTACGCTTATGCCTTGACTATCGTTTTTGCTTAGGGTGCAATAGAATGGCGGGTCTGTGAGAAATCGCCGGCGCAGAGGGCGACACCTTTCCTGGCCTTGAAACGGACATGTTTTCCATCCGCCCTTTTGGCAACAACACCTGTTACAACCCCTGAACCGTCAACATCGCATATCTCAGCATGGTGCTCGAAAAACCATTTGGCGCCGTCAGCCATGGCCTTCTCTTGATGCGCCTTCATGATTTCCGGCCATCTATCTACCCCATAGGGTTCTTTCTTGTTATTAAGGAAAACGGCGGTTCCGTAATAAAATTTCCACCCGGATACCTCTAATATAACTGTTGGCTTGGGGGGACAGCTAAACATTGGTTATTCCTCTACCGGCAATGCGCGCACTAAAATCAGAACGATGTTGAACTACTGCGATTATAGTCGACTCGGTTCAGCCCTGGGTAGCTGAATTCTCAGCACTTGTCGGGACAAAGTCAGATATATGTGCATTTGACGGAAGGATATATAGGTCATTTAGCAACACTAGACTGAGGAAGCGCCCGAATTCCTGTGAATCGCATTCGTGAGTTGAGTGCAAGGTTCTCCGATCTTAATTGACATCTGTGAGCTAAGTGGTTTAGAAAATAGATGGTCCATAGTTAGGAAACGACTCAATAGGAGGCGAACAAATGCGCATTTGGACAATACTTTTTGCGGCTATAGTTTGTTTGATTTTAACTATGCCTGTTCTGGCTCAGAACCCTCCACAGCAGGGGGGCGCACCTCCGCAAGGCGGCGGTATGACGGGGAAGAATTTCAAGGTTGACTCGTTCATTTCAAGGGTGGACACCAACAAAGACGGGTCAATGACTAAAGAAGAGTGGAAAGCAGTCGGACTGATTGATACACCCTTCACAATGTGTGACTCGAACAAAGACAATCAAATCACAACAGCAGAGATGGCTGCCTGCGGACTACCGGAAGGGATGGATGCCAACGGGGATAGCGCCCTTACGGTCGAGGAGATGATTGAGTTCGACAAGAAAATGGCGGCTGGTGGAGGAGGTCCAGGCGGTTCAGGCGGCGCACCAGGTGGGGCTCCAGGTGGCGCTCCCGGTGAAGGCGGACCCTCAGGTATGCCTGCAGGCGGATTTGTCGCCAACAGTCCACATGTAGGTGACGGGCCAACCGGCCAGGATTTCATCAATGTCCTGGATACTAATAAGGATGGGAAAGTAGATCACGAAGAATGGGAAATGAACAAGGGGAAGACCGTTTACAAGAACAAGCGCTGGCCCCACTATAATAAAAACGGGGATCAATGGATTACGTTGGATGAGGCTCCACAAAAAGGTGTCAATTGGGAGGCAGCACCCTGAAGCGTATTGGCGCATCCTCATACTCTGCTGATCCGCAAGGTCGATTTTCAGAAAGGGCGCGAGCTCCATGAGCGATACTTCGAGGGGAATCAGCCCGAACAAGGCCTGAAACAAGACACAGATGATCAGAATGACCCCTAACAGCAAAGATCGCAAATCGATGATAATATGCCTGCATCGAATCTTTTTTGGTGTCCATTTAAGGGGATCTCGATCGCAGTGTTAGCCCTCATCTGTGAGATTCCTGGGTCAATTGCCTACAATACGGGAGAGATTATTCTCTATGCTATTACATGTGGCCGACACAAACCGAAGCTGCAAGAGAAAGAATCGATTGTTGCCCGAGAACTTCACGCTATTCTTAGCACATGGATATGAATTATCTTCTGGGGCGCTGCACTGGTATTCGTCGCTTGGCTGGTTGCGAGGACATAAGTCCTAGATACGTTCGAAGTTAGCATCGGCATTCTTCCAATATGATCAGCTATATGTAACGCCTACACACCTGTGTACGTATCTAAAGCTGCACCTATATCGCCTGGTGCAAAGACTGCGTTTTGCAGTGTGGGCTTGCGATCTCCCAAATTAGATCCGGCAGAAATGTAAGCGACTTAAAAGGTTTAGTATTAATTTAAAAAGTGGGAACGACATGAAAAAACACCGATTGGCACTCTCATTGATAATTATCGTGGCAGCTTCGGCCTTTTTTGTTTTCACGCACACAAAACGCGAACTTGTTTTGGCGGGTCCTCCAGCTGAAAATAATATGAACTCAAATGGCAACCTCGCCAAAATGGAGCTTATGACGAGTGTTATTGCCGAAAGTCCGCAAAACAGCAATCAAAAACGCACCAGCATTACCACAATCGACCTCAATGGGAAAACCATCGCAGTAAACGGTGATGGCGCAACCGTCAGCGGGAGCAAGGTGCTTATTTCATCTGCCGGAACCTATTCAATAAGCGGAACCCTAGCAGACGGCCAAATCCTTGTGAAGACCGGTAAGAGTGCTTCCGTTGAGATAATTTTAAACGGGGTAACCATTAACTGTTCCAATAATTCTCCTGTCTATATTGAAAAAGCCAGAAAAACGAAGATCGTGCTTGCAGACAACTCCAAAAACCGCTTAACGGATGGGTCGGTTTATTCGGCGAATAAAACAAAAAAAGATGAGCCCAATGCAGCCATATTTAGCAAGGACGACCTGACTATCAGTGGAAATGGTTCGCTTGAGGTTACGGGCAATTACGACGATGGCATAGCAAGCAAAAACAAACTGACGATTGAAAGTGGCATCATTTTAGTCAACTCGGCAGACGACGGAATCAGAGGCAAGGACTCCCTGAATATCAAAGGGGGTAATATTACGGTGGTTGCGAAAGGGGATGGCTTGAAATCGGACGAAAAGGATGTTGCAGCCCAGGATAAAACTCCAACAAGGGATGGCAAAATTACGATATCGGGTGGCAAAATTAATATTACCAGCAAGGGAGATGCCATTCAGGCCGCATCTTATATCAATATTAAGAGTGGAGAGTTAACTCTGACCACGGGTTCTAATGCCCAATATGTGGGCGGATCTGTATCTTTAAAGGCAATATCATCAGGGGACAACATAGTTATTGATGGTGGAACCTTCGCTATCAGCTCTGCGGATGACGCAATCCACTCGAACAACACGCTTACAATTAATGGAGGCACCTTTGATATTGCCACAGGCAATAATGGAATTCTTGGAGACAGCTCGTTGGTGATAAACGGTGGAGATATTCGCATCTCGACGTCTTACGAGGGGGTTGAAAGCTCTGTTGTGAAAATCAATTCCGGTAACATCCATCTGAATTCGAGTAAAAACGGCATGAGCATTCGCTCACCTCGAAAAGGTTCTGGAACGGGTGGAGGAAGATGGCGCGGCTTCGAATCAGGCAACAACTGCCTCTATATCAACGGCGGATATATTGTAATCAACGCCAATGGTGATGGTATCGATTCAAACGGGGCGATTGAGATGACGGGTGGGACATTATTGATTAGCGGGCCGACTTCAAACATGGACGGTGCTTTGGATTTCAATTCATTTAAGATAACAGGGGGGCTTCTAATTGCGGCAGGCAGTTCGGGCATGGCTCAGGTTCCCGGCACAGGTTCAACCCAGAATTCAGTCATGGTTTACTTTGACACTTATCAGGCGGAGGGAACCCTTTTCCGCGTGCAGACCAGCGATGGAAGTGAAATTGTGAGTTTTACACCTCAAAAAACGTATTCATCCGTTGCTTTTTCATCTCCTAAACTCACAATTGGCACTGCATATGATGTATTTTACGGAGGCAGTTCAAGTGCAAAAGCTAAAGATGGATTGTATGCAGGAGGGACTTATTCGTCCGGCACCAAACTTATCAGTTTTACCCCGAACAGTGTTACCACCTTTGCCGGCAGCGGAGGAATGGGAGGTGGAGGAGGATTCAGAGGCGGCAGGGGAAGGCGCTAATTAAAAAATCTCCGTCAATGCATCACTACACAGACGATTAACCAATATGAGTCCGATTCCCCTAATCAACCATTTGGGTTTCATCGGCAATTGCCTCCTCTGTCCCAGTTTGGCAATACTAAATGTTACAATCAGCCGCGATCAATGCTCGCGCTCATGGCCTCTTGCATCGCCACGACGGCCGCCAGGGTCTCGGCGGGTCTCACTTTCACTTAATATCTGCTCAAACTTCTTCTGCTGCTCGTCATTCAACATTGCAGATATTTTGGCATTCGCCTGGTCACGCATAGTCGCGAGCTTTCTTTCCATCTCCACGTTCCCTTCGTTGACCTGGCGCCGCAAATCTTCCAGAATCACCCGCAGCTGCGTTTGCTGTTCGGACGTCAACTGCAGTCGCTCAACAAGCCCGTGTGTTACACTCTGAGACCGTGATTGGAATAGTAGGCCCATGTTCCCGTCGGGCCTCTTCTGCCAGAAGTGAAGGCCGGCAATACCCAAGAGGCATCCGGTTAGAAGCACGGCAATCATGACCACGAGCGCACTCGTTCTATTCTTCATTGGATGGCTCCTCCCTGCTCCAACCAGAGCTCAAGCTTATCGTCAGTCAACGTTGCAGACGCATTTGTTCCCGTGATGCTTGGATCGATTTGATTCATCAGGGTTTCATACTCGCCACCGGCGCCTGTCTGCCGCGCAGCGGGCAGAGCCCAAAGAAATGAAAGTAGGACCACTAGTAAAGCCAATCCCGACCAGGCTACCGCTGGTCTCAGCCAGGAAAGGAGGAAGACATCCCAGGATCCGCATTTCTCATAGGCACGAGCTGCAACTTGCGTGATCTCCAAAACCGGTGCTGGCACCTCCTGGCTTTTTATGACGCGCGCCAGATTGTCCAGGAGGAACGAACGACTGCGGCATTCCCTGCAGACCGACAGGTGTGATTTATATTCCGTCTGCTCTTCGGGATTTAACATCCCATCCCTATACCGGTTGAACTGGTCACACGGCTTTTCCATTTTTGATACCTCCTTCCAGCGTCGCCAAATACTCGCGAAATCTTCGTTCGAGGTCATTCCGCGCCCGGCAGACGCGGACTCTAGCAGTGACTTCCGGAACTCCCAAAATCGCGGCCACTGTCTCATAGCTGTTGCCTTCAATTTCCCTCAAGATAAAAGCCATGCGGCGCCTGGGTTTTAATCGGCTCAGCAGAAATTGGGCAACCTCAAGATATTTGTGCGGATTCTTCTGCAGCATTTCCTCAATATTCGGCTCTGTTGACATAGTTTTAAGGATGTTTTCCTCTTCACTCTCGGAAAGATCACTCCAAAGCCTGTATTTGCGGGTTTTCCTTCTCCTGAGTTGGTCGATGCAATAGTTGCTGGCGATCCTGAGAATCCACGGCCCGAATGGGCGGCGCCGGTCAAACCTGGGCAGGTAGACCAAGGCACGCATGAAGGTTTCCTGAAAAGCATCTTCGCCATCCGATGAATTGCCCAGGGTGCGGTGGACCATGCCCCAGACCCCAGGCCGATACCTCTCCACTAGTTCAGCAAACGCCGTCATGTCTCCATTTACCGCGGCTTCAATTAAGATTGAATCAGTAGAATCGGTCATCCTGAATCATGTCACTAAATAGTCAGAAGGTGACGTACAATCAGTCGCTTTGCACCAGACTGTCACCCTCTCCTATAAAAAGGAATTGGTGCTGTAGGTGCGCGTTTCACCAACCCCTACCTCATACATACTTCAGAGCAAAATCCGTCATTTCCGTGTAGAGTCCGTTTCAGAGGCCCTTCAGGAATGACCGCGTCCGCCTATAGATACGCAGCCAGCCGATTGCGTTCCACAATTATAAGGCCAAGACGCTAATCACTAAGCCGTTGCTCCGCGGCAGGCACTTGCCTTTTCAGAGTCGTTGAGAGAAAAAGGGGCGTTGACAAAACGCAATCACAAATAAATATTTCCGTTCGAAAGTGGAACGTTCAATCAAATGTGCGTAACTGAATGCGAGTCCGAAAGGAGAAATGCGGCGCCGATGAAGACAAATCTGATTATCAATTTTGCAATATTCTCTCTTTTGCTAATTGGTTTAGAGCCTGCACTGACAGGAAACGCCGTTCACGAATGGTTGAACTTGACACTCGGTACGTTAATGCTCGTCCACTTGTTAACACATTGGGATTGGATCGTGGCGATGCTGCGCCGGCAGGCAAGGGAAATGTCAGGAATTCTGCGAATCAATTTCATTCTTAACCTGATTCTGTTTGTCACATTTGTGATGATGATTCTGAGCGGGCTCATGATCTCCAGGACTGTGGTTTCATCATTCGGCTATGTTGCGCCCAGTCGCTCTGTCTGGAATGAGCTTCATTCCGTCTTCGGCAACGTCCTGCTTCTGCTGGTTGCATCTCATATCGGTCTTCACTGGAACTGGATAGTTCACGCCTGCAGACGTTATATCTTTTCGCCATCGAAATCGCAGCTCGGCAGCAACGTTTAATGACTATTTCCAGCACATTATTAAGATTCCGGTGGAGGAATGATCTGTGAAATTTTTGGGTCGAACGATGATAATTCTTCTTGTATCCGCAGCCGTGGCCTGCTGCTTCTACCTGCTTGTCAGAAGTACTGGAGGAGGCGATGACAGAGCCAGCGGATCTGCGGAGTTTGGACGCCGCGATTTACGCGGGAGAAGTTACCCCGATTTTGCGCTGGATCGCACATTACAGGAAGATATGGAAATGCGCCGAGGCCGACGTGGTGAATTTTCTGAATACGGACACGGGCATGGGGATGAGGCTTCTGTCGGCCGAGGACTGGCAGGGATGACGGGAAATCTGATTCTGATCGGATGCATCACGTTCGCGGTGGCTAGAATAAACAGTGCCGTCGCGCATCGTAGCAACAACCGGAGACCGGCGGGGACGAACGTCAGTTGACCCATTTCCCAAGATAACGGCGAGGACAATTCAGATGCATATTACTTTGCGTCTTACTCTTGTACCTGCCATATACCTTCTTTTCCAATCATCTCTGACCGCAGCGAATACACCGGAAATCACCGCTCGCCGCCTCACTGTGGCCTATCCCAGATTGGGAAAATATACTTTGGAGTTTTTCGCACCTTAAACTTATTAACCGATTTCTGCTTCAGCTCTGCATCGCAAAGAAACGCAGGGGGCTGGAATTGACTGTATCATCCTCAGGAAGAAGAGCGTTGCGGAGGTTTGGAGAGCATCATTTCCAGTTGATGCATAGTCGGCATAGTGGACAAGTGAATGTAATCCAATAGAGACTGAGGTCTGAAGTATGTTTCCATAGGCTCATTTTCCCTTTGCTTCCAAACGCGATGCGTAAACCCTGTTCAGTATCGCGAAGAAGAGGGCTGCGGACAATCCGCACATGAGAATGCCGGTCAATGCCTCGACCGGGGCGAGCAACCGCCACGCCTTCGGCAACACCAGATCGCCGTATCCAACCGTAGTATAAGTAACCCCGGAAAAGTAGAACGCAGATTCGGTATCGGGCAGGCATTTCCCCCGCAGATAGAACAATGCCCAGACAGTGATCTCGGCCAAGTGAATCAGGATCAGCCACCACGTCACCCGGATGAGCAGCCAAGCGGCGGGCCAGGTTTGAATCGGGGCCACGGTTTGCGGTTTCATAAAGAACCGTGATATTAGGGAGAGTCCGGCGGCATGCATGAGCACCGTAACGGCGACGAGAATGACGGCAGCGATGAGCATTGTGGAGAACATGACTTGGTTTTGCATTCTAGGCCCTACCGGGAGATGGAGGGCGCCTCGGCAGAACGCGCATGGGCGGGGTGAGCTGCAGTTTTGCATTGCAGCCTGCCATAACGGCTGCGCCGAGCTTTTCTGTGACCTGATACTGCGAGATGCTTTTGCCGATCACGGAGAATCCTTCCACTGGCAATGTGCGCACTGCAATGACAGCAACGTGAATTTGCGCATATTATAATCGTTAGACGCGGCACTGGATAGCTTAATTCGCAGCACTTGCTTGAGCGAATTGGCTACTGGAGACTGGCACGCGGTCCAGAAACGCCGATCTAGCAGATCGAGCCAACTTGTTCCGCTCGACCGGCATTACTGACCTGAGCGCGACTTCGGTGGAGTTAAGCTACCGAACACATCGGACGCTGATTGGGAACAGTCCCTCATGCGCCTGTGGCGCACCCGGTGACGCATGAAAATGTGAGGGTCACGGTGCAGCCCCTTTAACCTGGAACTTGTGGGGCCGGGCTCCGGCCGGCCCCGCTCGTCATATTAACCGCTTCATCCTCTGCTGTTAAACGGACGGGCCGGAGCCCCGTCCGCACAAGCTCCAAGGAGGCACACCAACTTATAAGGAATCGGTCCCGCTAATATTCGGCGATCCAGCCTTGTATTTAAGGCCGTACTGGTACAGCCTCTATTTTCGGAACAGTATGCAACAGCCACCCATTAAAACAATCTCAGAAATGCATGCGGTTGTATCACTTCTCATTTCCAGACAGTAAGGCCACGATTGTGCTGGGATTCTGTTTCTGAACTTCTGGAATCCGTGTGAATTCCTATCCTTCTTCGTTCATTTCGTCCTCAGCCGGTAATTGCTCACTCGGTTGTTCTTTTGCAGGCAGAAGATGACGAGGCAAAAAGAAAAGTCCGGCAATCAGCGTCGGGATCACGGCACTGGCAATAACCACCGTAACCAGAAAGGAATACTGCTGCTGCGTTACGATGTTATGCGAGAATCCATACAAAGCCGAGATTGTTCCAAAGGTAAGTCCCGTTGACATCAGCAACGTGTAATACCATCGTTCGTCGCGTTTACGCCGAAATAAGCCGATGATTGGATAGAGACCGAATATCTTGGAAAAAACCTTTCCCGCCAAAAGCAGCAGAAAGACTATCGGCGCGGAAAGAAGCGCCGACAAGGAAACAAAAGTTCCAGCGCGAAGGAAATAGAAGGGCGTAAGGAATCCAGTGGTCAGGGTGCGCAGGCGGCGAATCCAGAAGGCATCCGCACTCGAGAATTCCGCCAGCACCATGCCAACGATATAGGCAGGAAGCACCGCTTCGCTCCCGGACCAAAGTGCCAACGCTCCCAATCCGAAAAGGATGAATATGATCCATTTTGTGCGAATTGCGGCAGTTCGATGCGCATAGATTTGGGTCAGCCATCTGCTAGTGAAAGGCAGCAGTGCCAATACCAAAGTCGTCACTACGATGAAGATGACTGTCTTGTAAGTAAACGGTGCAAACAATAGTCCCAGCGCAATGACCGTAGCGAGATCATTGATGAAGCAAGCGCCCAGAATTCCTTTCCCGAAGTCAGTTTTGTTAAAGCCAGTTTCCAGCATAACTGCATAGACAACCGCCATCGAAGTAGTTGAGAGCGCAACGCCACAGAGCAGACTTGCTTGCGAATCCCAACTCAAGACGTACCGGGCGATCGCCGCGCATCCCAGAAACGGCGCAAAAAAACCAATGAGACCAACGACCGTCACCTCCTTGAGCTTCTTTCGAATAACCTCCGGCTCAAGTTCGGCACCAGCTAGGAAGGTGAGCAGGACAGCACCCGCAGCCGCCAGAAATCGGAGCCATTCCGAATTAGGTCCCAGCATATCGAACTTGCCAAGGTGAGAGACAACAGCGGCGGCGATCACGCCGACGCAGATTTCAACAAGAGCAATGGATATCCGCAGATGGTAGGCGAGAACAGCGGAAATTACTGCTAATCCCAGCCAGAATGCAGCGATGGCAAAAATTTGTTCCATGATAGAGTCCTCCCTTCTATAAAACACCATCCGGGCCATTGCGCAGGCATTAAAAAAACCCGCCTTGCAGCGGGTTATATCTCATACTATTTCAACCCTACCGCTGCAAAAGCCTGCGCGGTAGGAGTCATCAGCCCGGCCCGGGCGGTTGTGGGGGACTCCATCCCCTCAGAAGTTTGACAATTTACCACCCTGTTTGAAAAAAGCAAGCCATAAACTCGTTTGTTGATAGGCAAAACAAGCCGCAATTTTGACCGGAAGTCGACTTCACACCATTAACCGAGCTCGCGGTCCAGATGCGGGAATCCAGGAGATTGAACACTTGTTCCGATCGACCGGGATTACTGACTCGAATGCGACTTCAAGTCGCTCTATCGAAAGTACTCCGGATCAGATCTGCGCAAGATCAGACCTTTTCGTGCCGGAGCACTTCCGATAGAGACCTAAGGACTTCGGGACAATAATGAGAGAAAAGGATGTGTCGCTGCCCAGGAATTTTTACAGATCTCCGTTAATCCCGCAATCCTACGTGCGCTTGGGCGGCCAGACCATCCATAGACAAGCAATGCACCAGACCGCAAGCGCCGCGTGCAATGCCGATACCGGCAGCAAGCCAATGCCAGTCATACCTGCGCCGTAGCGCCACGATACCAGCAGCACGACAACGCCAAGATTGTAAACCAGCATGGCCGCGATAATGCCAAGGCAGGCGCGGCTATGCTGGTCGCGGCTGCCAAACCAACAAGCAAGTCCCAGCGAAACGAGCGCTAAGCCTGCAACGCGAGCCACGGCCATGCCCGTGGCCGCATCAAGAGTGCTTCCCAATAGGAGCTGAACAAGCGCTACCGGTATTACCAGCAATGCGATACCTGTAGCGATCTCAGTAATCGCGCTGACCTGAAGGAGCTTTTTCATCATCATCTCTTCGCTAGTATGTCATCGTTTCCGTATATAGGTCTTGATTGCCATCAGATTTCTCAGTTCCCGTTCTGTCTTTCTCGCGCAGCCGATTTGATGTTGTGCACCATGCTCAGTCTGAATGACTGAGCACGAACCGATCGCTGTACAGAAAATTCCAGAGTGTTGCCGTTTCCGATCCCACTACCAACCTTGATGGTGGGCAGATGTCTTCGGTGATGCTCCGCTTTTTCCAAACCCAGTTAAGAATATTCTTTAAACCGCTCGTGAAAATACTGTTAATTCTTACAGCGGCGCGATGATCCGCTGCCGCCGCTGTGGAAAGCTGAGATTTCAGCACTTATGCGAATATCGAGGGCTTGCAATAGGTCAGTTGGCAAACGGGATTCTGGTAAATAGCAAATCTCCGCATCGGAAGCCGACTCATGACAATTCAACAAAACAACATATTGTCAAATATCAATTCTAACTCTTTGATTTGATTGATAGTGATGGGCAGGTCGTGAGGACTCTGCGGGTGAAGATGTCGAAGACCGAGAGATGGATTGATCGGACTCTGCGGGAAGATGCCTGTGAGGCGGTCGGTGAATATCTGAAGACTCGCCGGGACTCATTGCCCCGGTTATTCATCAGTCAATCCCAGCGGACGAAATTCCATGTCACTGGCCCACTCACACGATCAGCGGCGCATTTGATCGTTAAAAAATACTTGGTCTCCTATAGCCCGCGAGTATGATCCAGGGGACCGCCACACACGTTCTCCGCAGGTCGGTCGCAAGGGCTAATCAATTGCAAAACCAGCAGGATTGAAACGGCACAGGAATGGCTGGGACATTCGAGCACGGCGCACACTCGGGCTTATATTGAAGCTGAGGACTACACAGAGAAAGCAAATGGTGTTGTGGCGGCTCTGGATGTTTAATTGGATATTCCGGCTGGATTTCGCACCGACGGGTCCAAGCAAGAAGAGAAGGCTGGCTAGGCTTTCCTGACAATGCCGGAGTATGATAGTTTTTTTAGAAAACCATCTGAACAAATATCGGGAGGAAAATAATGGGATACTATGCACTTAAAGACTTTGTTGAGCATGTTAAGAAGAGTAAGGAAGATATAACTTTACAGATGGTCAACGGCCGTGCCGGTAAATCCCCCACTGAAATTGGTGATCGACGGCCCATACGCCTATTCCAGAAATCCGATGATGACGGTTTTTTTATGGTTATGGTAGGAATTGGCATTTTCATAGTAAAATTCAACAACTGGCAGTCCGGCTAGCAATCGAAACAGGCACAGATCGGCTTGTGGATTGGCGTAATTTGAAATTATCAGAAGTTACAACTTCAGATTTCCAGGGTGGGATGCAGCATGTTCGTCCCATTCACCGTTGATAGGCATTGAAAGGCCTATTTAGACAAACCTGCATAAAAAAATATAAAAAAAAGGAGGAAGTCATGAATCCATTTAAAACGCTTATGGTTAGACGGCAATTTCTTGCTGCAACTGGTGTGGTGTCCACCTGTGCGCTGACATGTAAAAAGCTCGCGGGTTTTGAAACCCGCGCTGCAATAGCGGCCGAGGAGGCTGCCACTGCCGCTTTGAAGGCAGCGGGCGATAGATGCCCTCATCTTCTATCACCTCTACGAATCAGAAACAGGTTGCTGAAGAATAGAATTATGCACACTCAATCTCCCCTATACTTTATGCAGGGGCCGGAAAATTTCCCTACCGAGAATTATAGAAACCATTATTCAAACGTGGCCAAAAATGCCGCTATTGTCTCGATGAGCACACAATTCGGGACATATCCAAAAACGTATGAAAAGATCACAGATGCCTTCTACCACATGGCCAATTCCATATGGGAAGACATCCCTCCGGTTGAAAATTATGTCGTTCAACTGATGGAGGATATCCATTGCGAAGGGTCCCTGATCTATTTCTCCGGCAATACTGGTGGCGGTGCCATGTCGCCTAGCGCAGGTAGAGGCGGTGGTATGCAGCAGGGTGGCGCGCCAGGCGCCCAGCGCGGGACAGCAGGCCGGGGAGGTGGCATGCCTGGCGGAGACAGAGGCGGTGGCATGCCCGGGTTTGCCTCTAAATCAGATGATGAGATACTGAAGGAGGCGAAGGAGGCTGAGGAGAAGGGTTATGATGTGTATCAGATCAACACAACCAGCCTTGAGGCGGCAAAGAGGGTCCGTGCTGCGACTAATCTTATATTGATGGGATCCATCAGAGGATCGCGTGGCAACATGGGTTTGGGCAGCGGAGAGAATGCAGTGGGGCTCGCTAATAATAATCAACCCACTGCCGCCGAACTGGAGGATGGGGTCGAACAGGCAAGAAAGCTCGAGGGCATTGCCGACTTCCTGTGGATAAGGATTGACGAACATCCTAACGCCTGGACCCAGGACAAAGGCAGACCAAGAAGCCTTGCATATGCCGAGGCCATTAAGAAGGCAGGCATCAAGGTCCTCACATGCCCTACCGCGGGGTTCCATGATCCGGTGGAGAATGACAGGTTTATCGCCGAGGGCAAAACAGATATGGTCGGCATGACGATGCCTTTTTTCGCAGATCCGGAGCTGGTCAGAAAGGTAACGGAAGGCAGGGCCGATGATGTAGTCCCCTGTCTCGGATGTCACAACTGTCACGGCATCAGCGTGTATACGGGTCCCTGGTACAGCACATGTACCGTAAACCCGAAATGGGGTGTGCCTCCCTATAAGCTTCAGGGCATCACTAAACCGACGATCTCCAAGAAGGTTGCCGTGATAGGTGGCGGCCCGGCCGGCATGAAGGCGGCCCTCGTGGCAGCTGAAAGAGGTCACAAAGTGACCTTATATGAAAAGGATGCAGCTCTGGGCGGGCTTCTCAAAATATCGGATAACAGCCAATGGAGATGGAACTACAAAGATTTGAAGGAATATTTTATCCATCAGGTGAAGAAGGCCGGGGTCGCTGTCAGGTTGAATACGACGGCGACGCCTGAGATGATCAAGGCAGGAAAGTACGACACGGTCCTGGTTGCAGTCGGTGCAGATGTTGTTGCCTCCAAAATGAAGACGGACGGCAGCAAGGTGTTTAATATCCTCGATGTATACTATAAAAAGAATGAGTTAGGGAAAAATGTGGTGGTCTTGGGCGCAGGGAAATTCGGCATGGAGGCCGCCACAGGCATGCTCAAGGACGGACACAAGGTAACGGTGCTTACAAGCTCAAAAGAACTGGTAGAACTTGAAAATAAAGGCGCCCACAATATGATGAACCAGGAAACCATATATTCAAACCATCCCAACTTCAGTTATACCCTGCAGGCCACGGTCAAGAGCATTGCCGGAGGAAAGGTAGTCTACACTGATTCCACAGGCAGTGAGAAGTCGGTTCAGGCCGACAGCATCGTGATCTGGTCCGGCCTTAAACCTAGAATGGATGAAGCTGAGAAATTCATAGGCTCGGCAAATAGTGTCCTTTTTGTGGGTGACTGCACCGGAACGAACGGTTCGATTCAAAAGGTCATGCGCAGCACATTCTTTATGGCATCGCAGGTTTGATGCCATGGAGAGAGAATGAAGCTTGTTCGACCTATCGACTGTCCTTCTGGGAAGAACTCAAAAGGCGTAATTTCTGCAAGGTCAACTATAAAAAAGGAGATCGATATGGATTCACAGCGTCAAAGTTTAACCAGAAGAAAATTCATGATGGTAAGCTCCGCGGCTATCGCATCGCCGTCGCTTTTGAACGCTGCAGGTTCAACTGCTACGGCTGCGGAAAAACCCGCTGAGACCAAAACAGCATTCAAAATTATCCCCGAACGTTGTATTAACTGTGTTGGCTGTGTTGTCTTCTGCCCCCAAAAAGCCATAAGGTACGCCGGGAATCAGGCTTATCGGATTGATCCCGATAAATGTATAAAGTGCGGGACATGCATGCAATACTGCAACCATGACGCGATCGTGGATCCCGGCAAGCCTGAACCGGCGGCCAAACTCCATGCCCTGAAAACACTGGACTGTGACCTGTGCGTTATTGGCGGAGGCCCAGGTATCACTGCGGCCGTTAGAGCTGCACAGGCGGGTAAGAAAGTCGTCATTCTGGAAAAAGGCCCCCAGCTTGGCGGCTGTGCCTGGTATGCGGTCGGATTATTTGCCAGAGGAGCCAAAGCTCACTTAGCCACCGGCGTGCGGGACAACCGGGAAGATGCTGTCAAGGAAATCACGGCGAGGACCAAAAACAAGATTGACCCGGAACTGCTCAGGAAAGCGATATACTCCAACGGCCCGTTCTTCGATTGGGTAATGGAATTCAAAGAGCTGGAGGGTCGTCTCTCGTTCCAGGGTGGTCCCGCTGGAATGGCGGGAACCGGTGGACCAGGAGGAGCCGGTGGACCAGGAGGAGCCGGTGGATCGGGCAGGGAAAACCCGATGGCCCTGGAAGGACCTGTCAGCGCAGTGGGGATGATAGCGGGAGCCAGATATGGCGTAGGC
>Ga0208980_10000453_pt1 | contig 22961 bp, 19 predicted proteins | sample WetSurMetagenome_3_FD_187993 | JGI IMG/M metagenome (GOLD analysis project Ga0208980, IMG submission 187993) | Wetland microbial communities from Twitchell Island in the Sacramento Delta, sample from surface sediment Aug2011 Site A1 Bulk (version 2) | ecosystem: Environmental > Aquatic > Marine... | reverse complement strand
ATATAAGGCTGGAGGGGGGATTATTAGCCGGCCCGATTCCTTATTAGTTGGTGTTTCTCTTTGGAACTTGTGCGGACGGGGCTCCGGCCCGTCCGTTTAACATCAGAGGATGAAGCGGTTAATATGATGAGCGGGGCCGGCCGGAGCCCGGCCCCCACAAGTTCTATGTTAAAGGAGCTTCACCGTGACCCTAACATTTTCATGCGTCAAAGGGTGCGCCAAAGGCGCATGAGGGACTGTTCCGGAATTACTCAGGGGGGATTATGGCAGAGTCATCAAATGCAGGAGAGCGAACCGTCGCCAATAACAAAAAAGCTTTTCATGATTACTTTATTTTGGAAAAGCTCGAGGCTGGGATATCTCTTCTCGGGACGGAGGTAAAGTCGATACGCGAAGGGCGCATAAACCTTAAAGACAGTTATGCGCTGATTAAAAGCGGAGAGCCATATCTCCTGAATTGCCACATAAGCCCATATTCACACGGCAATCGTGAAAATCACGATCCCACCAGAGAACGAAAACTTTTGCTTCATCATAAAGAAATCCGTAAACTCATTGGAAAATCTCAGGAGAAGGGATTGACTCTTATTCCTCTGCGTGTTTATTTAAAGCGGGGAAAGTTCAAGGTGGAACTCGGTGTCGCACGCGGGAAAAAGATGTACGACAAGCGCGAAACCGAGCGGCGGAAAGAGGCGGATCGGGAAGCACAAGCGGCGATGAGAAGGCGGCGATAAAACCGGAGCAAATTCTTTTATGGGCTGTTGAGGGAGAAATGAATGCGCATCGAATATCTGGCAAAACCCTTTGTTGATGTTGTTTGCGATATGCTTGCATTCCCTGTTTTTGAAGGTGAAACGGAACAATCTGCTTCGTTGCGGAATCTGGCAAAGGCAACTCGCGGAACTTTGAATCTGATTTTGCACTCAGGCGAATTCAAGGCGGAGCTGCATAAAACGTCCTGCATTCACAAACCGGCTGGATTGAAAGCTCGCCGCCTCCTGCTGGTGGGTGCAGGAAAGAAAGGGACGTTTGATCCGGCAAAATTGCGGGAAATAGTCGGTGTTTCGGTTCGCGCAGCCCGTTCCTTCCGCTGCAAGACGGTGGGGTTTTTCCTGCATCCGGACCAGCTGGTGCCGTTCGCGGCGCGAGTAGCCAGCGAAGGTGCCATATACGCCAACTATGAGAGCGATATTTACAAGACCCGAAACAGGGAAGCAAAAGATGTTGAGCAGATCTTCCTCATCGGCGGCGCGGACAAGCGGAAAGGTGAATTTGAGAAGGAAATCGGGCAGGGCATCATCGTCGGCGAAGCCACGAATTTTGCCCGCGCGCTGGCTAATGAACCCTCGAATGTTCTGACTCCCTCGCAATTCGCTGCAAGGGCCATCACTGTCAGCCATAAATCCGGGCTGGATGTTCAGGTGATTGAGAGAGATGAAATGGAGCGTTTGGGGATGGACGCGTTGCTCGCTGTGAGCCGTGGCAGCGATGAACCCCCCAAATTATTGATCGTGCGCATCCGAGGGCAGCAGAAAAAATCTCTCGGCAGTTCGCCGCTGTATGCTCTTGTCGGCAAAGGAGTCACTTTTGACAGCGGGGGAATCTCCATAAAGCCTTCTGAAAAGATGGAAGATATGAAGTGTGACATGGCGGGGGGCGCAGCGGTGCTTGGCGCGATGGCAGCCCTGGCTCAGCTTCGAACACAGCGTCGCGTCATCGGACTGATCCCCGCGGTGGAAAATCTGCCCAGCGGCAAGGCCGTAAAACCGGGTGATGTCGTGAAATCCTTTTCAGGCAAAACCATTGAAATCATCAATACCGATGCCGAAGGGCGTCTGATAATGGCCGATGCGCTGGCCTATGCACGTTCTTTGGGGGCCACTCAGCTAATTGATGTCGCCACTCTTACCGGAGCATGCGTGATCGCACTGGGAAAAGTGAATGCCGGCATGATGGGCACAGACCTCAAAACCATGGATCGCTTGCGCGGGAACATAAACATCACGGGCGAAAAGCTCTGGCAACTCCCCCTGGACGACGATTATCGCGAAGCAATTAGGAGCGAAATTGCGGACATGAAAAATGTCGGAGGCCGGGAAGGAGGAGCAATTTCGGCCGCAAAGTTCCTTCAGGAATTTGTCGAAGATACCCCCTGGGTTCATCTGGACATCGCCGGGATGGATCTGGACCACGATGGGCGCCCGTATGCTTGCAAGGGAGCGACAGGATTCGGCGTGAGAACGTTAGTTCAGCTTTTCCATTAAAAGGGGACGGCACCGATCAATTATCTTATTAATCGTAAGGCCCACTGAATGGCCGATACCATGCTGCTGTGCTGGGCTATTCCTTTTCCCGCGATATCAAAGGCTGTACCGTGATCCACAGATGTTCGGACGAAGGGCAATCCCAGCGTGACATTTACAGCCCGGCCGAATCCGATGAGTTTGATGGGAATAAGCCCCTGGTCATGATACAGAGCAAGAACCGCATCAAATTCACCCTGGAATGCGCGATGGAAAAGCGTGTCGGCAGGTAATGGACCGCTGATTTCGTACCCGGGATACAACCTCCGGGCCTCTAAAATTGCGGGCATAATCTTTTCCTGCTCCTCGGCCCCCAGCAATCCCATCTCTCCCGCGTGAGGATTCAATCCGGCCACCGCGACCCTGCTGCAGGGCAAGCCAAAACGGCGGAATTCTCTCAGAAGAAGACCCAGCTTCTCTAGAATCAAATCGGCAGAGAGAAGATTAATGGCTTCCTGCAATGGCACGTGTATTGTGGCCAGAACAAGCTTGAGCCGCTCGGTCAGGAATGCCATTCCCACTTCAGACGCGCCCGTGAGATGAGCCAAAAATTCGGTGTGGCCCGGGAACAAGTGCCCAGCCTCGTGCAAGCACGCTTTATTCAGAGGCGCCGTAACCATTGCGGAGAGATGTCCATTGGTACAAGCCTCTGCGCATGCGATGACATTCTGTGCTGCCGATTCCCCGCTGGCCCTTGATCCCACTCCGGGAAAAATTTGTTTTCTCTCGGCAGGAATATCGATAATGGCGCGGTCCGGGATCGACGCACCGCTCTTCAAGGAACCGCGCGGGACCCGCACAAAATCAAAGATAAGTTCGAGATCGTCGGATCGAGAGCGCAGGATTTCCCAATCGCCAAACAGAATTATCCTGCACAATCCGTGGAACTGAGGATCGAGCGCGGCACGCAAGGATATCTCAGGACCTATTCCAGCAGGGTCTCCTGTTGAAAGGCCTAGGGAAGGTATGTCGATGGCTGGTTGCGAATTTAGCCGCAAGGTTGTTGACCGAACGCCAATTACGTCTAAAGGCAAATGATGCCGCGGTATCTGAATGGATTATTAGTCGTGCGGCTCAAGATCGACCTCATCGGGTTCCAGGTCTTCGTTCTGCTTATACATATACTTGATCACGTGCTTCAGAATCAGGAGATTGGGCCCATCCTGGCGATGCACCTTAATGCAGTTTTTGTCGTACCACTCAATGACCCCCCTGATCTCTTCGTCATCAACCAGTTTGACGACCATAGGAGTCTTTGCGGCCATTTGCTTTATATAATAGTAATTCTCCGCGTTGGTTCCTTCAGGCGGCACGCGCTTGCGCGGCGTAGCACCATATCGGGGCATCTGATCCTTGATTTCCGACAGGCTTGGGCGGATCAGCTTACGATTTACCATGAAAAACACCCTCCAAGGATGCGTGTGTTATTAAACCAATGGTTCATGCAATAACTCGGGTGTCAAGCAACCGCAAAAAAAACGCCTTTAAATTCAGGATTCGAAAGGATTTTCCGCAGAGCTGAACTGTAGTGATTTTATCTTATGGAACAAGTTTTGACAAGCGAAAATTAATCCGCTAAATTTTGTGTGTTTGCGACTTGCCAGACGCTGGTTCCGGCATGCAAGACTTATCTGATGAACAAGATGATGGGATCTGTAAAACTCCTTATATTTGGCATGCTTCTGGTCTGTTCGACTACCCATGTCATGGTCTCTCAGGAGCAACCTCAACGACGACCGGAACTCATTATCGACACGGATATAGCTGAGGGAAAGGAGGAGGAAACCGAGGTTGAGGAACCCAAAGAGTACAACCCGCTGCTGGCTTCGCAGAACCTCAAGGTCGGGAACTACTATTTCAAGAAAAAAAACTACGATGCGGCCATCCAGCGTTATCTTGAAGCCATAGGATTCCAGCCCAATCTGAGCGATGCCTACACAGCGCTGGCCCGCGCGTATGAAAAAAACGGCAGCCTCAGCAAAGCAATCCAAGTTTTCAGAGAATTTATCCAAAAAAACCCGGATTCCCCAAAAGTGGCAGAGTTCCAGGCACAAGCTGAAAAACTGGAAAGAAAGCAACCCTCTCCCCCCAAAAATTAATCGCGGTCTGGCTGTAAATAATTTATTTAGTTTAAGACATATTAAATATCCGAGGCTAATAACAGGTGCAGTCCAGCCTCTTTATGGGGTGCTTTCGATACTATTTTTTTACATGCATTAATTTACGGTGGCCCGACCGCGAATTTGGTGGGAGAGGAAGAGGGCTTCAAGGGCAATCTGCCGGTTGGCATTGCGCCGGAGTGCTCCCTTCAGCTGCTTTAGACCATTGATGGCGGATATTATGGCAGATCGTGATGCTGAATCAGAAATGCGAGTTAGCTCTTCCAGAATGTCCTGCTGTCCAATGCGCTGGGGAGCAATCTTAGCATAATAAATATCCTGCAAAATCGCCCCGAGCGCTTCGACCCAATCTTGAAACGAGTCCTTTTGCTTGGCCAGAACAGAAGACAGCGCGCTCAATTCGGCAAAGCCCCCTTCCAGCAGGAGCAGCTTGGCAAATTGAAACGCCTGAGCCCGAATTTCCTTATATTGCGAAGTATTGAAAGCTAATGCAGAACCCAGGCTCCCCTCACCAAAGACCACCGCCAGGCGAGAATCTTCCCGGGAACGCCCTGCCGCATTGACGAGATACTCCTCAATTTGTCTTTGCGGAATCCCTCCAAATTGCAGCACGCGCGACCTGGACCGGATGGTTTCCAGCAGCATATAAGGGTTTGCGGTAACCAGAATTATAATTGTCCGGCTGGGGGGTTCCTCTAGCGTTTTCAGGAGGCTGTTGGCGGCCGGCAATTGCATTTGATCCGCGGGGTCAAGAATGCAGACCCGATAGCGCGCTTCGAAGGGTTGATAGGCAACCTCATTTATCAGACTTCGCATCTGCTCGATTTTTATAGAGGCGCCTTCCGGCTGGATTTCCCGCACGTCCGGGTGCGATCCGGAGCGGATCTTGAGGCAGCTGGAGCATTTGCCGCAAACAGTGATTCCCTGCCCTCCGAGGCAATTCACCATTTGTGCCAAGAGGATTGCCAGAGTCCTCTTGCCTACGCCGGAGGGTCCCGCAAAAATCATGGCATGAGGGAGGCGATCCTGAATCACAGCACGCTGCAAAATTTCCACAATGCGGCGGTTGCCGATAAAAGAATCGAGATCCGCGTTAGTTCTTGTCTGATCGGCAGCCAAGCTGACACCACTCCTGAAGCAGGGGCATAATGCGCAAAAACACTTCATCGGGAGTCCCCTGTGCGGAGACAATCCGAATTCTTTGGGGCTCCAGTCTGGCAAGCTCCAGGTAGGCATTGCGCACGTCCCTGTGAAATGAAAGGTCCTCGGCTTCAAACCTTCCTTCTTCGCCCGCAGAGGGCACAGCACTATTGCGGTTCCGCGCACGTTCGAGCCCCAGCGCGGGTTCCAGGTCGAGCAGAATCGTTGCATCGGGATTCCTGATTCCGAGCAGTCGGGCCATCTCGTTGATCAGCGCCGGCGATATTTTCCGTGCTGCTCCCTGATAAGCCCGCGTGGCGTCATGATAACGATCCGAGATGACGGTAATATTCCGGCTTAGCGCCGGCTCGATTGTTTCTTTGAGATGCTGATATCGATCCGCGAGATAGAGCAGCAGCTCGCTTTCCGCCTCGCGAACAGCGCCTCCGGGATCAAGAAGAATGCGGCGCACGGCTTTGCCAAATTCTGTGCCGCCGGGTTCCCGCGTGATTAGGCATGGAATGCCATTCTGAAGCAGATATTTTTCCGCGCGGGCAATTTGCAGGCTTTTGCCGGATCCTTCAATCCCCTCAAATGTAATAAACATGGCGCGCACTGTCCACAGCCTCATAGTATTGCAAAAATTCTTGGTCGAGAGTAACAAAGGACTTCATTCATTACAACGCTCATTCTAATATATGAGGGAGAAATGGCGATCGCGTCCGGAAATAGCCGATAAACTTGTGAATACAATAGAGCAGAACATTAAACGAGTTCAGGAACAAATTGCCCAATGCGCACAGGATTGCGGCCGCCCAGCCGATTCTGTGACCCTGATCGCCATCAGCAAAACCTTCCCGACAGAAATAATCTCTCAGGCCATTTCGGCGGGACTGACGCGCTTTGGGGAAAATCGTATACAGGAAGCTGAAGCCAAGGTTATATCCCTGCGCCATTCATTCACCATCGAATGGCACATGGTTGGACATCTGCAATCCAACAAGGCAAGGCGGGCCGCTGAATTGTTCGATGTGATTCATTCCCTCGACAGCGTAAGGCTGGCGACGAAGCTGAACGAAGCGTGTGAGGATTCGGGAAAAACTCTTTCAGTGTTGCTGCAGGTAGACCTGGGAGAGGAAGAAACCAAGTTTGGCGCTGCACGCAGCCAGGTATGCGAGATCGTTGCTGCGGCTGCAAATATGAAATCGCTTAAGGTCGATGGACTGATGACCATTCCCCCCTTCTTCGATGATCCTGAGATGACCCGTCCCTATTTTTCAGAGCTCCGCGAGTTGAGTGCAGCCCTGGAACAGGAGCAACCGGGCTGCCTTGGAAAACGGCATCTCTCTATGGGGATGAGCAACGATTTCCAGGTTGCCATAAGGGAGGGATCGACTATGGTGCGCATCGGGACGGCGATATTTGGAGTTCGAAGCCATGCCTGAAATCCGATGGCGTATTGTTGAATCCAACTCGGGTCTGGATGTGCCGCTTCACGTTCAGCCGCGCGCAAAGCGAAACCAAATCGCAGGCTATTTTAACGGCGCCCTGAAATTGAAAGTCTCCGCGCCTCCCGTCGATGATGCCGCCAACCGGGCCGTGGTGGAGTTCTTTGCCGCACTGCTGGATCTGCCGAAGTCACGCCTTTGCATTCTGTCCGGCGCGAAATCGAGAGATAAGGTACTGCGAATTGACGCCATTTCACTGGTCGAATTCTTGAAACATATCCCGGAAGAGACCGCGTAATTTAATCTCCCATGCCGCGCCAAAATCTTGTTTCCCCGGGAGCACGGCATTCTATGCCGTCGTTCCAGCGCCGTAAACTCCGCTTCACTTGTGGAAGACTCTAGTCTGGTAGGTCACTCCGAATGCAATTCCGGAATCAGGGTCAAATTCCTTTAAACCCACAATCCCCGCAATGTCCCAGCGCAGTGCGCTTGTGCGGATCTGCACGCCGGCGCGGACCTGCGATTGGTTTTCGTTGCCCAAGCGGTAGGGCCCTTGCCGTCCATTGATCTCTCCGACCAGATTGACATTCTTGGAAACGGGGAAGATCACGGCAAAGCCATAGGTCAAAGGATCAGCCTGACTCCGCGCTTTGACAGGAGATCCTAGAATCCCGAATCCTACATTTGCCAGCAGCTCTGCGCGTTTCAGCCGCTTGGCAGCCAGCAGGCTGGCATAGAAATTGGTTTCGCTCTTGCCAAGCCCGCTTTCAGGTTTGGCATTTGGGAGTTCAACGGCAAATTTGAAAGCCAGCGCCGGGCGAAAGCCCTTCTCAGTGGACATTCGTATTTTTGAAGCCAGGATAATGTTGCCATAATCGTTGGTGGAATTTCCCGTGACCGTTGAAGGGACCGGAGGGTTCGGAGCACGCTCGGAGATGGACAGAAAATCCTGCATTACTCCAGAAATCTGAAACTCGGCGTACTCTCCCACACCAACATGGATGCTGGCTACTCCCAAGCGGGAGAGATCGCCTCGAAGACCCGACAGTGAATATTGTTGATCTTGAAAAAACTCCACACCAAGCGCGGTGCGTACATCTCCAACTCCGATGAGATTGGCGTCATCAGTCTGAAGTGGTCTTTGTTGAGACCAAACCGGAGGCAAAAAAAAGCAGGCACTGAAAAATAATGGCAAGAGGCGATTGAGCACCGCCATACCTCCTGGGACAGTTAACCCTGTTCCGGCAGCCGGGACGCAGGCTGAAATCCCTCCTTCCCGAGTCTGCCAACCAGAAACTGAACAATGGAAACAGCTGCAATGGCCGCAGTTTCAGATCTCAGAATTCTGTCCCCGAGGCTGAAAACATCATATCCGGCCTTCTCTGCATCCGCAACCTCTTCGCGATCCCATCCACCTTCAGGCCCGACGCAAAGCAAAACCTGGCTTGATCGAGGGACTTGCAGTCCCGGAGATATGGAAGCCTTCTCGTAAATCATCAGTTTCGGACCAACATGGCCGCGCCCGGAATTCAAGAAATCCTCGAATCGCTCCGGTTGGCGAATGTGTGGAATGGACAAGCGGCAGCATTGCTTGGATGCTTCCCGAACAATGCGCTGCCAACGCTCCATTCGCATGGCAAGCCTGTTCTCGGGAATTGAGATTTCAGAATAACTGGTGATGAGTGGAACGAATTCTTCCACCCCCAACTCCGTTGCCTTTTGCAGCATCCATGCGAAGCGTTCGGCCTTTATCAGAGCTGGCGCTAGGATGATACGACACTTGGTGGAATTAGCATCCGGAGCCTGGATTACCTTGTGAATTCGTATTTCGGGACGGGCATCGGAGACTTCTCCAAGATAGCTGGTCCCCTCCCCATCGAAAACTTCGACTTCGTCGCCGGGGCCGAGCCGCAAAACATTGAATAAATGGTGAGATTGATCAGGCGGGAGGATGGCTACGCCGTTGCGAATTTGATCCCGTGGAACATAAAATCTCCTTCGGGGCATGGGCGTGGTCTATCCGAAAATGTCCTTCACCTTTTCGAAGATATTGCGTTCTTGGATAAGGTCGTCGTCCTTGCTTGCGCTTGCCAGTTCTTCAAAAATCTGGCGTTGTTCCTTGGTGAGTTTTGAGGGTATTACGACATTCACGGTCACAAATTGATCTCCCCTTCCCCGTTCTCCCAGACTGACGATTCCCTTGTTGCGCAAGCGAAATACCGATCCGGACTGCGTGCCCTCAGGTATTTTCAGTTTCTCTTCACCCTCGAGAGTCGGAACAGTAATCTCTCCGCCTAAAACGGCCTGCGTGATGCCGATTGGCACCTGGCAGTAGATACTGTTCCCCTGCCTCTGAAAAAAAGGATGCTCTTCCAGGTATATGATGACGTAGAGATCGCCTGCCGGGCCTCCTTGAGTTCCTGCTTCACCTTCTCCCTGGATGCGCAATCTGGCCCCGTTGTCGACGCCCGCCGGGATCTTTATCTCCAGCACCTTTTCCTTGCGCACTCGACCGCGCCCCTGGCAGGTTTCGCAGGGATCGCGAATTATTTTGCCTGCACCGTTACATTGTCCGCAGGAGCGGCTGATTGAGAAAAACCCTTGCTGATACCTCACTTGACCGGTGCCGTGACAAGCCGGGCAAATAACAGGACTCTTGCCTTTAGCCGTCCCGTGTCCGCCGCAATCGCTGCAGGTATCCTGCCGCGGTATCTTGATTTTTGTTTTCAGTCCAAAGGCAGCTTCCCGGAAAGAAATCTTCAGGTCGTACCGCAGATCTGTGCCTCTTTCGGGCCCGCCGCGGCGCCGGCCGCCGAACAGATCGCCGAAACCAAAAAACTCGCCCAGAATATCTCCAAAATCCCCAAAGGTGGCAGGGTCAAACCCGCTGAAACCGCCCTGCAATCCATTGTGTCCATAGTGATCATAGCGCGTTCTCTTGTCCGCATCGCTAAGGACGCTATAGGCTTCAGCGGCTTGCTTGAAGTTTTCTTCGGCTCCCCGGTCGCCGGGGTTTTTGTCGGGGTGGTACTTTATGGCCAGTTTCCTATATGCGCTTTTGATTTCCTGATCGGAGGCATTCCTGGGAACACCCAGCACCTCATAATAATCTCGTTTTTGATTCAAAAAAAATCTCCATAATGCGAGGTAACATGCTTTTCTCACCAGCATTCGCCGCCGGAGCAGAAGGCTGGTGAGGAAATCGGGTTAAGTTTTGTGCAGCTTCAAGTCATGCAAAGCCGATTTCATCAGACTCTGGGCATCTTCCTCTGAGCTTATCCTCTCAGGGCGGTATCGGCTCTTCTTGTTCAAGTCCGGCGCAGCAAACATCGCTGTGCTCAACTGGGCCGCTCCCTTCTCCAGTGCGGACAATAATTCTTTCAAAAGATCAAGATTGCTTTCGTCTGGCGGGAGCGTTCTGGCCTTTTGAATGGACTGCTTTATCATTTCCTGAGTTACATTGTCAAGCAGCCAACTATACTCGGAATAGCTTCTGGTTATTGAAGACACATGTCCGTTGATCCTGTTCCTGATTTCTGCCAGTTCCCTTTCCTTGCGATCGCTTTCAGCGAACTGTTTGGATTCGAAGATCATACGGTCGATCTCATCTTTGCTCAGACCTGTGGAGGGAGTAATACGAATCACCTGTTCTTTTCCCGACACCTTATCTTTTGCAGATACACTGGCGATTCCGTTGGCATCGATATCAAATGTCACTTCAATTTGAGGTGTTCCCCGGGGTGCCGGTGCAATACCTTCAAGCGCAAATCTTGCAAGGGAGCGGTTGAATTTTGCTGCTTCCCTTTCCCCTTGAAGGACATGAATTTCGACCACTGCTTGGTCATCCGCCACGGTCGTAAAGACCGTGGTTTTCTTAAGGGGTATGGTCGAATTGTGTTCTATGATGCGCGTGTATATCCCTCCCTGCGTTTCAACCCCGAGAGAAAGAGGCAAAACATCAAGCAAAACTATCCCTTTTAATTCCCCCTGTAAAACAGCCCCTTGAAGAGCGGCACCCGCCGCAACAACCTCATCTGGATTGACCTCGATCGAAGGCCTCTTGCCGAAAATCTTTTCAACATGTCTCTGGACGGCCGGAGTGCGGGTTTGTCCACCTACAAGAATCACTTTGTCGATCTGCCTGGCGGTAAGGTTGGCATCTGCGAGCGCCTTTTCACAATATTGCGTAGTTCTTTCAATCAAACCCTTTACGAGCTCCTCAAAACGGGAGCGAGCAAGGGTCTTGTCAAAATGTCTGGGGCCCTTTGAATCCGAAGCGATGAACGGGAGGTTGATGTTTGATTCCGAGGACATGGACAGTTCGCATTTAGCCTTTTCAGCCGTCTCCTTCAAGCGCTGTAATGCAAAAATATCGCCGGCCAAATTGATGTGTGCATCCCTATCAAACTCCTGGATCATCCAATCGATAATGCATTGATCGAAATCCTCCCCACCCAAAAAACAATCCCCGCATGTAGACAAAACTTCAAATACGCCGTTGTTCAATTCCAGAATTGAAATGTCGAAGGTGCCGCCCCCTAAATCGAAAACTGCGATATGTTCACGCTCGACCTTCCCCAATCCATATGCGAGGGCCGCCGCCGTGGGCTCGTTGATTATGCGTTTGACCTCCAATCCGGCTATTCTGCCGGCATCCTTGGTGGCCTGCCTTTGGGAATCATCAAAATAGGCTGGAACAGTTATTATCGCTTCTTTGACTTCCTCATTCAGGAATTCCTCAGCCGAGCTCTTGAGATATTGCAGCACCATGGCCGAGATTTCCGGCGGACTAAACTGTTTGCCGCCAAACAGAATTCTGACATCTCCGTTTTTAGAGGCGTCCAGAGTATACGGCAGGTATGAACGCAGCCTCTGAACTTCCGCAGAATCGAAGCGGCGTCCCATCAGACGTTTAACGGCGTATATAGTTCTGGATGAATTCGTAACAGCTTGTCGTCTTGCGATTTGTCCTAAGAGACGATCCCCTTTTTCAGTGAAGGCGACAACGGAAGGCGTCGTTCTGCCCCCGAGATTGTTGGGAACAATCTGCACCTTGGATCCTTCGAGGACAGCAACGCATGAATTCGTGGTGCCTAAGTCAATTCCGATAACTTTGCTCATATCTCTGACGCTCTAACTCTCAGGGCGAGGGTGAATAGCCACGTTAACCTGTGCCGGTCTCAAGAGCCGATTCTGGAACATGTACCCGCGCCGAACCTCATGAGTGATTGTGTTTTCCTTCAAATCCGCGCTAATTACCCTGGCCAGTGCCTCGTGGAAGTTTGGATCGAACTTCTGCCCCTTGGTTATTATGGGCGTTACTCCAAGTCGAGCAAGGGTATCCAGCATCTGTTTGTATAGAAGTTCCACTCCCTCGCGGTATTGATCCAAGCCGGATTGATCAGTTTCCTCGTTGAAGCTTTCCAAGGCGCGCTCACAAGCGTCGGCTATGGAAAGGAATTCCAGCAGAACCGAGCTTTTTGCCAAAATCACGGAGTCCGCCTTCTCCTTTTCAAGTCTCTTGCGGTAATTTTCAAACTCAGCGGCCTTGCGTAGAAATCTGTCACGCCAGTCGTTGGATTCAACCTTGGCGGCTTCTAACTCGGCCTGAAGATGTGCCACAGGGTCGGGGCTAGGCGCTAATGCCTCGGAAGTCTGACCTTCTTCAGAGGGGATTTTCTCTTCAGCGGTGGAGCCGCCAGGCTCCTGGGAGTTGTTGTAAGTTTTTGAGGTCACTTAATTTCCAGTTCCGAGCACACGTCCGAATATTCTTGCCACGTATTCAACCAACGAGATGGCTCGACCATATTCCATGCGAGTAGGTCCCAAAATTCCCAATGATCCGTGAGTCTTCTCATCGACGGCATAACGGGATGTGATTAGCGTGCAATCTTCTATTCCCGGCAGTCCGTTTTCATTTCCGATAGTAATTCTCACCTCTTGAGAATCCGCCTTGATGCATTGAGAGATCAGGGCAGCGAGGCGGCTTTTCTGTTCAATAGTCTCAAAGAGAGCTCTCATTCTATTAATGTCGGAAAATTCGGGCGTTTTGATTAGATTTGATGCACCATCAAGGTACACTTCGGCGTCAGTATCCTCTGTTGTATTGGAGAAGGTCTTCGCGCTCAACGCAATCACCCGCTGCATGAATTTATCGTAAAGAGCCCTGTCCTGCTGGATCATTCGCAGCAGCTCAGTCTTGATTTCAAAAAGGCTCTTATCCTTAAATTGTTCAAGGATGTAACGGGCGGCCTGATCCAAATCTACCTGAGAATAGTCCTCATCGGCTTGAATTACCCGATTCTGGACTATGCCAGAGCGTGAGACCAGGATAACCATAATCCGGCGATCCAGGATCTTAATGAATTGAATATGCTGCAGAGAAACCCGGCTGATGGGGGGAGAAACTACTATGCCCAGGTTGTTTGACACTCGCGATAGTATCTGACTTGCACGGGCCATCAGGTGTTCCGGGCTATCGTTTCCTCGCAAATCCCTGTCGACTACATCTCGGTCGTGAGGCGAAATCTCATGCCTTTTGAGAAGGTAATCCACATAAAAACGGTAAGCTTTATCCGTAGGGATACGTCCTGCAGAGGGATGAGGTTGATGCAGATACCCCATTTCCTCGAGATCTGCCATTATGTTGCGAACAGTGGCCGGGCTCAGATTCTCCAGGCTCTGACGTGCGATCTTCCTGGATCCCACGGGTTTGCCAGTGACCACAAACGTAGATATAATCCATTGCAGGATTTCCCGGTTGCGCTCGCTTAGAAAAAGGCTGTCTGAATCCGGCATCGCTTTCCTCTGGGGCCGCCGCTGCCCATAATCTACAATTAGGCTGCGTCCCCAATCACAGAATATAGTATGCGTAAAATCAATGTCAACCAAGCCGTTAACGCTCTTTCCAAACCCATTTCAATCTGCTATTGTGTAATCCCCTGCCCAACACTTTCAGACATGGTTTATCCTTTAATAAAATGAAAAAGATAACAGCCACAGAAGTTGAAGTTCAGCAAATCCTGCAGGGTAAGCACCATGACCCCTTCAATTTGCTGGGAGCGCACAAAGTAACGCTGGAAGGTAAACCGGCGGTATCCGTCCGCGCCTTCCTCCCGCATGTTGTTTCAGCCGCAGTGGTTTCAATTGCCTCGGATCTGGTCCTCGAAATGGTCAAAGTCGATCCCGAAGGGTTTTTCGAAGGCATCTTCGAAGAGACCGAGGAGATTTTCGTCTATAGCCTTCGCCTGACGGATGAAAGTGGCAATACCTGGGATATATGGGATCCATATTCCTTTTGGCCGGTTTTGAGCGATTTTGATATCTACCTTTATAGCGAAGGGAAGCTCCTGGAATCTTACAAGCATCTTGGCGCCCATCCCTGGAAATGCGGGAATGTATCCGGAGTCTTGTTTGCTGTCTGGGCTCCCAATGCTTCCAGAGTAAGCGTGGTAGGCGATTTCAATTCGTGGGACGGAAGGCGTCATCCCATGCGCTCGCGAGGACTTTCCGGCCTTTGGGAGCTTTTTGTTCCGGATCTGGCCGATGGAGAGAAATATAAATACGAAATTCTATCCCGGCATGGGAATGAGCTGTATTTGAAAGCAGATCCGCAGGCGTTTTATTCCGAAATGCGACCCCAAACAGCATCTATTGTCTACGACTTGGATCGCTACGTCTGGGAGGATGCCGAATGGGTATCCTCTCATTCCAAAGAAGGCTTTTTGCGGCAGCCGATATCGATTTATGAAGTGCACGCCGGGTCTTGGCGAAGGAAGGGCGGAAGGACGGGACCCTGGCTTTCCTATCGCGAACTAGCCCACGAACTTGTAGCGTATGTCAAGGATATGGGCTTTACCCATGTGGAGCTTATGCCCGTAAGCGAGCATCCTCTCGACCAATCATGGGGATACCAGACGACCGGTTATTACTCCGTAACCAGCCGCTTCGGAACCCCGAGCGACTTTCAGTATTTTGTAGATTTCTGCCACCGTAACGGGATCGGAGTAATCGTAGATTGGGTCCCGGCGCATTTTCCCATGGATGAGCACGGTCTACGCTATTTTGATGGCACCCATCTCTACGAACATTCGGATCCGCGCAAGGGGGAACACCAGGATTGGGGAACCGCGATCTTTAATTTCGGCAGAACTGAAGTGCGCAATTTTTTGATTTCCAACGCCCTGTTCTGGCTGGAAAAGTATCATGTGGACGGACTGCGGGTGGACGCAGTCGCATCGATGATTTACCTTGATTACTCAAGACTACCGGGTGAATGGATCCCGAATAGATATGGGGGGAACGAAAATCTCGAAGCGATCTCTTTTCTGAGAGAATTGAATATTGTCGTGCACGGCAGGCATCCGAATGCGCTGATGATTGCAGAGGAGTCCACATCGTGGCCGGGAGTCTCCAGACCGGTGCATCTGGGAGGTCTGGGATTCACTCTCAAATGGAACATGGGGTGGATGCACGACATGCTTTCCTATTTTTCAAAAGACCCGATTCATCGCAAGTTCCATCAGAGTAATCTGACATTCGCTCTCCTGTACGCATTCACTGAAAACTTCGCGCTCGTTTTCTCGCACGATGAAGTGGTTCATATGAAGGGCTCCATGATCTCGAAAATGCCCGGCGACGATTGGCAGAAGTTCGCCAACCTCCGTGCGCTGTACGCTTACATGTATGCTTTCCCCGGTAAAAAGCTGCTCTTCATGGGCGATGAATTCGGGCAGTGGAGTGAATGGAATAGCGAATGTGGCCTGGATTGGAATCTGCTCCAGTATGATCCGCACCGGAAGCTCCAGGCATGCGTTCGGGACCTGAATCGACTGTATCGAGAGCTGCCGCAATTTCACACTGTTGATTTCCATTACTCCGGCTTCGAATGGATAGATTTTGCCGATAGCGATCACTCCATCGCTTCATTTCTGCGAAATGCCGCTGATTACCAAAATTCCGTGATCGTTGTCGGCAATTTCACCCCGGTTCCGCGCACGGGCTATCGGATCGGCGTGCCCCGTGGGGGACTGTACAAGGTCCTGTTTAACAGCGATTCGGAGGCATATGGCGGAGGAAATATGGGAAATGGGCACACAGTTCAGGCTGAGCCGATCGGATGCCAGGGAAGACCTTATTCTTTGAACCTCACACTCCCACCCCTTGCGGTTTTATACCTCCAGGCTGAAACATAAGATATTGCTTCCACCTCAAACAGTTTTGCTTCTATATTGTTGATCCCACAATCAGGGCATTCCAATTAGGAGGCAATGGAGCTTTAAACTGATGACAAAAGAACCGCTATGTGTAGCTTTTCTCTGGCATATGCATCAGCCGGACTATGGCAATGTCCAAACAGGGGAAATCTATCTGCCTTGGACAAGGTTCCACGCCATAAAGGATTATTACGACATGGCGGCCCTGGTTGATCAAACACCGGGCATGCGCATGACCATTAACGTTGTGCCTTCCCTTTTGGATCAGCTTGAAACCTATGGCGAAGGAAAGGCACATGAAACGTACGCGGCTCTCACACTAAAAACCGCTGCCGACCTGGATGAACGCGAGATGGAATTTTTATTGCGCGCGTTCTTTCAGCTTTCCTGGAAGCAAATGGTTTTCCCGTATCCAAGATACAAGGAGCTGCTTGATAAGCGAGGTTCGCCGGACCAGAATGGAAATTTTCCGCATTCTGTGCACCGTTACTCTACACAGGATTTTCGGGATCTTCAGGTTTGGTATAACCTGGCCTGGTGTGGCCGCGAGCTGCGGCGCGATTCTCTGGTTGCCAGCCTGTTTCTCAAGGGCAGTAGCTTTTCCGAGGAAGACAAAGGGCATCTTCTCAATCGTCAGTACGAATTCATAAAGGGGATCCTGCCTCTGTATCGCCGCCTTGCGGATGAAAACAAGATTGAATTTTCCGTATCGCCCTATTATCACCCGATATTGCCGCTTCTCTGCGACACTCATTCTGCACGCGAAGCACTTCCCAGCCTCCCGCTTCCTTCGGACTCGTTCACGTGGCGGGAGGACGCACAGGAACATCTCCGGCGGGCGCGCCGGCGATACCTGGAGATATTTAATCAAGCTCCTCGCGGTACATGGCCTTCTGAGGGCTCCTTAAGCGACGATGCTTTGGATCTCATCCGGGAATTGGGGTTTCGCTGGGCTGCATCGGATGAAGGAGTCCTTTATAACTCGCTCTGCAAAGCGGGCGCGGTCGGAAAAAGTCTCTCGGCAGCGCAAAAATTCAGCGCCTATGGCTGGGGTGGCAATGACAGTGACTTGTGCCTTTTTTTCCGCGATCATGGTCTATCGGACTTGATAGGATTCACTTATTCGAACTGGAGCACCCAGGATGCCGCGAGTGATTTTCTCAATCACCTGCTCCAAATCCATGAATTGCTCCCCTCAGACGGACGCCGCTATGTGGTACCGATCATTCTGGATGGCGAGAACGCCTGGGAGCATTATCCTCAAAACGGCGTTGAATTCCTCACACAGCTGTACACCCGCCTGGCTGAATCGAAGGCGCTCAGGCCTGTCACTTTCTCAGAGTATCTCGACGAGGAGTCTCACCGCGAGTCATTGAAGTCCATCGTAGCCGGGAGCTGGATTTATAGCGCGCTCGCGACCTGGATAGGCCACGAGGAGAAAAATCGGGCATGGGAAATGCTCGCAAGCGCGCGCAGGTTTTTGCAGGAATGCCAAATGGAGCACCCCGACAACGAAAATGTCACCAGGGCGTTTCAGGAAATGATGATTGCGGAAGGAAGCGACTGGTTCTGGTGGTTCGGAGACGATCACCAGACAGCTAACGCAGCGGAGTTTGACGAATTGTTCCGCAGTCACATAAAGAACGTCTACCGTCTGCTGGATCATCCCTATCCCCCTGGGCTCGACATCCCCATCAAGAGAGCTGATGTCAAACCGCACTACAGGAATCCCGTCCACACTATTTCACCGCGGCTGGATGGGAAGGTCAGTGACTATTATGAATGGATTTCAGCCGGCTTTGCTACGCCATGGGGCGGCGAAGCCATGCACAAAATGGACAAGCACATTGAAAAGATCTATTTTGGCTATGACATCCGGAATTTTTATCTGCGGGCGGATTTGGTGGGTTTGAAACACCGCAAATTCTCAGCCGCAGCTTGCGTGCAGGTGCATTTTGTATCGCCTGAAACTCTCATTCTGAGCCTGAAACGTGACGATCAGAAGCAATGGACTCATAGCGTCTTGAAATCCAGCCGCCCAAGTCCGGAGGTGGAATTTGCCGGGGGCACTATCCTGGAGCTTGGAGTAGCCCTGGACACCTTGAATATCAGCAAACCGGAAGAAGCGCGCTTCTATTTGAGTGTGCTGGAAAATGAGCAGGAGCTCGAGAGATTCCCTACATTCGGATTTTTTGAAATACCCATCGATCCCTGGAGTTTGGATCACGAGGAGTGGATGATTTGACGTTGTTTCCCAACACTCGCATTTTCCCAAATTTGCTGTATGCTAGCACTTTTTTAATACCGGTTGAGGATTAGTCTGAAGATGGACAACGCATTTTTATCTCCCGTCGAAACCCTGACGTTAATAGAAGGATTGAAGCACCTTGCCAGAAATCTGTGGTGGACGTGGAATCAGGAATCGCAAGAAATATTCCATGATCTTTCGCCGCGAGCCTGGCAAAACCTGTATCACAATGCTGTTGCCGTTCTTCAGGAAGTCTCAGATTATGAGTTAAGTGTTCGCCTGCAAGACCCCGTCTTGGCAGCCCGTGTTCAAGAGGCCGTCAAAGCCTTTGACAGCTATATGCAGAATCAGGACACCTGGGGCCGGAAGAATGCGCCCGCGTTGCAGTCTAACCCTGTAGCTTACTTTTCGATGGAATTCGGGTTCCACGAAACTCTGCCGATCGCAGCGGGAGGATTGGGAATCCTTGCGGGCGATTATGCTCGATCTGCCAGCGATCTGGATATCGGATTCGTCGGGGTTAGCCTTTTTTATCGCGAAGGATACTTCCAGCAAGCCATCAATCAGGACAACTGGCAGAGCGAATACTACACGCGCCTCAACCCAAACTCTTTGCCGATTGAGCCGGTGCTCGACGCCAGTGGCGAGCGGCTGATTTGCTCTGTGGATGTGGATTTGAGCCAGGTTTTTTTTCAGGCTTGGCGCGTAAATGTTGGCAGATGTCCCGTATATTTGCTCGACAGCAATCTTCCCGAAAATGAGGAGCTCTATAGGGACTTATCTCTGCGTGTCTACGGCGGAGATAATCTGACGAGGGTCATGCAGGAAATTCTGTTGGGCGTTGGCGGTGTCAGGTTGATCCGCGCACTCGGCATTAAGCCTTCTTTATTTCACATGAACGAAGGCCACGTTTCTTTCCTTGCCTTGGAACTGCTGCGCGAAGAACGCGCGAAGGGACTGTCTATTAAGGACGCATTGAACAAAACCCGCAGCCAGTGCCACTTCACGACACACACCCCGGTCGCCGCCGGACATGACCGGTTCAGCCGGGAAATAATGGAGTTAGCTTTTCATCGCGTCTGGCCGCGAAGCGCGGCGCTGCAATCCCGGCTGTTGTCCCTGGGACGGGTCGAACCGAGTAATAAGGATGAACCCTTCTGTATGACGGTTCTGGCGCTGAAGACATCCCGCACTGCAAATGCCGTGAGTGAACTGCACGGCAGGGTCAGCCGTAAAATGTGGCACTCACTTTATCCCGGCAAGACAGAGGACGAGGTGCCCATTGGCCACATCACCAACGGCATTCATCTGATGGGTTGGATGAAGGGCCCGGTGCGGGAATTTTGGAAGCAAAAGCTTGGACCGGATTGGGATAAAGATATCAATTCACCCGCTTTCTGGGAAAGGATGCTGGATCCAACCTTTGTTACGGACGAAGAAATCTGGGCTTTGCGCTACTGGTTGAGGCGCGCCTTGATCGAGTTTGCTCGCAGGCGCGTGCCGATCATGGGGCAGCGCGGGCCCCAAACGGACTTTATCACGTTTGACGAGCTGCTCAACGCCGATACGTTGACGATAGGCTTTGCCAGGAGATTTGCCACCTACAAGCGGGCCCCGCTGATCTTTCGCGACTATGAAAGAATCGTAAAAATTGCTACAGATCCACATCGCCCGGTCCAGTTCATTTTTGCCGGGAAAGCCCATCCAAAAGATACCGAAGGCAAGAAGTTTATCCAGCATATCATTCAGCTGAGCAAACACAACGACTTGCGCGGCCATCTCGTTTTTATCGAGAACTATGATATCCATATCGCGCGGCAAATGGTATCCGGCTGCGATGTTTGGTTGAACAACCCGCGGCGTCCTCTGGAGGCGTCGGGAACCAGCGGGCAGAAAATTGGTTGCAACGGCGGATTAAACTTCAGCGTCCTGGATGGATGGTGGCGCGAGGGTTTCGACGGCACAAACGGTTTTGCGATTGGAGAGGATTGCGATCCCGAACCCGACGAAGAACAAGACGCCAAGGACAGCGCAGACCTCTACCGCGTTCTGACCGAGGAAGTGATTCCCTGCTTTTATGATAGAGATGGAGTTGGCTTGCCCAGGCGATGGCTTGCCATGATTCGAAGAGCCATGGCGACCCTGGTTCCCAAATTTAACACGTGGCGCATGGTCCAGGAATATACAACCAAGTATTACCTTAACAACGGATAGTGTGGCATCAGGTCCCCTGTACGCCCGCTGCCAGGCTCCATTTCCAAATCATAAGAACAAAACCTTCTGGAAGCTGCAGTCCCGCTTGTGCAAATTCAAGCAAGAAGCGATTTATGCTTGCACCGCAATGATGGCCAATGCCATTGCATTGGATAAGATTCCAAGACAGTGCTATTATGAATTTTGGAGTCCGCTTTTCCCGGCCGCATATATGCTGAGGAATACCGGTGAAAAAAGCGCGGCCGTTGTTCGCAAGTAGTTTTGATCTGCCCGGCAACAATTTGAACTTTTCAGGGCAACTCCTATAAGAGCTGGATATGCCAGAACTCAGGCACGACCCAATTCAGAGACGTTGGGTGATTATCGCAACTGAACGAGGACGCAGGCCGGATGATTATCCTCGTCACGAAGAATCCTTGCCCGGAGGTTTCTGCCCGTTCTGCGAAGGAAACGAGTCAAAAACACCTCCCGAAATTACCGCGATACGGAGAGACTCCAGCCGGCCAAATCAGCCCGGCTGGGATGTTCGCGTTGTTCCTAACAAGTTTCCCGCTTTGAGAATTGAAGGGAACCTGGATCGAAAGGGGCTCGGCCTTTTCGACAGGATGAATGGAGTTGGCGCCCACGAGATCATTATCGAGACTCCACAGCATGATATAAACCTTGCCGACGCCTCCGTAGAGCAGATTCAAAAAGTCATATGGATGTACCGCGCACGCCTTCAGGATTTGCTGCGGGACATCCGTTTTAAATATGTGCTGATTTTCAAAAACCACGGCGCTTCTGCCGGAGCTTCTTTATTTCATCCTCACACGCAGATTATTGCCACTCCCGTTACACCGCTGACATTGGCTGAGGAACTGAATTCCGCCAAGGAGCACTACCAGGATAAGGAACGGTGCCTTTTTTGCGATATCATTCAGCAGGAGTTGGAGTCGGGAGAACGCATTGTCGTTTCGGATGACCAGTTCGTCGCGCTGACCCCTTTTGCATCGCGTTTTCCGTTCGAGATCTTTCTCGCTCCTCGCAACCACAACCATAATTTTGCGGAAATCAGCGATGACCTGATCCCCAAGCTGGCGGTTATGCTTAAAGAGGTCCTGTTGCGCATCAAGAAGTGTTTGAATGATCCTGCGTATAATTTTCTGATACACACGATCCCAAATACCAGATCCCGCGCAAGACGAGCCAACTATTGGGAAACGATTGAATTGGATTTTCATTGGCACATTGAGCTCATTCCCAGTCTGACTAAAATTGCTGGCTTCGAGTGGGGCACCGGTTTTTATATCAATCCTACGGCTCCGGAAGAAGCCGCGAAGTATCTGCGAGAAGTTGAGCTATAGTAGTATCACACGAATGGAGAACGATTGGATTTGAAACCACAACCCCGCTTCTACTAACTAGTTCCCGCGCCTGAAATCGCAATGCCATTGCCCGCGGGATTCCATGAGGGCCGCATGACCCCCAAAAACTTTCCACGCGTTGTAATGCTCTCCGCCGAAGCATTCCCTTATGTAAAGGTTGGCGGGCTTGGAGACATTGCGGGTTCACTGCCCCCAAAACTTGAAATACTGGGTGCGGAAATCACCCTGTTGCTACCTGCTTACAAGTCCATTCACCACCATCGCTTTGGCATTCACCCTTACAAGCCGCTGCCTGCTTTTGATGTCAAGATGGGCGCCAGTATAACCCAGGCAGAGATCTACACAGCTACGATGCCGGGATCAAATGTCAGAGTCTTCTTCATCGGGAACCGCGATTACTTCCTGCGCGACGGTATATACGATGATCCGCATACTCATGAAGCCTATCTGGACAACATGCAACGATTTGTCTTTTTCATGAAAGCCTGTTTAGCTCTGCTCCCAAAGATCGAGCACCACGTGGATATTATTCACTGCCATGATTGGCAAACAGGCCTGATCCCGGGAATCGCAAACACCACTCTCCGGCACAACACTTTCTTTTCCCGCGTCGGAACGCTTCTCACAATACATAATCTCGCCTATCAGGGGGTTTTCCCGAAGGAGGCCTTGTATTGGGCAGACATTGATTACTCGCACTTCCATGCGACGTCCCCTTTCGAGTTTTGGGGTCAAGTGAACTTCTTGAAGGTGGGAATCGAATATTCAGATTATATAAGCACGGTGAGTGTAAATTATGCCCAGGAAATCCAGTCAGGACCTACTTATGGATATGGACTTGAAGGCGTTCTGAAGAGGAATCGAAACAAACTCCACGGCATCGTAAACGGGATTGACTATGAGATA